>Ga0209800_10002815_pt1 | contig 14696 bp, 18 predicted proteins | sample Higcelweek8metaG_FD_187174 | JGI IMG/M metagenome (GOLD analysis project Ga0209800, IMG submission 187174) | Freshwater pond sediment microbial communities from the University of Edinburgh, under environmental carbon perturbations - High... | ecosystem: Environmental > Aquatic > Freshwater >...
AACTATTTGACTGACTGTTTTCTCTCCATTAATTAATGTTTCTAAAATTAAAAGCCTAGTTTGGTCGGAAAAACCATGATGAAATTTAGCAATAGTGGGAATTAACTTTTGTTTTAACATATCACTGGTTGATGATATGTTATTTGATTAATTTAATCAAGGGTCAATTTACTTAATAGATAATTCTTTATTGTGTAATATAAATTTTGTTTTAATCGCCGATAACACTTGTTTTCTTTCTTCTGCAGATCCAACTTTTAAAGTGTGAACCAAATATTCTTTAACCATATTTTTATCTATATGATTAAAAGCGTCATAATCAAGCTCTCTTAAATTACCACTAATATATTCTTCGTTTAAAACTTCTGATCTAAGTCTATGGAATCTATCAATGTCTTGCTTTAATTGATGTGCTAGTTCGATTTCATTTAGTTTCAACTCATCGATATGTGCCATAAGTTGCTTAATCAAATCTTCTTCAGTGATATATGGTTCATTACATTCATAATCTACTGATCTAGAACAATGATAATAAGTATGTTTTCTAGAACCACCATATTTAAGTTTTCGATATCTTTCCTCTCCTACTACGGATGCTCCACAAGAACCACATTTACATAAATATTTAAAAGGGAAAACTTGTTTGTTCCATTCTCTTTCTGGAGATATTAATTGTCTTTGAACTTTATCAAATAATTCTTTAGTTATTAAAGGTTCATGATTTCCTTTATATTTCTTGCCATCAAATTCAAATTCTCCATAATAGAAAGGACTTTTTAAAAGTTTATAAATTTTACTTAAGGCAATTGGTTTATTTGTTCTAGTTGTAAATCCAATTTGATCTAACCATCTTTTTAAAACTCTACCACTATGACCCTTTTCAGCCACTCTATTAAATATTTGTTTAACCACAGGAGCTCGATCGGGGTCTACTTTGACATAACTAATTCGATTATTATTCATGACATTTAAGTAGCCAAGTGGTGCCATATTAGGTCTCCAACCTGCTTCGCATTTGGCTCTAAGCCCTCTTCTAACATTGATGCCTCTATTGTCGTTTTCTAGCTTGGCTTGAGAGCATAAAATCATTAAAAGAAATTTCTCGTTTGGATTATTTGAAAATGATTGAGAAAAAGTTCTAATTGTTTTCAATTTTCCCTGATCCATTAAATCGACCAGTGTTCCAAGGTCTCCTGCATTTCTACTTAATCGGTCAGGTGCCCAAGTTAATATGGCATCAAATTTTTCTTCTCTAATATCAATCAATAATTGATTGAATACTGGTCTTAATCCTGAAGATTTAGCTGAATGACTTTCTTGTCTAATTTCTTTAATTATTAATCTATCTCTGTTTGCTAAATCTGTCATCTCTTTTATTTGAGAATCAATTGACATTGCTTGTCTTTCATCTGATTCGGTTGATTTTCTAGCGTAAAGACAATATTCTGTTTGCTTAATTTCCTGTATCTTTCCATCTTTTTCATTATTCATGATGGAACGATACCGCAGTAAAAATATGAATCAACTAGATGTTTTTCGTTATTGATATAATCAATTATGTTAAATCTAAGAAGTAAATTTGACCGTTTGAACAAGAAAGTTGATAACCTTAAATCAACAAAAGATATTATCGACAGCATAGTTGCCTACAAAAATAAACTCGAAGGAATACCAAAGAATAAACTTAATGATAATCAAAAAATTTGGCTTTTAGCCCATGAAGCATCTGAAAAAAGAATTTCAACAAGTTCGAAAGATCAAGTTATTGAGGATATGTTTTTACTACTAAAATTTATCCCTAATGAAAAATAAAAAACTGACTAATATTTTAATCGGTGTCTTCTGTTTATTCATCGTTTCAGTTAGTGTATTTTTCATATATAAAGAAAAAACTAAAATTCCTGATCAAGATTTTTTGGCTCCTGGTAAGAGTTGGCAATCATCTAAAAAAGTAGATGATTATTTTACAGAAAAATTACATTTCACTCAAAGTGATTTTGAAAGACAAAAACAAAGTGGAACAGTAGATTTTAGACCCGGCAAGGGATCAACATTAGAAGCTATTGTTAGTAATCTTAAATATTATGGATTTGTTAGAAGTGAAAAAGCCTTAATGTATGCTTTAGAAAATACCAAAGATAATACACAAGGTAATCAAGGAGCATTGTCAGTTGGTAAAAATGGGTCGATTGATATTGTTGCTAGTTACCGAATCTCTGAAAATATGACTGCTTGGGAAATATCAAATACCCTGCTCAATAAATCACACTATTTTGGTCCAAATGACGAATACGGATATATGTTTATGCCGTAATTTAGCATTTAGTTTGCTCTTAACTATTACTAGATATTTAGTATAAATACTACGTTTATTCTATTCCTAGAAGTTGTTTTTTCTTTTCTTCAAACTCTTTTTCAGAAATTATTTTTTTATCTTTGAGTTCTGCTAATTTTTCAATTTGGTCTAAATTATTCAGTTGGTTAATAGATTCTTTATTTGTCTTTGATAATACAATATTATTATTTTTATAATAAATTTTTCGTTCATTATTTAATATGTTTGCAACCTCATGTGCTTGTTTTGTTTGTAGAATTAAAGTGTTAATTTCATCCTCTTCATCTTTATATTCAATTGAAACAAATAAAATACTTTTTGATGATCCCAACCCTGCTCCAATCAACCCACCTAATGGTCCAAAAAGTACTAATCCAGCCACAGCTCCTTTGCCCGACAAACTTTTAGATATTTGACCTGATGTATCGGCTGAAATTTTATTAATAGATTCCCAATTGATGGTTACTGTCTTGGAAAAAATTTGCCATAACTTTATTCCACTTTCTTCTATATCAAGGAGATAATTATCAGTAGGTTTGTTAATTGTTGGTGCTCCGCTAATGTACTTTACAATAAATCTTTTCATATTTTTTTTAAATTATATTTACCATTTCCAATAACCAAACCCATTGTCGCAATCTATTGATACATCTTGAGCTTTTGTACTATAAATATTGAATCTAGAGCCATCATTAAGTGTAAATTCATTTAAGTTTGCATATGAGTTTTCTCCTGCTTTAATTTTGTCTATTCTTGCACTTGGTGCCCAGTCGGTGGTTTTACTTGGATAGTTATATTTTCCATTGAGCTTAACTTTACACATAGTCCAATCGGCTGATTCTAAATTAGTAATTACTAGTTGTCCATTTTCTATTCTTATATTTCCTTGTAAATCGTGTTTATTGTTACTTGTGGAACTAGTTTCTGTCCCTTTATTAACTGTCTCTGAATTCCTACTAGAAGTGGCAGTCATTCCTTGTATTATTCCACTGAGGAGAAACATTGATAATAAAAAGGTTGTGATTTTATGTTTTACAAACCAGTTTCTTTGATCGGTTTGACAATGAGGACATTTTTTAGCCTTATCGTCTATTTCTGACTGACAACTTTTACATTTTTTCATTTGTTTGTTTAATTGCTAATTTAAACAATGCTAACCGTAGGTTAGCACAAAGTCAAGGCTATATCGTGCCTAAATGCTAAGTCAGGCTTAGTGGAGTATCGTTCTCTATTTTCATAGTCTTTGAGTATGAGAAGTAATTCCAAATTGACAAAAATTATTTGTAAAAGAATTAAAAAACGTAGGGCAGAACTTGATATGACACAGGAAGACTTGGCAGAAAAGGTTGGTGTAAGTCGGGTTTATATCGGTTATGTGGAACAAGGCCGCAATACTCCATCTTTAGAAATACTGGAGAAGATTGCAAAAGGATTGAAAACAAAATTGTCAGATTTATTGGATTAATTATTCAAACATTGGTTTAATTATTTTTATTGGTGGAAAAATTCCTGGATAATATTGATTCACAGTATCTTTAACGTACTCTTTGATTTCGTAACCGTGTCTCAAAATATTTTGATTTTTAAATAAACTTTTTTCTTGAATGATTATTAGGTAATCGTCGGTAATTAAATCAAAGAATTTTGGAATTGTTTCTATTAGATTAAAAATATTGTTGGTTCTAATATCTTCAATATCCTCATTAAGACTAATCTTCATTTTATATAAATTATTTAAAGATCTGACTGTTAATAAATCTCTTAAATTATCAAAAGCATTAGAAAGAAAGTATTGATTGACTAAGACAGAAATTAGAGATCTATAATAATTTAAAAATGAACTAGAAATTTCTGATAATAATTCATCGCGATTAACTTCTTTATTTAATGTGATGGAAAAAATTGGGTTTAATTTGTTGATTAACAATAGTGGAAGTTCGTTTATAAGGCTGAGTGTAGTTTGAAAACAAGAAAAACCTGATAAATCACATTTTTGAGTACTGTCTATAAAATCATTCCATCTTTCAAAATCAAGTTGATCAAATGATTCATCATCTTGGGTTAAAATGTCTATCTCTTCATCAGAAAAGACATAATGAAAATTTAAAACAGATTCAGAAACTGATTTATAATTGCTAGGAAAATGACCGTTAGTTTGATTCCATAAAAACAGAACTGCTTGTTCTTTTGGATTTAATGGTCTTTGTTTAGCAACCTGTTTGATCTGAGTAATATTCATAAATTTATAAACTTTTTATTTTCTGTAATATCTCTGCTTTCTTAAAATCTAATTTTGATTGATTAACTTTCATTGATTTAGTAATCATGGAGTTTATTGTATTAGCAAAAAATCTGGGTATTTTACCTTGAATTGTTTTCTCGGTTAATAGTTTATAAGCATATTGTGGATCTGAAGAGACAATTGCCTCTATTAATTCTTGTCGTTCTTTTATTGATAGATTTATTTTTTTATCAGAATATCTTGGATTATTGTTTTTAAGCCAAAAAATTATGGCGGTCATGTGACCATCTTTTACTGCTGAAAGTAATTTAGATTCAGCAACATCGTTCATTAATGAGATTCCATTATTTGTTGCTTTAATAATTTGTTTTTTAAATTTTGGATTAGTTTTAATCCAACGATAATAAGTAGCTCTACTAATGTTCGTCTTTTCGCAAACAACTTGAATAATAGGAATCTTTTCAATCTGTTCTAAAAATAGTGTTTTTTCTTTTAAAGATTTCATAATTTATTCATTTTTTGAAATCGATCAATAATTATTTGGCAATAATTAGGATCTAATTCAACCATCAAACATTTTCTTTTGGTTTGTTCACAGGCAATTAAAGTTGAACCTGAACCACCAAAAGGGTCATAAATATAATCGCCAATTTGAGAGCTATTAAGAATTAAATGACGAAGTAGTGAAATTGGTTTCATGGTTGGATGAAGCGAACTTTTCTGAGGTTTGGGAAAAGACAAAATACTTTTATCTTTACTTTTGAAAAATTTATGAGTTCCAAACCAACCATAAGCAATTAATTCATGCTGAGGTAAATAATCTAAACGACCAATAACAGCATGATTTTTTATCCAAATTAAAAGTTGGCAAAATTTAAAATTTGAATTGTCTAAAGCATTTTTTAATGCAAAAAGCATGCGATCAGAATTGAAGATATAAAAGGAGTTTTTTGGACTTAAAAATGGTTTAACTGCACCTAGCCATAACTGAGTAAAAGATTGATACGATTGTTCGGATTGTATTTGATCATTGGCAATTTCTTTGTGGATATTTTTAGTGGTATTTAGACCATTTTTACTCTCAACATAAGCAACACCATATGGTGGATCACTAAGGATTAAACTAACCTTTTTGTCGTGTAAAATCTTTTGAATTTCTTCTTGATTGGTTGAGTCAGCACATAACAAAAGATGATCACCAAGTGTAATTAAGTCTCCTTTTTTAATTGACATATTTAGCCTCCTTACCTGTTAATTTTGTATAACGAGAAATTATTAAGTCACAGAATATTGGTTCATATTCCACCATCAGACATTTTCGTTTTAGTTGTTCACAGGCAATTAAGGTTGAGCCAGAACCTCCAAATAAATCTAAAATAGTATCGCCAACTTTGGTACAACGTCTTATGGCTTTTTCGTGAAGAGTTGGACTCTTTTCAGTTGGATGTTCGTAGTCACCGCCCGGCAATCTTTTAACCAACCAAATGTTTAATAAATCTAAGATGTCATCAATAGTTCTGTTTCCTGACCCGACTTCTTTGTTCATAATTTCATTAAGATTTCTCAAGGAATCAGAAATATAGGGTTTGCCAATAGTTCCGTAAACACAGGCTTCGTAACATTTATTAAAAGCATTGTTGGGTGTTGGAGAAAACCCATTTTTAATCCATAAACAAGTTCTTTTATTATCTATTCCTATTTTTTTAAACAAATCTTGAATTAATCCTACGTGGTTTTCATCATTCCAATAAAAAATATGACAATCTGCTTTGGAAATGGATAATCCGTTTTGAAGTGTTTTTTTTAAAAATTCTAAATATTCGGCTTCACTTTTATTGTCGTTTGTTTGACCACCATATTTTCCCTTACCTCCAATCCCTTTGTTGTAATCAAGAGAAATATTATAAGGAGGATCGCTGTAAATCATATCAACAGTCTTTTCTTTTGATAATTTTTCAATGACTTTTGGATCAGTACTGTCACCACAAATTAATAAATGATTTCCAAGTCGAATAATGTCTCCTGTTTTTGTTTTTGGCTCTTTAATTTTTTCTAGTTCTTTTTGGGTGTCAAAATCATCGTCTTCTGTTTCCAAGTTTTCATCCCAAATTTTTGACAAATCGTCGTTATTAAAACCGATATCCATTAGAATTTCAATGTCGAAATTTTTCAATAATTCAAAATCCCATTCGCCAGTATTTCGGTTTAATCTAAGATTCAATTCCTTTTCTTTTTCAATATCAGGGATGTTTATATAAACAACTGGAATTTCGGTAAAACCTAATTGTTTGGCAATATTAAATCTAAAATTTCCACCAATAATTATATTTTTTCTTTCAGGAGTTGAATTTACAATTATTGGATCAACTAAACCAAAACTGTTAATACTTTCTTTGAGATTTTTAATTTGGTCTTGTGTCCATTTACGAGGGTTGTAATCAGGAGAAATTAAATCATTAACACTGACTTGGGTTGTTTGAATCTTGTTTTGAATGGTTTGCATATAAAACCATTCTCTATTCTGTGTTGATTTAAAAACAGAGAGAAAAAAGTGACCAGATGGTGACCTTAAAGTGACCCTAGCTCAATAATACTCAACAAAATATATCCTGTACCATCTCCACTTCTTTTATAGATTGCTTTCAAACCATCTTTTTTAATGAATTTATCATTTACATCTCTACGAATGTTTTTTATTTGCTCAGATTTTAGTTCGTTAATACAAAAACTATCTGGCACAAAATGATTTTTATCTTCAAGTGAATATTTAAAAAATTTTCCAGCATTACTATTTGTTCCAATGCATAATTTTTTATTCTTATAATAAAAATTTCCTGTTTCAGTAACTTCCACACCCATCGTGCTTCTGTATTCAAGTTTTTCTTTAAGAGATCTTATTTCTTCATTTTTATGTATCAACTGTATCTCTTTAATGATTAATTTATTTTTGTTATCTAAAAGTGGTATTTTATTTTTTTGAGTTTTATTACTTGCCATGTTCGTTAATTTATGTTGTATTTATTTTTTCTTTGTCTAAAAGCCTCTTCCCCACCTTCCAATATGTCACAAACATGTTCTTGAATACCTTGTTTATAAAGCGTTTTTTCTTCAGTTGTATCAATAAATGTATTTTCTAATGAACCACTTATATATTCGAATTTATATGTTTTATTCTCTGAATTTTCTCCACTTTGATTTGCGACAATAATACATTCAGCATCCGCTCCAACTACTAAATTTGGATTGTGAGTGACAATAATTATTTGTCTTTCTTTCTTTTTCGTTTTAATAAATTTAACTAGATCTTTATAAATTGAACGATTATCTAAATCATCCTCTGGTTGATCAAGTAAAATAGGACATTTACTGTTATCTAACTCAATAAGTAATTTTAATAAAACAAATGATTTTTTACCTGGAGACATATTAGACAACTCATCTCCGTTTTGTTTGATTTTATAATCAAAGATATACCAATTTTGAACTAACTTTCTAAGCGCTTCTTTTCTGTCATAATTTACTTTTAATATTATTTTCCCATTTAATACATTCGAAATAATTTTTGAAATATCAGTTTTAAATTTAAAGTTATCTGTAAATAAATATTCAGAAAGTAATCCATTTTCAAATTGATTTATAGTTTTTAAGTTACAAATTTCACTAACAAAATTATTTTGAAAGTATTCTTTTCTAAATTCAACTGATATATCAAAAGAAATTTCTCCCGAAATGATTGTTTGCTTTAATATTTCTGATTTAGCTATAAACAAGTCATCATAATACGATGATACATTTTCTGCTAATGTTTCAATTACTTTTTTATATTCATCTCTTTTATGTTGAAGTTTATTTTCGTTTTCATCGATTTCTTTGAGTTTGCTTTCTTCAACTTTTAACTTTTCTATTTTTTCATTCAGTAATTTTGATTCTTTAACTTTATTTACAAGTGGGCTAATTTCTGTATATTTTTGACGTAAATTATTCTCAATTGTGTTTTTCTTCTTTTCGATTTCTACTATTTTCTGATCTACCTTACCTTTCCATTCAGTTACAAATTTGATTTTTATATCAAGATATTCTTGAGTTAATAACTCTTTTAAATCTTTTGATAGTTCTGAAAAATCAGGTTCTACTAATACTGTTTTTGTTTTGAATAAATCAAGATTTTGTAAATCATTGGTAAAAACATCTATCTGACCTTTATATTCATTAATTTCTTTAGCGAGTTTATTGTAACTTTCAATTTCAGGTTGAGACATTCCTGATATCTTTTTTAAAGATTCTATTTCTATTTTTAGTTTTTGGATTTCTGTTTCAATTCCTTTTTTGTCACCAATATTTTTAATTATTTCGTAGATTGAATTAGCCTCTCTTTCTAAGAAAAAAATATCCTCGATTAATTTTGATATATTAATTTCATTTTCTTTTTGTTGTTGATTTAATATTTCAAATGCTTTTTTAGTATTCTCGTCCTGACATAATACATTTTTAATAATTTCATCTATTGTTGTTTTGTCTTCTTTCTTATCAACTAATCTGTTTAAATATGATTGCGGTATATATATTATTTTTTTATTAACATTAGTAGTTTCATTTTTTTTATTTTCTTGTTTGTCTCGCCAAATAACTTTAAAACCAGACACTTCGTTTTTATATTTTGGTAAATTAAATTCATTAATCTTTTCTTCCACTTCTTTCGGATCAATTGATTGGGCAATATTTTTAAGCAATATTGATTTGCCTGTAGATTTTCCCCCAATTATGGCAGTGAGGTTTTGATTTATTTGAATCTCTTCAGGTATAAAATTATCATCAATAAATTTAATCTTATCTATTACTTGATAATCTTCTTTCTCATCGGGTATTGATTCTTGAATTTTTACTCTATCTTCTGGTTCATAAATGATTTGTTTTAATCCTTCAAAATTTGGATCGGCTTTAATCCAGCAATATCTTTTTTCGTCGGGTTTAAAAATTTTATCTTCTGTATGAGCATCACACCCATGTATGCATGGTTTTATTGAGCCACATTTTTCTATAACAGTTTTTGTATCATCTTTTTTTAGTCCTAAAAAATATTTTCTATCCTCATCATTGCTTGAAAATATACAATCTGATAAACAATAAATAGATTTTCTTACGGCATCTAGTGAACTGTTATCAGTATCTTCAAATAAATCATAATGTTTCTGAAATGCAGATACTCCATCATTATTTGAATTACTAGCTACAATAATTACATTTTCTCTAAAACTACTGTTTTCATCTAATAATTTTTGAAGATCAGAATGAGTGACAACAAAAGACTCTATTCCTTTTTTATAGGCATCATCATCATCTAGTGTTGAGTTTAACGATTTACCTAAATCGATTAACCCTTGTCTGTTCATTTTGTACTTTCGACCAGAACCACCTGAATATTCAACTGATCCAAAAAAATTATTTTCTAGTGAATTTTCATAATTAGGATTTATCAAACAGTGAATATTTACTAATCTCCCACTATCAGTAACAGGTAACATTCTTAATTCGACATTTGGAAGAATAAATATCTTTTTTATGGATGTTTTTTCTTCATCAGTCAATACTAAATTTGTATCAATATTATTGATAAAGTTTTTAACACTTTTATAATTTTCTATACTGAAATAATCAGTTATTCCTATAACAGCAATTTTTTGTTCTAATGCTTTTTTAAATAATTCAACACAAAAATCATCAAAAGTGGCACTTGTAAAATGATCATTTCGTGAAGTATTTTTTGTATGTATATGTAAATCCCATCTTCTCCATTCTGAACCTCTATTATAATTTATTCCTTTCATATTATTGACCAATTTTACACCAACAGCTTAGTAAAAGGGTAAAATATGGTAACTAATTTAACTTAAAATGAAGTACATAAAAAATAGACAAGAATATATTGATTTTTATGATTTATTGACGATTGAGGAATGTTTACAATGGATTGAATTAGTAAAAGAGAGCGGTAAAAAAATACAAGAAATTCAAAAACCAGAAAAATTGGGTTATGTTGGAGCCTTAGCTGAAATTGCACTTTATTTTAAGAAAGGAGAAAACTATCGTAAAAAAGAAAAAACTATTGATGAGTGGATGGAAAGAGATAAAAGATCACAAGAAAAATACGATAATACTCATGAACCACAAAATGTTTTTTGTAATGAATGTAATTATGGAATGAAATTGTTTGATAAAACTTTGAATCAGAAATTAGATGATAAACCGAGAATGTTATTTTTCTTTGAATGCCCTCATTGTAAAAAAAGAAAAGGAATTTTTGAAGATGGAGAGAATTTTGAAACTGATAAAAAATGTCCCCAATGTGGATCTATTTTAGATTCTAAAACTACTAAAAAAGATGAAATCATAACAATTACTGATAATTGTAAGAAGTGTGATTATGGGTATAAAGATGTTTGGGATTTTAAAGCTGATGAAGAAAAATCTAGAAAAGAAAAAGAAAGACAGAAATATTTACTAGATAATTTTAGAAGTGAGTTTTGTTTAAGTGAAAAGGAGGGTGAAGAATATGTAATGGACAGAATAAGGGATGAAAACTTTAAAAAAAGAGAGAATGAACAAAAGAAAAAGGAAGATGATCCAAAGTATCAAAAGGCAATGAAATTAAGAAAAATTAAAGTGATTGAATTACAAAAGATTATTGAAGAGGTAATTACTAAAAATGAATTTAATAATTTAATTTTTGATAAACCAGAAACTGATAGACAAATCATTATCCCCTTTTCGGTTCAAGAAACTAAAAATGAGCGAAGTGGTTATGATGGATCCAGAAACTTAAAACGAGCCATTATTAAAGTCTTAGAAAATACTAATTGGCGATTAATGAGTGATGGAATTAGTGAAAGACTTGGAATTTTGTCAGGGAAACTAAAAGGATATGAAAAAGAGGAAGATCTGGTTAAAATTGTTAAACAATAAATGGAAATAGAAATTGCAGACAAATTAAATATTTTTTTACGAGAACATATATCTTTAAAAGAAGAATGTGAAGTAGTTTATATAATGGTGGAGTTAAGAAAACTTCTTGATAGAAGGAAGGAATTTGAAATAGAGGATGATAATTTTGATTTGATTAAGTTTTATGCCGATTGGGTTGTTCATACTAGAAAAGATAGAATTACATCTGCTATTAAAAAAATAATGAATCAGATTGATAAGTCTCTTGATCCGTATCCCAAAAATGGGAATATAGATTTTATATTTATGCCAGAACTAAAAAAAGAACTTGTTGACTTGTTTAAAAAATATAAATTACCAGTTTTTTTGTTTGGTAAAAGAAAATGGAATAATTTCATTAAATTGTTATCTAAAGTATTAACTGATCAGCCATTAATTAGTCCAATTAATACAATTAAGGAGTTTTGTTACACTACTGGTAGTGTAGATGGTGTTATGGTAACGATTGATTTTAATGATTCAAGGGGTAGTATTGATATTGGATGTGCATATTAATCGATTAACGATTTTCCGCACTCGTAGCATTGTGTTTCGTAATCTTGATTTGGAAGTATATTGCCTTGATTATCTGTATTTACTCCAGAATTTTCTAATTTAAGAATTGCTTCAAAACCGCAGTGCTTACATTTTACTTGTAATTTACAAGATTGGTTTAATGGTGATATATTTAAAGCTTTGATCATATATTAGTTTTCTTCTGAAGGGTAATCTTTTAAGATATTTTCGCCTATTTGATAAGTTCCATTTTGATAGATATCTCTGGCAGTCTTAATAGAGTATTTTTTCAACATCTCTAAGGCTTCATCTTCATTATTTACGTTTAGAGAGGATATCCCACTGCCACTTATTTTACATTCTAGAGAAAATTTTGGACCTGTTTCATCACTAACATTTATTCTATAACTTCGATAATCTCCGAGAATCGGTTGTAATTCTCCTATTATTGTTGGAATATTCATAATTAAATTATATAACAAAAGAAACTATAACAATCTATATCATATTTACATGTATCTTTTTTATACTGTCTCATTTGTCTCATTTAGGCACAAAAGGAGAGTAGAATAAGACAGTGGGTGTTATAGGGACAGAAGGGTTCCAGACCTACATGCTCCGCAACGTAATAAATCACAAAGTGATTTAAACGTTGCTGGAACGTTTAAATTTCTGAAAGAAATTTATTACGTCCCGCCAATGAATTTTCAAACCAAAACAATTGCTGTAATAGGATTATCGGATAAGATTGATAGACCAAGTTTTAAAGTGGCGAAATATTTTTTAGATTTAGGTTATAAAATAATTCCAGTTAATCCAAATATTGAAAATTGGTTGGGGATAAAAGCTTATGCTGATATTAAATCCATTCCAAAAGAAATCGAGATTGATATTGTCGATATTTTTAGAAAACCGGAAGAGGTTTTGGAAATTGTAAAAGAAGTTCTGCAAAGCAGAAATATAAAAGACCATAAACCAATTATTTGGATGCAAGAAGAAATAATTAACGAAGAGGCAAAAAAGTTAGCGGAAGAGAATGGAATGGAAGTAACAATGGGACTGTGTTTGATGAAAGAACATCAAAAGAAATAAACCAAAATTAGTTCCATAGTCTCCTATTCTGTTTCATAGTTTATTTGACTAAAAAAAGTGTATTATTTTTGTAACTAATATCTTATTTTAAAAAAAAATGAAAAATATAAATAAAAAAAAATACAAAAATAAAGACAAAAAAATACTTTTATTAGTTTTGTCTTTTGGATTTATATTAATTTTATTAGGAACATTAGGATATTTTTTATCTAAAAATCAATTAGAAAATAAAACAGAAATCCAAGATATAGTAATAACTCCTAGTCCAAAAACAAATAATATTGTCAGTAATAAGAGTGTCGATACTCAAATAGTTTTAGATAAATATTCAAATATTTATAAGAATGCTGATTTACTATTTGAAAAACCAACCCAAGATGGAGATCAAAAAATAGTTTGGGATTTTATAGAAAGTAATTCTAAATTAAAGGAGACTATTTATAAGGATGGTAGTAATTTTGTTCCATTTGTAGTTAAAAGTGAAAAAAGTGATTACAGTATTAATTTATCTGGGTTTGATATTAGTACTGTTGATATTCAAAAAGGCACTGACAGATCAGAATTGGTGAAAAAAATTGAGAGTTTTATTGTTAATTTGGGATACAAAAAGATAAATATTGAGGATAATACAAATTTATACAAAGTGATTAATAGACATGAGAATAATAGAAGAGATATTTTTATAAAAAACGACCAAGCGTTTTTGGTTTATTATCAAGATAGTGATTGTGACAATATTTATAATACTGGTTGTTATATAAGAGTAACTTACTCAAACAATATTGAGAAACAAATTAATTCACAAATTAATGTTTTGAATAAATTAGTTAACAATGGTTCTGGTTTAATCTTTGATAAAGGAGCACTTTCATCTTTAGTTAATAGTGGTTATATAAGAGGTTTTGGAAAACAATTAGATAATCAATATATTTATTTTGATATAGGAAAATATAATAGTGATGGTGAGGCTGTTTTGTTTAAGAAAAATAACACTGGCAATTATGATCTAGTGTACTCATCAGAAGAAAAATTAGATTTTATTAAGTTTAATGAAAAAATTAAAAACAATCCAAAAGAAATTATGTGTTGGATTATTTCACAAAAAATATTAGAAAAATATAATATAGATACTGAAATAATTAACGCTTGTAAATAATTATTTCTTTTTGAGAATAGAAAGATAATAAGGAAGATGCCAAAGAGCGTGAATAATGGCCACTAGAGCCATGACAATGCCAAATTCAACGTGAATCCATAACATGGACTGATACCAAAGAACAGAGATTTTTAGACTGATTAGAGCAGCTAAAATTAAGCCTAAGATTCCGGAAACTAAAAAAGAAATGAGTAAAATAACATTCCAAAGTCGACGATGAGTAATTAGAGAAATTTTTTTAATTTTGACTAGATAATTTGAAAGAAAATAAAAGTCAAAAACTAAGAAAAATAAAATCAAAAAATAATAGTTATTCATGGTTTATTCTAGAACAATCGCTTGAGCAGGGCAATTACGGATAGCCATAGTTAATTTGG
>Ga0209800_10002817_pt1 | contig 14686 bp, 13 predicted proteins | sample Higcelweek8metaG_FD_187174 | JGI IMG/M metagenome (GOLD analysis project Ga0209800, IMG submission 187174) | Freshwater pond sediment microbial communities from the University of Edinburgh, under environmental carbon perturbations - High... | ecosystem: Environmental > Aquatic > Freshwater >...
TCAGAATTCAGAAGTTCGTTACGATGGAGTGCCTTATTCTGAAAGAAGTGTTCCTGCCAATCTGAAAGATTTTGCGTTTGGAAATGCTGCCGGAGCTATTACTGGCCCAGTGTTCGAGAACGATGCCTACACAATGGCCAAAGTTGTTGAATCAGGCATTATGGCTTCCGACTCAGTACGTCTGCGTCATATTTACCTTACAACAAAAGACGAAACAAAAGCCGACAGTATTATTGGCGCAATTAAAAGTGGAGCCAACTTTGCTGCATTAGCACAAAAATACTCAGCCGTACAACAAACAGCAGCCAATGGCGGCGAAATAGGTTGGATTGTAGACGGTATGCAAGGATTGGATAAAGAAATGATTTCAAAAGCTTTTGGAAGTAGCACCAACGAAGTTTTTACTTTGAAAGATGCTCAGGGTACTCAAATTATGCAGGTAATGGAAAAAACACCAGCCCGCCGAAAAGTGAAATTGGCTATTCTCGAAATCAAAGTATCGACAAGCAACGAATCGGTAAGTAAAATCTACAACGAAGCCAAACAGTTTGCAGCCGAACTAAGCGCTAAAGAATTCAACAAAAGAGCCAAAGATAAAAAATACGAAGTGCGTACCGCTGCCGATGTACTTAAAACTACCGAAAAAATTGCGGATATTTCAAACTCCCGTCAAATTGTTCGATGGGCTTTCGAAAATGAAAAAGGTGATGTTTCGGATGTTTACGATTGCGGTAATCAGTTTGTGGTAGCAACTGTTATTGAAAACAATGAAAAAGGCTATCGTCCGTTGGCTAAAGTGTCGGAGCAAATCAAATTCGAACTTTTGCGCGACAAAAAAGCTGAGCTAATGATTAAAAATCTTACTGCTCAGGCAGCCAAATACCCAACGATCGAAAGTCTTGCTGCTGCCATTGGTTCCGATGTTAAATCGGCTCCTGCTGTCAACTTCGATGCTTATCAGTTTGGAGTAGCCGGCAACGAACCTGCTGTAGTTGGAAAAGTATCGGTATTGCCTGTAAATAAAATTTCGGCACCTATCAAAGGAAATGCAGGTGTTTATGTAGTATTGCCTACCAATGCTCAGGTAAATCCGGCTCCTTTCGATGTTAAAATGCAAATTATGCAGCTCAATGCTCGTTCAAGTTATTCGTTGCCTTATATGGTTGCACAGAACTTACGCGAAAAATCAAACATGGTTGATAACCGTTTGAATTTCTATTAAAAATAAAATTCTTCTATAAAAAGAAAACGGAATGAAAATGTTCATTCCGTTTTCTTTTTATAGATAGAGAATACATCTTTGCTGAATAATCCACTTGTTAAAAAAGAAAATGGGTAGGAGTGTAGAAAAAAATCAGCATCGATAAAAAGAACAGACAAAGTAAAAATGACAAAAATAGCATTAATCGGCAAAACGGTCGATGAATTAAAAGCAGTGGCAACTGAACTGAACATGCCATCGTTCACTGGAAAGCAAATTGCCGACTGGCTTTACAAAAAACGTATATTCAGCATCGACGAGATGAGCAATATTTCTGTCGGCAATCGTCAAAAGCTGAATGAATTGTACGAGGTAGGACGAACGTTGCCTTCGCACACTGCCGAATCGGTGGATGGTACCAAGAAATACCTTTTCAAAACAGTCGACAACAATTTTATCGAAAGCGTTTATATCCCCGAAGACGATAGGAATACGCTATGCGTTTCGTCGCAGGTGGGTTGCAAAATGAATTGTCTGTTTTGCATGACCGGAAAACAAGGATTTGGAGCGCATCTCACCGCTGCCGAAATACTCAGCCAGATACTTTCCATTCCCGAAGCTGAAAAGTTGACCAATCTCGTATTTATGGGCATGGGCGAGCCGTTGGACAATTTGCCCAACCTGCTCCGTGCGCTCGAAATACTAACGGCAGACTACGGTTATGGCTGGAGTCCGCGTCGTATCACGGTATCCACTATTGGCGTGATTCCGAAAATGAAAATTTTCCTCGAAACCACCAATTGTCATTTGGCGGTAAGCCTACACTCTCCGTTTGCCGAAGAAAGGCTGAAACTAATGCCGATTCAGAAAGCTTATCCGGCCGAAGAAATACTGAAAGAGCTGCGCAAACATGATTTCAGTCATCAGCGTAGGGTTTCTTTTGAGTACATAATGTTCGATGGCTTGAACGATAGCTTACGTCATGCAGTGGAAATGGTGCGCATACTGAAAGGTATTGACTGTCGGGTAAACCTGATCCGCTTCCATGCCATTCCCGGCGCAGACCTCAAAACTTCGAACGAAGAAAAAATGATTTTCTTCCGCGACTACCTTACTAACAACGGTATCACCACTACCATACGCAAATCGCGCGGTGAAGATATTTTTGCCGCCTGTGGCATGTTGTCGACAATGGAGAAACAAAAAAGTAAAGTGGAATAAAACGCTAAGTCCCGGATTCACACTGTATTCGGGACTTTTGTTTTTTATTCTTGTAAATGAATGTTGTCGTGTTCCGCATTGTTATTCTCAATCAACTCCTCATCCTCTGCCTTCTTCTCGTTCAGCACAAACCGCTTGTAATACGAAATGATCAGTGTTGTCAAAGGTAGCGCTATAATCAGTCCGATCATGCCCATCAACGAACCCCAAACGGATAAGGAAAGCAGAATTACAGCCGGATTTAGTCCGGTTACTTTGCCCATAATTTTTGGTACCAAAAACATATCTTCGATCACCTGGATAAGCAGAAATATGGCCACAAGCCAAAACATAACAGAGAGGAAGCTTTGTCCGGTTTCAACTGATTGTAGAAAGGCTAAAAAAGTACCCGGAATAATAGCTATTGTTTTTAAGTAAGGTACCAGGTTCAGAACCCCAAGTAAAAGTCCCATTACTATGGCAAGTGGCAGACCCGCAATGCTGAAACCTATACAAAACAAAACAGAAACTATGATGGCAACCAGCGCCTGTCCGCGGAAGTAACGATTCATTCCTTGTTCCATGTCCTGAATGATTTCAGTAATCAAACCACGATATTTTCCGGGAATTATATCAAACATTCCTTTTGTTACCTTTTCGTAATCAATCAGTATAAAAATTAGATACAGAAAAACAATTACCATGGCCATTGTACCAATGATTACACTGATAGAGCCGTTTAATATATTCCATAGCTGAGGAGCTACTTTTTTAATGACAGCCATTAGGTTTTCGTCCTTCAAAACCGATTGCAGGTCGAGCTGCGATAGATACACACGAATTTCGTTTTGCCATGCGATCGGAACAATTGTATCCACAGTGATTCCCTGAGTATATAAACCAATGATGTCGATAAGCTTTTGTACTTCGTTGCTTATCATTGGAACTAAAACCATAAGAATGCCTGTAATGACACTCAGAAACAATACCAGTGTACAAACAATGGATAGAATTCTGTTTTTAAGTTTCAGTTTATATTGGAAAAACCGAACAAAAGGATGTAGCAAATAAGCCATCAGCCACGCTATAAAAAATGGAAGCAAAACGCTGCTTAATCTTTTTACCAACAAAAAGAGGATGATTAGTACAGCCGAACCGATGAGGATACGCACTACCCGATCGAAAGTATAAGGTCTTGTTGTTTCCATAAATATATTTTTTGTTTGAGATTTTGAATTCTTATGGGCTCTTTATCCTGTAACAAACGAATTTCTTTTCATCGAATCTTTCAAATCGTCAAATTTAAAATTTCGTGTTATTTAGCCTTTCGTTTTATTATAGCAGTCGCGGCAAATAGGTTCATATTCTGTCATTTCGCCCAGCAAAACCCTTTTGTCACTTTCCACGAGGCGATGCGAAACATAAGCCAATGCACCACAACGCACGCAAATGGCATGCACTTTATATACATCTTCGGCCACGGCACACAATGCCGGCATTGGGCCGAAAGGAACTCCCCGGAAATCCATATCGAGTCCGGCTACGATAATTCTTATGCCCTGATTGGCCAACTGGCTGCAAACATCTACCAAACCTTCGTCGAAAAACTGAGCCTCGTCTATCCCGATCACATCCACATCGCCCGACATCAACAAAATACTTCCCGATGACTCAACAGGTGTGGAACGAATAGAAGTGCGGTCGTGCGACACCACTTCATCTTCGGAATAACGGGTATCAATTTTTGGTTTAAATATCTCCACCCTTTGTTTTGCAAATTTGGCGCGCTTCAGTCTGCGGATGAGTTCTTCGGTTTTGCCTGAAAACATGGAGCCACAAATCACTTCTATGCTTCCACGTTTTTGTTGAATCGGGTGGTTTTGTTCTGAATAAATCATGGTACTTTATTGAAATTTAGTCTATTTTTTCTATATTTAATGTGTCTAAAATTGTAACTTTACAGCCAAAATTACAAATTCATAGGGCAAAGTTAAATAAAAATACAACTTTCAATGTTGTTTTCATGAAAAAAAGATATGAACAGAAAATTATTAGTCACACTCCTGAGCAAAAATATTGAAGAATTAAATGTAATAACGGATGGTTTCATGGAAATGAGCAATTATCCGGCAGCAATTATTTATCTGGCGAAACGTAAAACTGAGGATATTCAGCTGATAATAGACCAGTTGGCTGCAATCAAAGATGAATCTCAGCATGAGGAAGATGCTGTTCAGCTTTCTGATATTGAAAGCGGTACGAAAGCTGATCATCACGAAAATGCAGGTGTTGAAACAGAAACTGATCTACCTGCATCGAATTATGTAGTCGAAGAAATAACAGAGCTTACAATGCAGGAAGAAACAACATGCGTTGAAACTGAAGAACAAATTGTGTCGACAACGGAAGAAGTGACAGTTTCGGTAACAGAAAACGACACAGAACTTGTTATAGAAACCAATGAGTCGAAACAACTTACAGAGCTTAGTTTTGATCATGAAATAAGAATTACTACAGAAGAGACCAAAAAGACAACAATTGCGGATAAAATCATCAACCCTACGGTGTCGCGCAATGAAACACTTTTCAAAACCGATAATTCCCTGAGTGCCTCGATTGCCAACAAAAAAATAGCCGACATTAAGCAAGCCATCAGCATAGGCGATCGTTTCAGGTTTCAGCGCGAATTGTTCAAAGGAAATGGCGAAGAAATGAATAAAACGCTGAATTACATCAATCAGTTGGCCACCATGGATGAGGCTACTTCTTTTTTGAAATCGAAATACGGATGGGCAGCTGATAATGAAACTGCTGATGATTTTTATCAAATATTAAAGAGAAAATTTTTGTAAAATTGTAATGTGCTTTCTATGCTTTTTTAGGTTGGATCGTAAAACTATAGCATTGCTTTTGTTTCGGTTCCAGGGTGAATAAAAAATGAAAGATAAACTTAATATTTAACGAATGAAGTTATTTGTAGTACCCACTCCCGTTGGAAATCTTGAAGATATGACATTTAGAGCCATTAGAGTTCTGAAAGAAGCTGATTTAATATTGGCCGAAGATACGCGGACAAGTGGGTTTTTGATGAAGCATTTTGGTATTGAAACGCCTATGCATTCGCATCACAAGTTCAACGAACACAAAACTGTGGATTCGGTGGTACAAAGGATAAAAAGCGGACAGGTAGTAGCGCTGATATCGGATGCAGGTACACCAGCTATTTCCGACCCCGGTTTCCTGATTGTAAGGCAATGTGTTGAAAACGATATTGATGTGGAATGTTTACCGGGAGCTACAGCTTTTGTACCTGCCCTGGTGGCATCGGGTTTGCCCAACGACAGGTTTTGTTTCGAAGGGTTTCTGCCGCAGAAAAAAGGCAGGCAAACAAAAATCAATAACCTGAAAACTGAAACACGTACAATGATTTTCTACGAATCGCCATTTCGGCTTGTGAAAACTATTTCGCAGCTGGCCGAAGCCTTTGGAGCGGATCGAAAAGCGTCAGTTTCGCGCGAAATTTCTAAATTATTCGAAGAAACCAAACGTGGAACTTTAGCTGAATTATTAGTTTGGTTTAATGAACATCCTCCCAAAGGAGAAATTGTCATAATTGTTGCAGGATTAGAATAATAACACTAACTTTGCAGCAAAAATCAAGGTGGAAAATATAGAAAATAAAGCCCTGTTTTTCGGTATAAAGTTATTCAAATAATAAACATAAAGTTCGGTATGAAATTTAGTTTTTCTGTTATCGTTTTTTCAATGCTTTTGCTTTCTTCATGCGGATATAAATCCTCCGACTATAAGGCTTTACAGGCTCAGAACGACTCGCTTATGCGGGCCAAACATGAGATGCAGGAAGAAGTTGATGGCTATTTTTCGGCCATGAATCAGATTGAGCAGAACATTGAAAAAATTAAAGAAACGCAGGGAATTCTTTCAAATCAACCGGTAGGCGAGGAGCTGGACTCGGATGCCCGCATGAAAATTAATGACGATTTGGTTTATCTGAATGAGTTGCTGCAGGCCAACAAAGATGAATTGGCCACTTTGAAATCAAAAATAAAACGCAGTTCTTTCAAATCGGCCGAACTTGAGCGTAATCTTGCACGGATTACAAAGGCGCTCGAGGAGCAAAGCGTGAAAGTAGCTCTGCTTCAAACTGAGTTGGCAGCCAAGGACTCATTGATCAACGAGCTGGGATCGACTGTAGAAAATTTAGGAAAAAACATTGAGTCATTAAGTTCGGATTTAAATCAGAAAGAAGCTAAAATATCCGAACAGGATGAAACGATTCATACAGCGTGGTATGTTTTCGGAACAAGAAAGGAACTTAAAGAACAGAATATAATAACTTCGGATGGGCTCTTTAGCTCCAAAAGAGTATTGCAGAGCGATTTTAATAAGAATTATTTCGTGCGCATTGATGCCCGCAAAACTAAATCGATTCCTCTGTATTCCACCCGGGCCAAAATACTTACTTCGCACCCAAAATCGTCCTATACGCTTGAAAAGGAGAATGATAATTTTGTGCTGCTCATTACAGATACAAAAGAGTTCTGGAGCATAAGTAAATATTTGGTGATAGAAGTGGATTGATACAAAACAAAACAATATAAATGATAATGCGTTTCCCCTCCGAAAAAGGAAACGCATTATTATTTACAGCCAAACCAAAAGCAAATATCAGGATGTACAAATATGTTTTTATAGATTTAGACGATACGATTTGGGATTTTCATGCCAATGCAAAACTATCATTGTACGATATGTTTATTGACCGTGAGCTGGGTCGTTATTTCGAAAATTTCGAGGAATTCTTTAGTATTTATGCTAAACGTAATATTGAATTGTGGGAAGCGTATGGCAAGGGCGAAATCACCAAAGAATTTCTTATGTCCGAACGTTTCAGGTATCCATTGGCAAAAATGGGGGTCGACGACTGGGAGTTGGCCGAAGAAATCGGGATTCAATACCTTGATATTTTGCCTACGAAAACAGCTTTAATGCCTTATGCAAAGGAGATACTTGACTATCTGTACGCGAAATATCCGCTCACAATTATTTCAAACGGTTTTACTGAGGTGCAATACAAAAAACTGAGAAGTAGTGATATCGAACATTATTTTTCGCACATTGTGCTTTCCGAATCGGCAAAAGCGCTCAAGCCCGATAAGCAGATTTTTGAATATGCGCTCAAACTTAATAACGCTCTTCCGTCGGAGGCTATAATGATAGGCGATAGTTATGAGGCAGATATTAAAGGAGCTCAGAATGCAATGATTGATCAGGTATATTTCCCCTTGCACCCTGTTGCCGAACAGCACCGTCCGAAGTGTACCTATATGATTAACTCACTGAATGAGATCAAATCAATCTTGTAATGTAAACTTTAATATTGAGTTTTACGATCTCGAAATGTTTTTTACGCCTTTTACCATTTGTATCTTTTTCACAATTCCTTCCAGTTCCTTGATATCGCTCACCATAATTGTGAGATTTCCTTGAAACAGGCCGGCATTCGAATCGACAGATATCGACCTGAGGGAAATGTTCTTTTCTTTCGATATGAGCGAAGTTATGTTGGTGACGATGCCAATGTCGTCGTGACCAACAATGCGAAGTGTGATTGGATATTGCGATCCTACTGACTTGCCTGACCAGCGTGCCTTTACGATGCGGTAGCCAAAGCGGGCAATCATTTGGGGCGCATTGGGACAGTCGGTGCGATGGATTTTTATCCCACCCGTTACCGAAACAAATCCGAAAACATCATCGCCATAGATAGGATGACAGCATTTTGATAATTTGAAATCTACATTTTTTAAATCCTCGCCTATTACCAATACATCATCCTTGCCGGTGGTTTCGTTTGACTGTACGTCGGCAGTGAATGATTCAGCACTTCGTATTTCCGGTGGTTCGGTTGATGTTTCTTTTCTTTCAAGTTCAAGATAAGCTTCGCGCACATCAAGAATGTCCAGTTTCTCGTGGGCAATCTCCTGATAAAAGTCACTTACTGTTTTAAAACCTTTTTTCTTTGCTAAACGGGAGAGCTTGCCATCATCAAGGTCAATTTTCCAGTTTTTAAAACGTCGAATCAGTGTCTCGCGACCCATTTCTGCGTCCTTGTACTCAACTTCCTTCAACGCTTGACGAATTTTGTTTTTTGCCTTCGATGTTGTTACTACATTTAGCCACGATACATTTGGCTTTTGCGTTGGCGAAGTAAGTACTTCTACTTGATCACCATTATTTAACACATACTTAATGGTCATGTTTTTACCATTTACTTTGGCTCCCACGCATTTCGAGCCTAAACCCGAATGAATTGAAAACGCAAAATCGAGTGCGGTAGCGCCTTTGGGTAGCTTGTGTAAATCGCCATTCGGAGTAAAAACAAAAACTTCTTTATCATATAAATTCAATTTGAATTCATCCATAAAGTCAACTGCGTTCAATTCAGGATTTTCGAGAATTTCGCGAATGCTCTTGAGCCATTCGTCCATTCCTGACTCACTTTTAATACCTTTGTATTTCCAGTGAGCAGCCAAACCTTTTTCGGCAACTTCATCCATTCTTACGGTCCGAATCTGCACTTCCACCCACTTTCCTTCCGGCCCTAGAACGGTAGTGTGCAAACTCTCGTAACCATTCGATTTTGGTATCGAAAGCCAGTCGCGCAAGCGTTTAGGGTTGGGCTGATACATATCGGCAACAATAGAATAAGCTTGCCAACAAGCCGCTTTTTCTTTTTCGTAGGGAACATCAAATATAATACGGATTGCAAAAAGATCGTATATGTTTTCGAATGGTGTATTTTGTTTTTTTATCTTGTTATAGATCGAATGAATCGATTTTGTGCGTCCTTTGATGTCGAAATGATAGCCAAGCTCGTCTAATTTCTCTTTGAGCGGAGTAATAAATTCGTGGATGTACTTGTCGCGCGACCGTTTTGTTTCATTCAGTTTGTGTGCTATTTCTTTAAATATCTCACGGTTGGTGTGTTTTAAAGATAAATCTTCCAACTCTGTTTTGATGGCATATAAACCCATTCTGTGAGCCAAAGGCGCATACAAGAACGAACTCTCGCGAGCTACATTTACTCTGTTCTCTGAATCGTAGTTGTCGAGCGTTCGCATTATTTGCAAATGTTCGGCAATAATAATCAAAATCACTCTGATGTCTTCGGCAAAAGTAAGAAAGAGCTTTCTGAAATTTTCAGTTTCGATGGATGTGTTTTTTTCGTACAACTCCCTTACGCGCGTTAATCCAAGAATTATTCCACTTACATTGGTTTGGAATGTCGTTTCAATTGTTTCAATTTCAATTGCTTTGTTCTCGACAAGGTCCTGTAAAAGAACACTCAAAACTGCTGCTTTTCCAAGTCCTATTTCATTCAGCAGCGTGTCGGCAATGCACAATTTATCGTACAAAGTGTGACCGAACTGAAGGCTTGCTTGTGTGTTGGCACTATAGAACTTCTTGAGAAGTAAATGAAGCTCTTTTCTTTCTTCATATGTCAAAAGTTGAGTGTGTGCATGCAATAACCTTCGGTAATATGCACTGACACTAACTATGGAATTTACTTTTGTCATAAATTATGGATAGAATTAAAACGGGGAAAATTAATAATGCAAATATACGACACAAAAATCAAGAAGATGAATTGTAAATGAAAAAAACACAAAAAATGCATAAATTAATAAGAAAGAGAAAAAAACAATGAAAAAAAAAGGACTTTTAATATGGTGAATTGGATTTTCTTTTCTAAATTTGCAGTCTGAAAAAGCACAGTATATTGACTTCAAAAATACTTAGTCGAAAATAAAAACAGCAGTTAAATAAAAAACAATAATTTTAGCATGAAAACAATAATCAAAATTTTACTTGTAGCTTCAATTGGTTTACTTTCGTATATGTGCGTTATGAGTATTGTGACGCCCATTAAGTTTGATGAAACAAAAACTGCAAGGGAAAAAGTAATTATTCAAAGATTAATCGACATTCGTACCGCTGAAGTGGAATTTAAAAACCAAAAAGGTGTATATACTGACAGTTTCCCTGAATTGTTCAACTTTCTGAAAACTGCAAAGAAAAAAACAGTGTTGAAAGAGGGTTCGTTGTCGGATAAACAACTAGAAGCAGGACTTACAGAGGCTGCTGCTGCGAGAATTGTTCGCAAAGGTAATAAAGCGGAAATTATTGCTAACGGACTTGAAAATTTCCGTCGTGATACAGCATATCTTAACATGATTGAATCCATCTTTCCTGAAAAATATACACTTGAAACGATTGAGCAATTGGCTGAGATACCTTTCTCGAACAACGAAAAGTTCACTTTGAAGGTAAATAATGAGTATTACAATGCAACTAACATTAAAATTCCATTGTTCGAAGCAACGGCTGCTTATACCACTTACTTGTATGATCTGAATCGTCAGGAAATGTTGAACGTTATTGATCTTCAGAAAAAGCTTGAAAAATATCCTGGTTTACAAGTGGGTTCTGTTATTGAACCAAACAACAACGCAGGAAACTGGGAATAATATATTTCTTAACTTTTCTTTGGCAACCGACATTTTTTTAGTTTTTTTTCTATATTTATTCGTTTGCCTTTACATATGACTTCAATCGTTAAAGACCTCAATAAAAATCCATATAGTTTATCCATTCGATTCTCATCGGATGGATTTTCTTTATATATATTTGACGAAAATCAGAATCAGCTTTCCGAGAGAAGCGTTGCTCTGGAATCAATTCCCGAGACCAAGGATGCATTTATTGATGTTCTTTCGGGCGTTGATGAGTTGAGTTTAAGCTTCAGTTCTGTTCGCTTGATCTTTGAGTCGGAATTGTATTCGGTGATTCCTTTAGCCGTATATAGCGAGCAGGATGAATTGGCGCTTTTTAGCTTACATCATAACAGCATTAAGCCTACGGAATGTATTTTAAAAAACGAACTGCTGGCGTGGGATGCTGTATTGCTTTTTACCGTTCCGGCTGTTATTCAAAGTGTTTTTTTGGATGTTTTACCCGAAGTGAAGATTGAACATCACATTTATACGTTCGTAAGCGATTTTGTAGCTCTCGAAAACGACAGCAATATGCACATTTGGTTGAGACCAAATTGTTTGGACGTTGTTGTAATTAAAAAAGGAAATCTGCAATTAATCAATAGCTTTAAATACAAAACGAACGAAGATTTCATTTATTTTGTATTAAATATATACGATAAACTTTCGTTGGATCGGGAGCAATGCAAGCTATCGATTCACAACGCTTCAAAAAAGAATGATCTTATCGAACTGGCATCGAGGTATATATCGCATTGTATATTTATTGATTAGAGAAGTATGAGGATCATAAGTGGTACGTTTAAGGGGAGAAGAATCAGTGCTCCAACCAATATAACTGCTCGCCCCACCACCGATTTTGCGAAGGAAGGTTTATTTAATCTGTTGAACAATAAGATCGATTTTGAAGGCATTGAAGTGCTGGACTTGTTTTCAGGTACCGGTGGTATAAGTATAGAGTTTGTTTCGAGGGGTTGTAGTAGTGTTATAAGCGTAGAGCAAAGTGACCGGCATTGTGCATTTATTCGCAAAGTGTGTAACGAATTAAATATAAGTAATTTGTCGTTGATAAAGTCGGATGTTTTTCGTTTTGTTAATTCATGTAACATAAAGTTTGACCTTGTATTTGCCGATCCACCCTACGAGCTGAAGCAGCTAAGCGATATTCCTGATTTAATTTTCAAGAAAGGATTATTACTGCCGAAAGGAATACTTGTTCTTGAGCATTCGGCTAAAGATGATTTCAGTGCACATCCAAATTTTGAATCTCATCGGAACTATGGGAATGTTAATTTTAGTTTCTTTGTTCAGTAAATAACAGAAAACGCCTCTTTATATAATTAAAGGGGCGTTTTCCGTTGTTTAATTGATTATTGATTAATAACCAAGTATTTTAAGCATCGACTTATAACTTTGTTCTTTTGCAAAAAGTTTTGTAAAATATTCACCATCTTCGTCTTTATCTATAATTACTAGTTTAGGTGCCGGTATCAGGCAGTGTTGAATGCCACCGAATCCACTTAATGATTCCTGATACGCTCCGGTGTGGAAGAAGCCTATGTACTGCTCACGGTCTTCCTGCATTTTAGGAAGGAATATGGCATTTGAATGTACTTCGGCATTGTAAAAGTCCTCGCTATCGCATGTGAGCCCTCCTAAATTGACACGTTCGTATTCGGAGTCCCAATTGTTAATGGCTAAAAACACATAACGTTGATTAATAGCCCAAGTGTCAGGTAAAGTAGTCATAAACGAACTGTCTATCATGTTCCATAACTCGCGATCGTTTTGTTTCTTTTGGTTCACTATAGAGTAGAGCATGGCGCCACTTTCGCCCACTGTGTACGATCCGAATTCAGTAAATATGTGAGGTTCGGGCACCCCATGCTGTCCGCAAATGGTTTTTATCTGAGCTACGATCTCTTCGGCTATATATTCATAGTCATAACTCATGTCCAAATGAGTCTGAATCGGGAATCCTCCACCAATGTTTAAGCTATCAAGTTCAGGGCATTTCTTTTTAAGTTCGCAATACAAATTAACTGCTTTGTTTAATTCATTCCAATAATAAGCAGTGTCTTTAACTCCGGTGTTGATGAAGAAATGAAGCATTTTCAGTTCAACCTGAGTGTTTTGTGCGATATTTTTAGTATAATAAGGAATAATATCTTTGTAGCGAATGCCTAGCCTCGATGTGTAAAAGTCGAACTTTGGTTCTTCTTCGGCAGCAATTCTTATTCCTACTTTAAACTTTAAATCGAAATCCTTAAGCAATAGATCTAATTCGAACTTATTGTCAAGAATGGGGATTACATTTGTAAACCCGGTACGCATTAGATTTTGGATGTTTTCAACATATTGAGGACGCTTAAATCCATTACAAATCACATAGGTATCTGGCTTCAGGAGTCCCTGTTCGTGTAACGACTCCATAATGTTTATGTCGAAAGCTGAAGATGTTTCGAGGTTAACGCCTTGTTTCAGAACTTCTTCCATTACAAATGAAAAATGAGAACTCTTGGTACAGTAACAATAATTATAGTCGGCATTATAATCTACTTTTGCCATAGCTACATTGAACATTCTTCTTGCTTTCTGAATATTCTGAGCAATCTTTGGCAAATATGCAATGCGTAATGGAGTTCCATATTGTTTTATTATATCCATTAATGGAACGCCACACCACTCTAAATCATCTTCAACTACACTAAATTCATCATTTGGAAATTCAAATGTCTGTTCAATAAGGTCTTTGTACTTGTTTTTCATATGGAATAATTAAATTGCAATAATTGGACTCAACTAAATTGCTTAGATATATTTTTTTTTATCTATCCGTTTGATTCAGATGTATTAATAATTGGTGAATTTGATTGCAAAATTACTAAATATTTTCAATACTTTACTTCGAGCATGATAGTTTTGAGCATTAGTGCTTAAAAAACTAAATGAAAAAAGCTCGAAAGAGGTATTGATACCAATGAATAGAACACTCAAAAATATTATTTAACAAAATAAGGTTTAGTTTCTAAGACAAAATCACTATATTTGTGTGGTATAATTTTTGTTTCAGATCACGGATTTGAAAATAACTAGTACTTAATTAATTGTTTATTTATGAAGAAAATTGTTTTGACACTAGCATTAATGCTAAGTATTTTTTCGGCGCTTAGTGCGCAGGTAGATGGTAAGGCGATCGGGATTCGTTTTGGTTACGGAGGTGAGTTGTCGTATCAGCACCCAATGGGAAATGAAAATCGACTGGAATTAGACCTTGGTATAACACAACACGGATTGGGATTAAACGGTGTTTATCAATGGGTATGGGATTTGTCGACATTGGCAGATGGATTTAACTGGTACGCTGGTGTTGGTTTAGGTTTAGGCTCTTATGATTATGGCGATTTCAATAATAATTCTTTTTCGTTAGGAGTTCTTGGACAAGTTGGAATTGAATACAATTTTAATATTCCGCTACAACTTTCGTTGGATTATCGCCCAGGACTTTTTGTAGGCAACGGATTTAATTCATCGTACGATGGAATTTGTTTAGCTGCCCGCTTTAAATTCTAAGATTATAGATTATTGTTGTCCGATAAAAGTTTCGATATAAAATAAAAAAAGGAGCCAATTTTTTCAAATCAGCTCCAAAGTTGTATATTTGAAGTTACCACACCAAAAATATATAACATGAGCAAAGATAAAC
>Ga0209800_10002818_pt1 | contig 14682 bp, 11 predicted proteins | sample Higcelweek8metaG_FD_187174 | JGI IMG/M metagenome (GOLD analysis project Ga0209800, IMG submission 187174) | Freshwater pond sediment microbial communities from the University of Edinburgh, under environmental carbon perturbations - High... | ecosystem: Environmental > Aquatic > Freshwater >...
CAATTGAGATGTTGCAGCGGGTGGGGATATGAGTGGGTGGAAGGAAGTGTTTCTTGAAGATGTGGCTGACGAGCTAACTGTTGGTTATGTCGGGCCGATGGCTTCGGAATACGTTGATGACGGAATTCCTTTTCTTCGTTCGCTGAATGTCGAACCACTCCGAATCAAAAAACACGACTTGAAATTCATATCGCCTGAGTTTCACAGTCGGATTAGCAAGTCGCGTCTCTCGCCAGGTGATGTTGTAATCGTCCGGACAGGAAAACCTGGCGCTTGCGCTCTGATTCCTGAATGGTTGGCTGATGCGAACTGCTCGGATCTTGTAATTGTTCGCTGTGGGGAACAGATCGACAATCAATTTCTAGTCTACTACGTCAACACTATCGCCGGTGCTCATATATCGGCCCACCTTGTCGGTGCCGTACAGCAACATTTCAATGTTGGTTCGGCTCGCTCACTGAAAATTGCACTCCCATCTCTCCCCGAACAAAAAGCCATCGCCACCGTCCTCAGCAGCCTGGATGACAAAATCGACCTGCTACACCGTCAAAACGCCACCCTCGAAGCCATGGCAGAGACGTTTTTCAGGCAGTGGTTTGTGGTTGAGGCGAGGGAGGATTGGGTTGATGGTTGCATGGGTGATGTTGCCTATTTTTTTAATGGAAAAGCAAGACCTAGCGATATGTCTGAGGGCGGGATACCTGTTTTTGGTGGCAATGGAATTATGGGTTATTCTTCAAAATCGAATTATGACGGAATCACAATCATTATCGGTAGAGTTGGTGCGTATTGTGGAAGCATATTTATTGAACATAATCCTGTATGGGTTTCGGATAACGCTTTAGTTGCAAAACCAGTAAATCCAAAATATTCAAGCTACTTATTCTACTTGTTGAAATATTTAGATTTAAATGAAATGGCTGAAGGTTCAAGTCATCCACTTTTAACTCAAACATTAATCAAATCAATCCAAATTAAGTTGGCTCCTACGAAGTTAATTGAAAAATTTGTTTTTCAAGCTGATTCCTGGTTGCTGCGAATCAAGAGAAATAATACCCAAATCCGCACCCTCGAAAAACTCCGTGATACCCTGTTACCCAAGCTTATGAGCGGTGAGGTGCGGGTGAAGGTGGGGGTGAACGACCATGAGTAAAGCCGCTGTTACCAAACCGCAAGGGATCGTTGCCGCTGATGCGGTCAGTATTCTTGCCGATCTGCGCGAACTGATCCACTCCGCCCGCCTTCGGGTGGCCACTGTTGCCAATGCCGAGCAGACGCTGCTTTACTGGCGGCTGGGCAAACGGATCGCAACTGAAAACCTGACCGATGGCCGTGCTGAGTACGGCAAAAAGATTCTTGCGACACTGTCGCAAGAATTGGTTGCAGAGTTTGGCCGGGGCTTCACATACACAGCCATTATTCGGATGGTCCAGTTCTACGAATCCTTTCCCGACGAGCAAATTGTGGTGACACTGTCGACACAATTGAGCTGGAGCCATTTCGTTGAAATTCTTCCCATAAAAACTCTCCTTGCCCGCGAGTTTTATGCAGAGATGTGCCGAGTTGAACGCTGGTCAGTCCGAACCCTGCGGCAGAAAATCGGCGGAATGCTGTATGAGCGTACCGCCCTTTCCAAAAATACCGCAGAGGTCATCAAGACTGAACTGGAGAACCTGCGCGATGGGCAGATGACCCCTGACATGGTGTTTCGCGACCCATACCTGCTGGACTTTCTTGGCCTGCAAGGTTCCTTCAGTGAAAAGGATCTGGAAAGTGCCATTCTGCGGGAGATGGAAAAATTTCTTATGGAACTGGGGAGCGGCTTTTCCTTCGTGGCTCGCCAAAAACGGATGAGCGTCGGCAAGGATGATTTCTATCTCGACCTGCTCTTCTACCACCGCTTTCTAAGGAGACTGGTGGCCATTGAACTGAAGCTTGAATCATTTCAACCTGCTCATACAGGCCAGATGGAGCTGTATCTTCGCTGGCTGGACAAGCACGAGCGGGCAGCAGGCGAAGAGTCACCAATAGGCCTGATCCTGTGCGCCGGTGCGGATGCCGAACAGGTGGAACTGCTGCAACTGGACGAAAAATCTATCCGGGTTGCGGAGTATCTGACTGAGCTGCCTCCGATTGAACTGTTGCGCTCTCGCCTGCACTTCGCCATTGAACTAGCCAGGGAAACGGCTGCACGGAGAGATGCAGATTTATAAGAGGCTCTCTTGAGCTTGACGTAAATAATGTCTTTTATAACGGTATGTTACGCTCTAATAAAGTATGAGCATCAATAAGAATATATAAGAGCCGGATTCACAAAGAGGCACTCCTGAATGTCTGATAAACTAACCGAATCCACCATCGAAGCCTTCTCCATCAAGCTCTTTGAACGGCTTGGGTATTCCTGCGTCTATGCGCCAGAGATCACTCCAGATGGTGAGCGTCCCGAACGGAGCCGTTATGATGAGGTGCTATTACCCGAACGCTTACGCACCGCGGTGCGACGCATCAACCCATCCATTCCTTTAGCTGCCCAGCAAGAAGCCATTAAAGAAGTTGAACGCATCCACTCCCCCGAATTGCTTGCTAACAACGAGGTTTTCCACCGTATGCTGACCGAAGGGGTAAAGGTGAGCTATCAGCAGGACGGTAATGATCGCGGTGATCTTGTCTGGCTGATTGATTTTGCCAATCCTGAAAATAATGAGTTCGTGGTGGCGAACCAGTTTACTGTGATTGAGAACCATCAGAATAAACGGCCTGACGTGATTCTGTTTGTGAACGGAATTCCGTTAGTGGTGATGGAACTGAAAAATGCCGCCGATGAAAATGCCACCATCAAATCAGCTTATCAACAATTGGAAACCTATAAGCAGGCTATCCCGACTCTGTTTACCTATAATGCATTGCTGGTAATTTCTGACGGTCTGGAGGCGAAAGCGGGGTCTTTGTCAGCAGGCTTGAGCCGATTTATGGCGTGGAAGTCGGCTGATGGTAAGGCTGAAGCCTCGCATTTGGTGAGCCAGCTGGAAACCTTGATTAACGGCATGTTGAATAAAACAACGCTGCTGGACTTGATTCGTCATTTTGTGGTGTTTGAGAAATCAAAAAAGGAAGACCTGCAAACTGGCGTCATCAGTATTACCACGGTTAAAAAGGTTGCTGCGTATCACCAGTATTATGCCGTGAATGCGGCGGTGGCTTCGACCTTGCGCGCTGTTGCTGTTGCCGATGTGACTGTCGCGGCAGAGGCGCCGGAAAGCTATGGCGTGCCGGGTGTGAGCAGTCAGCCCAAAGGCGATCAGAAAGCCGGGGTAGTCTGGCATACCCAAGGCAGCGGCAAGTCGCTCTCGATGGTGTTTTATACCGGGAAAATCGTGCTTGCTCTGGACAATCCAACGGTACTGGTAATTACCGACCGCAATGATCTGGACGATCAATTGTTTGATACCTTTGCCGCCTCTTCCCAGTTGTTACGGCAGGAACCAAAGCAGGTTGAAGACCGGCAGCAACTGAAAAGCCTGCTGAAAGTTGCATCTGGTGGCGTCATATTTACCACCATTCAGAAGTTTCAGCCGGAAGAAGGCAATGTGTATGATGAGTTGTCACCTCGCCGCAATATTGTGGTGATTGCCGACGAAGCTCATCGAACCCAATATGGCTTTAAAGCCAAAACCATTGATGAAAAGGACGACCAAGGCGAAGTTATCGGCAAAAAGGTGGTGTATGGCTTCGCCAAGTATCTGCGCGATGCTCTGCCCAATGCTACCTATTTGGGATTCACCGGCACGCCGATAGAAAAAACGGATGTGAATACTCCGGCAGTATTCGGCAATTATGTGGATATTTACGACATTGCCCAAGCGGTGGAAGATGGCGCAACGGTTCGAATTTACTATGAAAGCCGTTTAGCAAAAGTTGCTCTTAGTGAGGAAGGTAAAAAGCTGATTGCAGAGCTGGACGAAACGCTGAGCCAGGATGAGCTGACCGATCCGCAGAAGGCCAAGGCCAAGTGGACCCAGATGGAAGCCTTGGTGGGTAGTGAAAACCGGATCAAGAATATTGCACAGGATATCGTCAGCCATTTTGAAGCGCGGCAGGAGGTGTTTGCTGGCAAGGGGATGATCGTGAGTATGTCACGCCGCATTGCCGTTGAGCTGTATGAAGAGATTATCAAGCTGAAACCAGGCTGGCATTCGGATGATTTGAGTAAAGGCGTCATTAAGGTAGTAATGACCGCTTCGTCATCTGATGGCCCTAAGCTTGCCAAACATCATACTACCAAGCAACAGCGCAAGGCACTGGCAGAGCGGATGAAAAACGGCGACGACGAGCTGAAGCTGGTTATCGTGCGAGATATGTGGCTGACCGGGTTTGATGCGCCTTGCATGCATACGCTCTATATCGACAAACCGATGCAGGGGCATAATTTGATGCAGGCCATTGCGAGGGTAAACCGCGTCTACGGAGATAAGCCCGGCGGTTTGGTTGTTGATTATCTGGGGATAGCTTCCGATCTGAAACAGGCATTATCGTTTTATTCTGATGCCGGAGGCAAAGGTGATCCGACCCTGGCGCAAGAGCAGGCTGTACGATTGATGCTCGAAAAAATAGAAGTGGTGTCGGCTATGTATCATGGCTTTACGTATGAAGATTATTTTGTCGCTGAAACATCACAGAAGCTGTCAATGATACTGGCGGCAGAAGAGCACATTCTAGGTCTGGATGATGGGAAAAAACGCTATATCAATGAAGTCACCGCGTTGTCATTGGCTTTTGCCATTGCCATTCCTCATGAGCAAGCCATGGATGCTAAAGACGAAGTTGCCTTCTTTCAAGCTGTGAAGGCTCGTTTGGCAAAGTTTGATGCTGCTGGCACAGGCAAGACAAATGAAGAAATCGAAACAACCATTCGGCAGGTGATAGACAGTGCGTTGGTTTCTGAACAAGTGATTGACGTGTTCGATGCTGCTGGCATCAAAAAGCCTGATATATCCATTCTCTCTGAAGAGTTCTTGCTTGAACTGAAAGGGATGGAACATAAGAACATTGCCCTGGAAGTAATGAAGAAGCTTCTCAACGATGAGTTGAAAATGCGAGCCAAAAAGAATCTGGTGCAGAGTAAATCGTTGATGGAAATGCTTGAGAATGCCATCAGGAAGTATCACAACAAAATTCTGACCGCCGCCGAAGTCATGGATGAGTTGATAAGAATCAGTAAGGAAATAGTTGCTTCCGATAATGAAGCCAAAACGCTTGGCTTGTCTGAATTTGAGTATGCATTTTATACAGCCGTTGCCAACAATGACAGCGCCAGGGAGTTGATGCAGGACGACAAGCTGCGTGAGCTGGCGGTGGTGTTGACGCAGCGGGTCAGGGAAAACGCTTCCATTGACTGGACAATCAAAGAAAGCGTCAGGGCCAAGTTGAAAGTAATCGTGAAAAGAACGTTACGGCAATTTGGTTATCCGCCGGACATGCAGTTACTGGCAACAGAAACAGTTCTCAAACAGGCGGAAATGATCGCCAATGAGTTGGCTGAGGCAAAGATATGATAACCCTTGACCAATTGACCGACATTATCGCCAAAGGCGAACAGCTTGACATAGAGTTCAAATCCGACCGTCGCACAATGCCTGACCGCGAGATTTACGAAGAGGTCGTTTCTCTGGCCAATAGTAAAGGCGGTGTTCTCTTGATAGGCATTGAGGACGACGGTGCAATAACCGGCACCCGTCCCCGGTATGGCGATGTTACCGATCCAGATTACTGAAAAGAATGTGCAAGTCCGGAAAACTGGAACCTCTTGGCTCTCCACCACGATGGATTTATTATGTTAAAGCAGGCTGATGAACGTCTATAGGTGGTATAGGCGCTCGCTTATAGAAAGGGTATTGCTATAGGTGCAGCGTATAGACGCATATAGCTTGAACCAAGAAGAACAGAATCAGAATCGAAAAGGAACAGTATGACACTTAAACATGAAGATTCCTACTGGGGCGGGATTGTCAAGGCATTAGGTCTGGTATTCGGCGACATCGGCACCAGCCCGATCTATACCCTGACCATTGTCTTTGCCTTGACCAAGCCGACCGTTGCCAATGTCTACGGTATTCTGTCGCTGGTGTTCTGGACCATGACCATCCTGGTGACGGTGGAGTATGCCTGGCTGGCCATGGCGCTGGGGCGCAAGGGGCAGGGGGGCGAGATCGTTCTGCGGGAGATCCTGATCAAGATGCTCAAGCAGGGGCGGCTATTGGCTTTTGCCGGTTTTCTTTCTTTCCTGGGGGTCTCGCTACTGCTGGGTGACGGCGTAATCACGCCGGCCATTTCGATTCTCTCTGCCGTGGAAGGTCTGCTGCTGATCCCGGCGTTGGCAGGGACAAAACAGACCGTGCTGGTACTGATTGCCGCCCTGATCGCCTTCACCCTGTTCTTTTTCCAGCATCGCGGCACCGACAAGGTGGCAAAGATCTTCGGGCCGATCATGCTGATCTACTTTGGCGCCCTGATGGTATCCGGTCTGGCCTCCATTGCCGGTATGCCGGGGATCATCAAGGCGATCAGCCCCCACTACGCCTTTGAATTCTTTCAGCAGAACGGTTTTACCGGCTACATTGTACTGTCGGAGGTGATCCTCTGTGCCACCGGTGGCGAGGCGCTGTATGCCGATATGGGGCATCTGGGACGCAAGCCGATTGTACGGGCCTGGTATTTTGTCTTCTTTGCCCTCTACCTCAACTATCTGGGCCAAGGGGCCTTTATCCTCAGTAGCGGCCAGACCAGGAACATCCTGTTTGCCATGATCAACCATCAGGCGCCGCTGCTCTATATTCCGTTCCTGCTGTTGACCATCATGGCCACCATCATCGCCTCCCAGGCGATCATCAGCGGGGTCTTCTCCATTGTTTATCAGGGGATAACCACCCGGTTGATGCCGCTGATGAAGGTGGATTATACCTCCAGCCATATCCAGTCGCAGATCTATATCGGCGCGGTAAACTGGGGCTTGATGACCGCCGTGATCTTCGTGATGTTTTTCTTCCAGAAGTCCGAGAATCTGGCTGCAGCCTACGGTATGGCGGTGACCGGTTCCATGACCATCACCGCTATTATGATGATCATGGTCTACTCCCACACCATGAAAAAGTGGAAGGTGCCGATTGTGGTGGTGGTGGGTATTCTGGATCTGATCTATTTCACCTCTACCTTTTCCAAGATCCCCCACGGTGCCTACTGGTCAATCATTCTGGCGGCCATCCCCTTTATCACCATCATGGTCTGGACCAGGGGGCAGAAGGCGCTCTACCAGGCGCTGCGACCCCTTGATCTTGAAACCTTTATGATCTCCTACGAACAGATCTACGGCAAAGGACGTAATATCCCTGGTACCGGCCTGTTCTTTGTGCGAGGACTGGATGTAATTCCACCGTATCTGGTGCATTGCGTAATCCGCAGCAACATTATCTATGAGCGTAACGTGCTGATTTCCATCCTCCGTACCGATGAGCCGTTTGGGTTGGAAAATGTCCACACCCCAGCCGTGGGACCTGGCCTGGAAGGTTTTGAGATAAAAGCAGGCTATATGGAAGTGATTGATATTGAAAAGATTATCCGTGCGCATGGGATAACTGAAAAGGTTATTTTTTACGGTATCGAGGATATAGCAACAGCAAACCCGATCTGGAAGGTCTTTGCCCTGATCAAGAAGTTGACCCCCAATTTTGTGCAGTTTAACAAGTTGCCAGCGGCGAAACTGCAAGGGGTGGTGACACGGGTGGAGATGTAACATTTGAGTAGTGACCTGAGTATGGAATGAATGGTATGGTGGTAGTACGTAAGCGGTAAGACGTAGTGGAGGTGTGTATGCAAAAAAAACTTACCATTTCAGTGGATGAGTTTATTTACGATGAACTCTGTCGTGTTGTGGGGCGTGGTAATATCAGCAAATTTATTGAAAACCTTATCCGTCCTCGCCTTCTGGACGGTGAGCTTGATGCTGCCTACCGTGAGATGGGTGCAGATTGTGTAAGGGAGCAGGAAGCGCTTGAATGGGCTAATGGAGTTGTGGGGGACTGCGCCAATGAAACGCGGTGAGGTCTGGTGGGTAAACTTTGATCCTTCCATTGGAACGGAAACAAGAAAGATCAGACCTGCAATTATTGTGAGTAATAATTCCGCAAACAGCCATTTGAACAGGGTGCAGGTAGTGCCACTTACCAACAATACCGGCAAATGCTATCCCAGTGAGGCGCTTGTGGTGCTGAATGGTGCTGAAAACAAGGCAATGGCCGATCAGCTTGCCACTGTTGACAAGCAGCGCCTGCAGAACTGCGTTGGCAGTATCAGCAACAAGGATATGAAGCTGGTTGATCGTGCCATCAAGGTACAGTTGGGGTTAGCGTTGTAGCACCCCCACCTGTAACCCTTACCAACTCATCCACCAGTTCCATGAAGAAAAAGCAGTTAGCCGCCATAGAACGCAAAGGGCTTAAAATAGTAATAATACGCTTCAAACACACCTGCAAGGTGGTGTAGAAAATATATTTAACGGTCCGTTTTCTTTTGTTCTCTTGTGTTCTTTTGCGACTAAACTGCGATTTTCAGGTTTAAGAGTTGTTGAAGCTGGTGTGATTTCAGTTAAAGCGCCCCGTGGATTGATTTCAACGGGGCGCTTTAGTGTCTGAATGCTGATTACGCCTGGGGGGCTTGAGGCAGGTACTGTTCAAACTGTTTTTTATCAATGGCGCATTTATGGGCCTCTTCCGGGTTAACCTGTTTGGTCTTAAGCAGGTCAAGCAGGTGCTGGTCCATCAGCTGCATACCGTCTTTTTTGGCAGTCTGGATGATGGAGGGGATCTGGAAAGTCTTACCTTCGCGGATCAGGTTGGCAATGGCCGGGGTACCCAGCATGATCTCCAGGGCTGCCACCCGACCGTGGCCGTCGGCGGTCTTGAGCAGTTGCTGACAGACCACCCCTTTCAATGATTCCGACAGCATGGTGCGGACCTGATCCTGTGATTCCTTGGGAAAGACATCGATGATCCGGTCAATGGTCTTGGCGGCGGTGTTGGTGTGCAGGGTGCCGAACACCAGGTGGCCGGTCTCGGCAGCGCTCATGGCCAGCTGGATCGTTTCCAGATCCCGCATCTCTCCCACCAGGATGATATCCGGGTCTTCCCGCAGGGCGGCCCGCAGGGCCGAGGCAAAGGAGTTGGTGTGCGCTCCGATCTGGCGCTGGTTCAAAAGCGACAGCTTGTTTTCATGGATGAACTCCAGCGGGTCTTCCAGGGTCAGGATATGTTCCTGACGGGTGGCGTTGATCAGATCGATCAGGGCGGCCAGGGTGGTTGACTTGCCCGATCCTGTGGGGCCGGTTACCAGAACCAGACCTTTTTTAAAATTGGTCATCCGTCTGACCCCCTCCGGCAGGTTCAGCTGATCGGCCGAGAGGATCTTGGCCGGGATGATCCTGAAAACCGCTGCCACGCCACGGTGGGTCATCAGGATGTTACCCCGGAAGCGGGCCAGATCCGGCACGGCGTAAGCAAAGTCCAGGTCGTTGGTTTCCTCGAACTGGGTACGCTGCTCATCCGTCAGGATCTCAAACAGGATCGGGATCAGTTCTTCGTGGGAAAGCGCTTTGAACTGCAGCCGCACCATCTCGCCATGCTGGCGAAAGATGGGGGGATTGCCGGATGACAGATGCAGGTCAGAAGCCCCTTGTTCTTTCATCATTTTAAAGAGTGCGTCTATCTTTGCCATGGGTAACTCGCTCCGTAAGACTTACTGGATAACAGCAGCAATATATTCTTCGGGTGAAACAGCCCCGGCCCGGATCAGGGCCTCACCTTCCGCCTCAATACCGCAATAACCGCTGGCGTGCAGTTGTGACAGAAAACTGCTGCCGTCGGATGCTGCCTCGAACTGATCATGCAACTGCTTGTTAAAACAGATGATGTCGGTTAAAAAGAGCCGTTCGCTGACACCGGTAAAGCCGCACTGGCTACAACCGGTGGTGTGAAAAAAGTCGGTGGGTGAAGGATTCAGGTACAGGTTGAACAGTTCCTGATGTGGCGTCTGGTAGGGCTGACGGCAGCCGGGACAGAGCAGCTGAATTCCCTTCAGTGATACGATGCCGCCCAGAAACGGCGTCAGGAAGGCGTTGCGCTGGCGGTAACGGATCAGGTGGTCGCACAGGTTGCGGGTACCACGAATATCCATCCCCACCAGTACCAGTTTGCCCCGCATGGCAGCTCTGGCAGCAGCGGTAAACGGCTCCAGTGCCGTACCGTCCTCAATCACCAGGATATCCGGGCCATGTTCAAGACTGTCCATGATCAGCCGTCCCCTGGCAGATTCTGCTGCCGGAAACGGGATACGAGGAAATTGCTTGATCATCCGGCCAGGCTCATTTCCCAGAATCAGCACTGACAGCTCTGTCGTCTCCAGCTCTTCCAGCAGTAGATCCATAAAACGGCAGCGTTCCTGCAGCGAACGGGAAGTAAACAGGATCAGCCCGTGTTTAAGCGTTGCCAGTGAGCTAAACTGCTGTTTTTGAAAGGAGGGGAGCTGTATCTGGGCCAATGAAGCAGGGATGGTGGCGGTGATATGTTGCTGTATGGTCATGTAGTCACCATGCAGCCCCTGAAGAAGCAGGACCTGAAAACAGAGTTTTCGTTCGTGGTGGGTAAAGAGGAGCTGGCCATTTTGTGACAGCTCGGTAACAGGCGGGAGCCCGAGTGATTTTTTAAGCTGGTAACAGAGGTCGCCATAGTGTGTCGGCGCAAGTTGTCCCAGTTCATGATTGGTGGCCCCACTGCGCCCGGAAATGACGATTCGGTCCTCAAACGGTTTGAAACAAAAAGAGGTCAGCTGATGCTGGATGCTGTAGCTTAAAAGGGCGTTCAACAACTCCTGGCCGCTGCTATCGGCATTGATAACCGATAATTGCTCTGCTGGCAGAAGTTTGGAGCTGAATCCGAGCAGGGATTCCTGGGAGAGTCCGTAGCAGAGATCAAGCATTCCGTTAATCTCCTGGACAAGGGCCACAGAAAGGTTGATGCGACAACCGGATATTGCCGCTGCTGCTGCAATCGCTTCTTTGTTGAGCGGGTCGGCAATGGCAATCGAAAGTTCATCTCCGGCACAAATCAGCGGAATGAGCTGATGAGTCCGGCACAACTGCACCGGCAGTAAGGACAACGCATCCGGGTCGATCATTTCATGTTTGAGGCGGATATAGGGGATGCCCAGCTGATTGGAAAGTGCCCAGTTGATATCTTCCTGGGTGACAATCCCCAGAGTTACCAGGACTTCGCCAAAACGGCTGCCGCTGCGCTGTTGCTCTTCAAGGGCGGCATTAATGTCGGTTTCACTAATGATCCTTGACTGATAGAGGATAGCGCCCAGTGTACCTTCCCTGACGTTGATCGGCATAGAACTCCCTCCTGCTGCTGATGATGTCTGCTATTGTAACCTGATATATGGTTGAGTCAACCATTGTAGATATGGTACAGATGCACCCCCTTTTATAAGAGTTATCAAACCAAGGAGTTATTTATCAATGCAGCGACGTGCACTTGCCCTGTTTTCCGGTGGGCTGGATTCTATTCTGGCAGTAAAGGTGGTTCAGCAACAGGGGGTTGATGTGCTTGCTATCAACTTTACCTCCCCCTTCTTTGGCTGTTCGCCGATCCTTGATGGTGAGCCGGTGGCAGCACAGTATGCCCGGCGCTACGATATTCCGTTTCGTTCCATTCCATTGGGGGCAGAATTTATTGAGATGCTGCGGAATCCCCGACACGGTTATGGCAGCGCCCTGAACCCCTGCATTGATTGCAAGACCTTCATGCTGCGTTGTGCCGGAGCCTTGATGCAGGAGCTGCAGGCTGATTTTGTGATAACCGGTGAGGTGGTGGGGCAGCGCCCCATGAGCCAGCGTCATGACACCCTGCGGATAATTGAGCGTGATTGCGGGTTGGATGGGTTGCTGTTACGTCCACTTTCTGCAAAATATATGAAGATGACCATACCGGAGACAGAAGGCTGGGTGAAGCGTGAGGAGCTACCTTGCATCAAGGGGCGGGGACGTAAAGACCAGATCCAGCTGGCCGCTGCATTCGGGGTTGATGAGTACCCGGCACCCGGCGGCGGCTGTCTGCTGACCGAAGAGAGTTATATTCCCAAGGTCAAGGATCTGCTGGATCATCAGACGGTTCCGATTATCAGGGATTTTGATCTGCTGCGTACTGGTCGGCATTTCAGGTTGTCTGAGACATGCAAGGCGGTGGTTGGACGGGACAGCAATGATAACGAGAAGATCCTGGCTGCCATCGGCGCTGGTGAAACCAGCCTGCGCTGGATGGATGGGGCTGGTCCGTTGGTACTGTTGGTAGGAGAACCTGACGAGACTGCCATCAGGCAGGCTGGCCGGATACTCTTGCGTTACACCAAGGTGACCAAAGGTGCGTCTGCCTGCTTAAGTGTCCAGACGGATGGAGCGCGGTCAGAGATTGAGGTGGTGAACGATCTGTTGGAGGATGAACTGGAGCGGTTAAGGGTGTGAAACAAAATCGCTTGACAAGCCAGCTATAACCCATAAAATTTAGAAACTTCCACCTGACGAGATCTGCAATGTCACAGCCCGGCACAAAATGGCTTGATTTCTTCAATTCCATCCTATTTTGTACAGGAACGCAGTTGATGCTGCGCCACTGTTTCTGCTGTATCCCCAATGGGCGAGTGTAGCTTAACGGCAAAGCGCCGGCCTTCAGAGCCGGTTAGGGGCGCCACCCCACAGATGCGGGTTCGAATCCCGTCGCTCGCTCCATATTTTCTCTTTCGGGAAAGGGTATAGATGCTCTTTCGTCAGCTTGCCAAACTGCGGGCCTGGCTTGAATACAGCCTGATATCCTGAAAGAGCTGGATCACCCCACCTTTCGCAATGAAGATGGTCGCCCCACCTCGGATTTCTTCTACCACACCACCGTTGGCAGTCTGCTGTACAAATCCCGGCTGGTCACCTTTATCGGCAAGCGGCTGGGGTTGGCAGACAGGCCGGAAGAGTTTGAGTACTACTACACCGCCTACCACAACAGCGCACTGTTTGGCGAGGTTCTGGACAAGCTGGGGATTCTCAAAAAGCTGCGGATCGGCCCTCGTTTCAGCGCAAAGCTTACCCGGCAGGAATGGGCTGTCCTTAAGCGGGACTACTTCTTTGGCATGGTATCGCTGCTCAACCGGCACGGATCGGCCTATCAGCTAAGCCAGCTTACTGATCAATTCTTCATGCATCACCTGTTCAGCATCACCTTTCCCACCAAGTTCAAGCGATCAGTACAGCAGTGGTGCCTTGGCGTGGCAGAGGCCCGCTATGGCGTTGACCCGATTAAAGAACGCAACAAACAGGACGGCGGGCAGGTTGTCTTTCAACTGCTGCTGGCCGGAGAACCGGTTATTACCCTGCGCGGCAGCAGCATCAAGACCCTGCGGAGCAAGGGGTACAAACAGTTGCTGGTGCGGCTGCTGGAGATACCGGCAGAGCAGGAACAGAGTGATACGGTAGAGGTTATCCGTATCCGCAGGGGAGAAGAGCTGCCGGTTGGTCTGCTGGAGCAGCTTGATACAACCCCGTGGGGGGCAGAATTGCCGGATGAAGAGGAAGAACCTGCTGTAGAGCTGCGCCTGAGCCCCCGGCAGGAACGGGAACTGCGGGAAGAAAAGCCTGCTCCCAAAATTGTCCGGCGTCGCGGTTCCGTCTGATCATTGTTATTTTATACTCCCTTGCCCCTTCAGCAGAACGCAATAACCTAGCATTGACAAACCACAATAATCTAGTTATCGTCATTCACAATAATCTAGCAATGAACCTTAAAACGGCAGTTAGCCACAGAGGTCACAGAGAAACACAGAGAACTACAAGAAAAATCTGTATTAAGCCTCATACCCAAAGGGAATCAGGCAGATTGTTGCATCTTACTGTTTTTCCTCTGAGACCTCTGTGCTCTCTGTGGCAACTGCTTTTTTTAGGATGAAAGGGCTGTTGCAATGGTGACAACTCAGCCACAACGCAGGCTTGCTGATGCTCTCAGTGCATTGAAGAGACTGCAGGACGCAGGGAAAGCCGTTGTAAAATCTGGTGACATCACCAGACTACAACGGGAAACTCTTGTCAAAAGCGGCTTCCTGCGACTGATTGTCAAGGGGTGGTATATGCCCTGCCGTCCTGGCGAAGAGGTCGGTGACAGCACCCCCTGGTATGCGGCGATGCGCGACTTCATCCAGGGCTATTGCAATGAACGCTTTGGTGAACAATGGCACCTGTCACCAGACTATTCACTGTTTCTGCACACCGGAAAAACCATCACGCCGCAGCAGGTTGTTGTCCATTCACCGCTCGCTCAAAACAGCCTGCTGAAGCTGCCTGACAATTGCTCAATCCTGGACTACAGGGTAAAAGATCTGGTTCCGGCCACTAAAATCCAGATGGTGGAACGAATCCGCGTCCTGTCTCTTCCGGCGGCCCTTATCCGGGTGCCGGAATCATTTTTCAGCATATATGCCCAGGATGCCCATATTGCGCTTCATCAGTTACGGGATGCCTCGGATCTTAACAGAGAACTGCTTGAAGGCGGTCACAGCACCGTTGCCGGGCGTCTTGCCGGGGCTCTGCGGGCCTCAGGG
>Ga0209800_10002819_pt1 | contig 14681 bp, 17 predicted proteins | sample Higcelweek8metaG_FD_187174 | JGI IMG/M metagenome (GOLD analysis project Ga0209800, IMG submission 187174) | Freshwater pond sediment microbial communities from the University of Edinburgh, under environmental carbon perturbations - High... | ecosystem: Environmental > Aquatic > Freshwater >...
CAAGCCTTACTGAGAAAATTTAAGGAAGCCTATCTTTCTTTGAATCAGGCTAGACCCAATACTTTCCATGCGTTTGGGATCCCTAATGGGATAGAAGCCATCGACTTCATTTATACAGATAAGTTTAGCTTTAAAAATGTATTAACTGATACAAGACTTATTGAAGGACATTATCCTTCTGACCATTATCCGGTCATCGCGGAGCTACTATGAACCTAAGTATTAGAAAAGCAGTCAAAGAAGATTGTCCAACCATTCTTTATCTCATCAAGGAATTGGCTATGTATGAACGTCTATCTGACCATGTCTCTTGTCAACTTGAAGATTTAAAAAGTGCTCTTTTTGATCGTGAGGAAGCTAAAGTCATCTTAGCTGAGATCGATCACGCTGTGGTTGGCTTTGCCTTGTATCATTATAATTTTTCTACCTTCTTAGGTAAAAAAGGGCTCTATATGGAAGACATCTTCGTCATAGAACCTTTTCGTAAACATGGGGTAGGTAAGGCAATGTTTATGAAACTGCTTGAGATTTCAAAAGAGGAAAACTGTGGAAGAATGGAATGGTCTGTCCTCGATTGGAATTCTCCTGCCTTAAGTTTCTATCTTAGACAAGGTGCTAAACCTATGAGTGATTGGACAGTATATCGTATAGAAAACTAAAAGTCGATTTCTCGACTTTTTTAGTTGATGGTTTTAATATTCTTTCTTTCAAAGAAAGGAATCAGTATATCTTCACATTCAGTAATGCTTATATAAGGTTTTAGGTTTACTTCTTTCCCGTCTTTAAAGATCAAGACATAGTGTTGATAAACGGTTTTATCCCCAGAAGCATTCTCAAGCTCAAAGCGGTATTCTAAATGATCAACTTCATAATAAGTGATAAGTTTCGTTGGGGGAAACCACATAAACCCAGGTGCCAATGAGAAATTCATTTGGTTAAAGATCAAGAGGTTTGTCCCTCCCCAAGAGGCCACACTCAACATCATCACCATCACCACAAGAGAACTCCACTTTATATATCGTTCAGATTTATCATGTTTAGATCTCATCTTATAGCCTAAGTAGATTTGATGATCTAAAGGAAAAGCCATTTGATGAGCTAAAGATCTTACCCATATCGCCGCAAAGAAGTTTCCAATCACCAAAGGCGGTATCGCCAATAGTGTATTCACTTCAGTTGTATAAAAACTATCAAAGCTAAAAATCCAAAACGTAAGTCCCATCACGAAATAAGTAATGATCGCCATCGGAAGTAAACTTAAGATTATCGCTAATCCATAGCTTAAACGAGCTTGTTTAGTCCTAATATCACGGCTTCCTTCAGAGACATATCTATAATTCTTTTCAGTAAGCACAGGAACCAAACACTGTCTTAGACCAGATTTAAGATCCTTGCTTAGTTTATCTATGATTCTTAAATCATAATCACTAAATCTTTGATCCATTTTCTTCATAGAGTCTAATGCTTCTTCTGTATTCCCTAAGACAAAGTTCTTAGTGAAAGGTGTTAGTGCGTGAGATAGTTTAAAATCTAATACAGCTTGGATGGCTTCTTCATTGAGTGTTTCACGATGTTCAATACATTGAGAATGATCTTTAAGGATCTTTTTGATGAATAAGGCTCTCGTAGAAGGATCTTGAGCTAACTCTCTAAAATGAGCTTGGTTCTTTCTTAATATGGACATCTCACATTCAACAACTTCCAACATCAATTCTTCTGATAAGATGTCTTGAAAGATAAAAGGACTAAAATCATCTCTATCTAAGACTTCATCTAAAGACACAGTCAAAGCTTTACCTTGAGGATCTAAAACGAAGTCCATCTTAACGATACAACACGCTGCTTTCTCAATCGCTAAATTAGGTATCATCGTGAGTGAGATCCCATAACCTTCATAATCGATGAGATATTGGATCTTCGTTAATGCTTGAGCTTCTCGTGTAGCTGTCGTATAAAAACGTCCACGTTTTATAATGGACCCTTGGGTCATACGAGCCAATCTAACCATTTCAACTTCAAAAACCTTAAAGACTCTTTCAAAGAATCTCTCGTACACTGCAGATGTCTTTCTCATCATGGCTCCATTCAGATCTTATCCCTTAGGTGTGTAAAGGATATCCTTATTATATTATGACTTAGTTTTCTCTTTGATTCTACCCCTAGCTTGATTTTTATCATAATAAAAGAAAACCCATTGAAGGGTTTTCTATACTTTTATAAATTTTTCGACATCCACCACGAAGATGGTTGCCCCACCTACATTCACCTCTAAAGGGAATGAGGCATATCGGCCAAGATCATAAGATGCGGTTGATGGAACCACTTCAGTCCTGGTTTGGCTTTCTTTTTTGATGAGTTCGATACATTCATCGACTTTGTCATTATCGGTCCCAATCAAAAAAGTAGTATTTCCTAGCTTTAGAAATCCTCCGGTCGTGGATAATTTCGTTACAGAATAGTTGGCTTTAGTAAGCTCGCTTTGTAAAGTATGGCTATCTTCGTTAGATACGATCGCAATGATGAGTTTCATAAGTGCCTCCTTCATCCCAATTATACAACAACAATCCCTAATTGTTGAAACGGAAGTGTAAGACATCTCCGTCTTGAACGAGATATTCCTTACCTTCGATACGTAATTTACCTGCGTCTTTAACGGCTTGTTCCGTCTTATACTTCATGATGTCTTCATATAGATACGCTTCAACTTTAATAAATCCTTTTTGGAAATCTGTATGGATGACGGCTGCACATTCAGGAGCCTTCATCCCTTTCTTAAAGGTCCACGCGCGACATTCATCGGTACCTGCCGTTAGGAAAGACCATAGACCCAATAGATGATAGGTTGCCTTGATGATCTTATCTAGACCACTTTCTGTATAACCTAATTCTTCTAAGAAGAAGGCTTTTTCTTCATCATCTAAAACAGAAAGCTCTTCTTCGATCTTCGCACAGATCGCGATCACATCACTGTTTTCAGATTCTGCGAAAGCTTTAACGGTCTTAAAATAAGTATTGTCTTCAGGATGTTTAACTTCTTCTTCAGACATATTGGCGATATAGATGACAGGTTTAGCGGTCAATAGATGATAGCTCTTTAGTACTTCAAGTTCATCTTTACTTAAATCAAGTGATCTCACGGATTTACCTGCGAGTAAGGTCTCATTGATTTTAGTCAATAAGGCAAACTCAAAGATCCCATCTTTATCTTTCGTCTTAGCTTTACGTTCAACTTTATTGATTGATTTCTCAATGGATTGTTGATCAGCGATGATGAGTTCTAGATTGATGACTTCGATATCGTTAAGAGGATCGATCTTAGAATGAACATGGGTAATATTAGGATCATCGAAACAGCGAACCACATGACAGATCGCATCGACTTCTCTAATATGAGATAAAAATTGATTACCGAGGCCTTCTCCTTTAGAAGCTCCTTTAACCAAACCTGCGATATCGGTAAACTCAAAAGTCGTATAAATGGTCTTCTTAGGGTTGAAGATCTTGACCAGATCATCAACACGATGATCCTTGACTTCGACGACACCCACATTAGGATTGATCGTGGCGAAGGGATAATTGGCGGCTTCCACTGAAGAGTGGGTGATCGCATTGAAGAGGGTGGATTTACCTACATTAGGTAATCCGACGATTCCGGCGGTTAGAGGCATTATTTACTGATCTCGCTTTCTGCTTTTACTACGATTCTTTTTAACTTCTTTTCAAAATCACTGCGGTCCAACATCACTGCGGCACCACAGCCTTGACATTTTATCTTAATATCAGCTCCCATACGAATAATCTTCCATGTCTTTGATTTGTGACAAGGATGTTCTTTCTTCATCTCGACGATGTCATTGAGATCATACTCAGCCATGATGAGCCTCTCTTAAGGTATAAGCTTCCATCGTATTTTGAAGTAAAGTAACGATGGTCATAGGACCTACACCTTTAGGGACAGGTGAGATCGCTCTTACCAGATCCACCACGTTCTCAAAATCCACATCTCCTACAAGTTTATCATCGACCTTATTGATCCCAACATCAACGACAGCTGCTTTTGAGCTTAGATAATCTCTAGTCACCATCTTTGGTTGACCAATGGCTGCGATCACAATGTCTGCCAACCGTGTATATTGAGGTATATCGATCGTCTTGGAGTGACATACAGTTACTGTACAGTTCTCGTTGGTCAAGAGTTGAGCTAAGGGCCGTCCTACCAATTGAGAGCGTCCTAAGACTACCGCATGGGCTCCTTGTAGAGGAATATGATAAGTCTTAAGTAAAGTAACCACGCCTTTGGCTGTACAAGGCACAAAGCCTTTCTCATTCATCACTAGTTTAGTAACGTTGACGGAATGTAAACCATCCACGTCTTTATTCGGATCGATGCTTTCTATGATCTTCTTAGAAGGCATACGATTAGGCAAGGGCAATTGAACTAAGATCCCATCGACTGAATCATCTTTGTTTAGTTTAATGACCTCATCGATGATCATGGCTTCTGTGCTTGTTTCAGATAATCTTATGATCTCTGATAAGATGCCTACTCTATGACAAGCTTTATCTTTATTGGTCACATAAGATACAGAGGCAGGATTATCTCCTACTAAAAGGACCACCAGTTTAGGAAGTCTTTTCCCTAAAGCTTGGAGCTTTTCAATGTCTAATTTAAGTGTGCTTTCAATGTCTAATGCGCATTGTTTACCGTCTAATAGAATGGACATAAGGTTACCTAACTTTCATAGAGGATACTAAGGGGTCCATCATTGATTTGATGGATGACCATATTTTCTTTAAAGATCCCTGTTTCTACAGGTACTTCTTTTCTTAAGAGTTGATTAAATGCTTCATAGAAGATGATGGCTTGAGAAGGATCCATCGCTTGGGTAAAGGATGGTCTATGACCTTTTGAAGTATCTGCCATCAAAGTAAACTGAGAGATAGATAAGAAGCTTCCTTTAACGTCAATCAAAGACAGATTCATTTTACCTTCTTTATCTTCGAAGAGACGAGCCAAGGGTAATCGATGAGCCATCTTTTCTACATCTTTTAGAGTATCAGTCGAAGAAAACCCCACATATAATACACAACCTAACCCAATCTGTCCAACAACAGTCCCATTGACTAAGACAGAGGCTTCTTTCACTTTTTGAACAAGAACTTTCATATCTCTATTTTAACACCTCTAAGATTTGTTAGAATAAGATTGAGGAGTTTTATGAAAGAACCTTTAGCCTATCGTTTACGTCCCCAATCTTTAGATGAAGTACTAGGCCAAACTCATATCCTACAAGACAAAGGCCTCTTAAAGCGTTGTATCAACGAGAAACGTCTTTTTTCGATGATCTTCTTTGGGCCTCCTGGTTCAGGTAAGACAACAGTCGCTTCGATCTTAGCGAAAGGTGTTGATCTTCCTTTAAAGGAATTCAACGCAGTTACAGGGAATAAGAAAGATCTCGATGAGATCTTCTCTGAAGCCAAGATCGCAGGACAATTGGTTTTAGTGGTCGATGAAGTCCATCGTTTAAACAAAGATAAACAAGATCTATTATTGCCTTATGTAGAAGATGGGAAAGTCATCATGATTGGCTTAACTACCACCAATCCTTATTTTTCGATCAATCCAGCGATAAGATCTCGTTGTCTCTTGGTTGAATTCAAGGCCCTTAGTGATGAAGAGATGAGACTCGCCATCACTCAAGCATTAAATCATCCTAAAGCAGATCTCAAAGACATCATCTTAGAGGATGGGGTAAAAGATGCCTTAGTTAAGATGAGTAATGGGGATGTCCGTATCGCATTGAATACCTTAGAAGTCTTAAGTATCGTTTATCCTTCTCAAACCATTACCACTGACGAATTATCGACCCTACATCTCTCTGCGAATCAGAATTTTGATTCCTCAGATGATGGTTATTATGATGCCTTAAGTGCTTTTCAAAAATCAATAAGAGGATCAGATGTCGATGGGGCTCTGTATTATCTGGCGAGACTGATCATCGCAGAGGATCTTGATTCGATCGAAAGACGACTCTTGGTGACGGCTTATGAAGACATCGGTTTAGCGAATCCTGCCTTAGTCGGAAGAACGATAGCCGCCATCGATACCGCTCGACGAGTAGGTTTTCCTGAAGCGATCATTCCTTTAGGAGACATCGTCATCGACCTTACTTTATCCCCTAAATCTAAAAGCGGAGTCAATGCGATCGCCAAGGCCATCCAAGAAGTTAAGAATCATCCTTTACCTGTACCACCATATCTAAGATTGACTCCAGTCAATATGAAAGATGATGATAAGTACGATTATGGAAGACCTGATATTTGGGCTAAGATCCAGTATCTTCCTGATGGGGTAAAGGATCTACCTTTCTATGTCCCTAATGAAAGCTCACCTTATGAGAATACACTTAAACATAATCTTGATGAATTGAATAAGATCAAACGTACCAAAGACATCAAATCATTGAAGTAAGAAACCTTAGGGTTTCTTTTCTTAACGGAATCTTAACCAAATTCAAATTGATAATAATCGATGTGTCCTATACAATAGTCATATCGAACTTTATCGATATGAGGAGCCTTATGGGAGATCATACTCAAAACGCTTTAGTGTATAAAGCATTCTGTGATGAGAATCGTTTATTGATCATCAATCAGCTTTCTTTAGGAGAAAGATGTGCCTGTGATCTTTTAGAAAAGGTAAGTATTAGTCAATCCACCTTGTCTCATCATATGGGGATCTTACTTGAAAGTGGTATCGTAAGTGCTCGTAAAGTGGGTAAATGGACTTATTATTCGCTTAATCCCTTAGGTTGTTTATCCGCAGTCGATGAGTTAAGAAAGATCGTAAGTCCTAAAGAAAGTACCGCAAGTTCTTGCGTGTGTGAGTGAGATGAAGAAACAAAAATTAGAAGGTATTAATTTCTTTCAGAAATATTTAACTTTATGGGTTGCCTTATGTATGGCTTTAGGGGTCTTGATTGGGAAATTCATCCCAGCTTTTCCGATCTTCTTCAATCAGTTTGAAGTGGCGAAAGTATCCATCCCTGTCGCAATTCTCATATGGGTCATGATTTATCCTATGATGATGAAAGTGGATTTCCAAAGCATCAAGAACGTTAGAAAGAACCCTCAAGGACTCTATGTCACATGGATCACCAACTGGATCATCAAGCCATTTACGATGTTTGGGATCGCTGCTTTCTTCTTCTTTGTGGTATTTAGATCATTTATGAGTGCTGAACTCGCTCAACAATACCTCGCAGGCGCCATTCTATTAGGAGCGGCACCTTGTACAGCGATGGTCTTTGTATGGAGCACCTTAACCAAAGGCAATCCCGCGTATACGGTTGTCCAAGTCGCCACCAACGATTTGATCATCTTGGTCGCTTTTGTCCCCATCGTAAAGTTTCTATTAGGAGTCAGTAATGTAAGTGTACCTTGGGATACCTTAATCTATTCAGTGATCTTGTTTGTAGTGATCCCATTAAGCGCAGGTATCTTAACGAGATTTGTGGTCGTTAAACGAAAAGGACTCGATTATTTTGAATCAAAGTTCTTACCTAAATTTGATAACTTAACCATCTTTGGTTTACTCTTGACTCTGATCTTACTCTTCTCCTTTCAAGGAGACACCATCCTAAACAATCCTTTCCATATCCTACTGATCGCGATTCCTCTTACGATACAGACCTTCTTGATTTTCTTCATCGCATATTTCGGAAGTAAGGCCTTAAAACTACCTCATGATATCGCAGCCCCTGCAGGAATGATTGGGGCGTCTAATTTCTTTGAATTGTCTGTGGCTGTCGCCATTGCCTTGTTTGGGACGACTTCCCCAGCTGTACTTGCGACTGTCGTAGGCGTCTTGACTGAAGTCCCTGTGATGTTGATCTTAGTTAAGATCTCTAATTCGACTACCCATTGGTTTGAACCTAAATCATCCTCAGTTGTCTCATCTACGATCTTAAGTGATCAACCCAACGAAGCTTAAAAAGTCCATCGGACAAGGAGAACCCCATGAAAACTGTCTTGTTTATCTGTATCCATAATTCAGCTCGTAGTCAAATGGCAGAAGCATTTCTTAATCGATTAGGTCAAGGAGAATACACTGCGGAAAGTGCAGGTCTAGAACCAGGCACACTAAATCCTTATGTGGTCGAAGTCATGAAAGAGATCGGTTATGATATCTCTCAAAATGAAACCAAGTCTGTCTTTGATTTCTATAAAGCTGGTAAACGATATACCTATGTGGTCAAAGTTTGTGATGCGATGAACGGGCAACGTTGCCCTATCTTCCCAGGTGCCCTCAATACCTTAAGCTGGAACCTAGAAGATCCTTCCGCAGCGAGTGGATCTCATGAGGATAAACTCAAGAGAACACGCCAAATACGTGATCTTGTCTTAGAAAAAGTAAAAGCATTTATTAAAGATCCTATAAGTAGTGAACAACTCTAAGAAAAGCGTCCTTGATTACTCAAGGACGCTGTTTTTATTCTATCTCAAAATCTCCACTAATAGACTTATGATTTAACTTGATTGATCCATCACCTATGACGATGGATTTATTGTGACGAGGTGTATCGTAGTCTTCATCACCGATACGTAATTCTCCACTGTTTGAGATGAATGAGACGGTCAATCCTTTTTGATCTACATCCATTTCTAATTGGACATCACCACTGATCGTATTGGCACTTAAGGACTTGATCGATTTGGCTTCTAAACAAGCATCACCAGAGGTCGTATTGATTCTGATGTCTTCAGCTGTACCTTCATAATTGATGTCTCCACTGACGCTTTCGATCGATAAGATCTTACCAGTATGAGAATCGACTTCGATATCTCCACTGACACTTCTCAGTTGAAGTTGACCACCGATCGTTGAACAGTTTATATCGCTTGAGACCCCATTGATCAAAATGAGATCCGCATCGATGTCATCTAAGCCTATGTCTCCACTAACACTATGGATTTCAAGTGTTTCGAAGTTCAATTCATCGATCTTGATGTCTCCACTGGCTGTCTTACATTTCAATTCTTTAAGTGAATTTGGTAACTCTAAATGTAGATCTACCGGATCAAGACTGCTTTTAAAGATCTTATTGATCGAAGAGACTGTCACATACAGAGTCTTGCCTTCTTGTCTAGAAGTAACTTCTGTGGAAAGCTTCCCTAGCAGCTTCTTTGAGATCTCATAATCCACATGAGCTTGATTGTCATCAGAGACATTGATCGTCACATCCGCATGTAGACCATCGATGATGACCTTCTCCACATCTTCACTATAGATACGATCAGATTTAGATTCATATACGTGAGGCGATTCTAAACGCTTAAGATCTAAAGACTCAATCAAGTCTTCTACTGATCCTAAATGGGCTATAATGGCTTCTTCAGTTTGTCCTTCAGATAAGCCAATATCGAAATGTTCCTTAAAATCAGCCATTAATTCTTCTTTGTCTTTTGGATCGATTCCGTTTAAGGCTTCTTCCAAAGTTTTTAGATATTCTTTTTGGTTCATGGTTTCACCTTTCTATTGGATCAATCGATCCACTTGCCCAACGAACTCTAACCAACCAGATTTAAGTTCTTGGGTATAAGACATGCCTTTATCAGTCAACTTATAATACTTACGTGCAGGTCCTCCTGCAGTTTCAACCAAATAAGTCTCAAAATAATTCTCATCTTTCAATCGACGTAATAAGAGATAAAGGGTACCACTGGCAACACTCATTTCTTCAGAGATGGTTTCTGTCAGTTCATATCCGTATTTATCACCTTTGGCCAATTGAGCCAATACACAGAGCTCTAAAACGCCTTTTTTAAATTGTGCATTCATAATGTTCCTCCTTGTGTCTTTAATATATCACTATCTATGTAGCATTACAACATATATTGTTAAGAAATTTACGAAAGTTAAAAAAAGACAGCGATTAAGCTGTCTTAGAACTATTTAGATGCGTGTTTAGAAACGTGATCTGGATTGAATGGTTCTAAGTGCGCAATGACTTGAACCAAAGAATCTTTAAAATGATCTTGAAGTACCCTTTCGATCGTATGGGCTAGATAATGCGCATCAATGAGAGATACACTAGGATCAGCCAAGACATCTAAATCGATAAACAGATTCGCTAAGGTACCTCTTGAACGTATATGATGGACCCCTTTTACTTCAGGTAAATGAGTAACCACATCCGCTATGATCTTAGGATCAACGACTCTAGAATCTAGAAGGATAGCACTGGCCATCTTAAAGATCTCATAGGCCGCATAGATGATGACCCCTGCAACAATCAACGAAACCAGTGGATCGATCCATACTGGTAGACCTATTTTAACCAAAACCAAAGACAAGATGACACCTAAGGTCACAAAGACATCACTACGGGTATGCATCGCATCACTCATCAAAAGCGTAGAATGAAGTTTCTTGCCTTCGTTGTATTCATATACAGTAACGAAGAGATTGATAACCAAGGTCCCCGCCATAATGATAAAGGTCCACATATCAATTGTAGGTACTACAGGATTTGCGAATTTATTGAAAGCTTCTCCTATGATCTGAAAGCTTAAGAAGAACAGCATCCCTACGATCATAAGTGAACTTAAGGTCTCATACTTCCCATGTCCATAAGGATGTTCATCATCGACTGGTTTACTGGCGAAAGACATCCCCACTAAACCTATGATGTTACTGGATCCATCCGTTAATGAATGAAACCCATCCGCTAAAACGGAAGCAGAATCGATCGCATAACCTAAGCCGATCTTCGCCATCGCAACGGCTAGATTCGCAAATAAGATAATCCAAAGTATTCGTTTGATCGATTTGTACGCATTTTTCATTTTGTTTTTCTCCCTAGGGTATAAAAAATCCACGAAACAAATTTCTGTCCCGTGGAGTTATTTCCACTGCCATATTGGCCCAGCCCCACAAACCTTTCGGTTCATCGCCTGCTCAGTATGCGTTTATTTTATCGAAAATGAGGCTTCATGTCAAATTAAAATGAGTTTTATTCGATCATATCTAAGAGGATGGTATTGAAATCAGCTTCTGTCTCATGAGGTGTATGACCCGCTGTAGGGAAGACATAGGTCTTATTGATGCTTACTGTAGTTTCGATCTCATCCATCGCTTCAAGTGGTACCCAAGTATCTTGTCCACCCCAAATAAGATTGATTTTCAAACCGAGATCTTTGACTTCACTGATTTGAATATTTTTAGAGCTTTTAACGAATTGAAGTAAGCCGTTGATGGTTCCCTTGGTGGTGACAGGAGCTAAGTATCCATCGATCGCTTCTTGAGGAACTGGTCCTTGATAGACATCCGTCAATAGATTTTTAAAGGTACTTTCATTTAATAAGAAATATCGTAAACCTACTTTAAGCCACTGACCTACTGGAGTCCCCATCAACCATCCATTCCCATTGGATCCTTGAGTAACGGCCCCATCGATCATCGTGATATCGATGATGTCTGCTTTGTTTTGTAGTGCCATGGCGAGCGTCGTAGAAGACCCCATAGAATGACCTACCAAATGCCAAGATGTCGTACTATTGTGTTGAGTATCATAATCATCCAACATCTCCCATAAAAATTTTGCGAAATTGGTTTGGGTATATTGAAGATCCGTTGGTTTATCACTGTATCCAAAACCCGGAAGATCTACGGCGATAACCGTATAGCCTTTTTCACTCAATGCTTGACTGTTATGTCGATATGAAAAGGTAGATGCCATCAATCCATGAATCAAAAGGATCTTTCCTTTTTCTTCACCTACAGAAGGATAAACTTGAGTATGTAGACGTAGACCACTTTCTGTCGTGAAAAAGACAGAATTCTCATAAGGTTTTGTTGGAACTGCTTTCGTAAAATCTGTCGGAATAAAATACGGAATGATAAGAAGTAGAAGCAGTATAACGAGCAAAGCTTTGCCTATTCTTTTTAATGTACGTTTGATCATAGTACTTATGTTATACCTTAAGTGCGTCATCAAATCAAAAGAGATGATTTATAGGTATAATAGATTCATGGCGAACTATCTCTCTAAAATCAAACATCCTTTTCAATTTCAAGGTTCTTTATCTAAAAAGAACTACTTTGAGGGTTGGTACTATAAACAAGTCCATCTAGACACTAATAAAACAATCAGTTTTATCTTTGGGATCAGTACTGGTGCTCAAGACCCTCATAGTTTCATTCAAGTCATTCAATCCAATCCCTTAACGACTTCTTATTTTCGTTTTCCTTTAAAAGCATTTCAGATCGATGGGGCATCCTATGTCATCGATAAGAATCGTTTTAGTCTATTTGAACTAGAACTTCATCTAGCTCAAGACGATCTCAAGATCGATGGGGTCCTTCATCTATCTGATCACACCATTCTCGATCATCAAGTATTGATGCCTAATATAATGGGTCCTTTTGCGTATCTACCTAATATGGAATGTAATCACGGTGTCATCAGTATGGGACATACCGTAGATGGCACCTTACTTATCAATCATGTCTCTTATCATTTTAAAAAAGAAAAAGGTTACCTAGAGAAAGACTGGGGCGTATCTTTTCCTAAGCGCTATATTTGGATCCAAGGGAATCATTTTGAGAACCCTAAAGTTGGCTTTATGGCCAGTGTCGCTGATATACCATTTTTAGGCTTTGCGTTTGAAGGTCTAATATGTCAACTCGATCTAGGTAAAAGACGTCTTCGTTTTGCGACCTATAATGGATCTAAAGTATCTGAAATCAAAAGAACTGAAGATGGTTTTATGTTTGAAGTCACCAAAAGAAACATATCTCTACAAGTCATCGCACATGTACCTGTCACTGGGGTCTTAAAATCACCTCATTTAGGCAGTATGGTTCAAACCATCAAAGAAGGATTAGGTGGAAGCATCGACTTGATCCTCAAAGAAAAAGGTCAAGAGACATTAAGGATGTCTTCTGACCATTGTGGAATAGAAATCGAAGGTTACTAAATTATTTTTGTTTACCGTGATCAGCTAAGATGTCTCCTACTGCGAGCTTCGCAGAAGTCAAGACGATAGGAACACCTGCCCCTGGATGAACGGAACTACCTGTAAAGTATAGATTCTTGATCTTACTAAAGGTATTGTGAGGACGATAATAATTGCTTTGCATAAGGGTAGGTGCTAAACCAAAGGTTGCCCCATAATGCGCATTGTATCTTAGATTCCAATCTTTAGGTGTAAGGATAACTTCAGTTTCAATATGAGCTTCTAGATCAGGGATCATCCCTGATTCTTTTATTTTATCGAGAACTAAGCGACGATAAGATTGGATCTGTGTTTCATCCCAAGGACCTTCAAAGGTCTTTTGATTTGGGATAGGAACTAAGACATATAAAGCTTCCTTACCTTTTGGGGCTAAGCTAGGATCTAATTTCGCAGGACAATAGAAATACATCGAAGGATCTTTAGGTAGGGTCCCATCGAAGATCTCAGAGATATTCCCATCGAAATCAGGTGAGAATAGGATATTGTGTACATTTAAGTTGTCTAGTTTATGATCGACCCCAAGATACATCATAAAGGTTGAGCATGAATAATCCATCTTTTCGATTTTCGCATCCGTATAAGGTTTACGAAGCTTTTCTTCTTTGATGAGATTCTTCATCGCATAAGGGAAATCCGCATTGGTCAATACGATGTCTGCTTCGATGAGTTGCCCATCGACGCGAATTCCTTTAACTTGTTTATTTTCGATGACGATCTCTTCAACCGTAGTCTCTGTATGTACTATAACTCCAAGTTCTTTCATAAGCTTACTTAACCCTTGGACATAACCATACATTCCACCTTTGATGAACCATATCCCATAGATCATTTCGATCATAGGAATGATCGAATAGATAGAAGGTCCATTATAAGGTGAGATCCCAATATACAAGGTTTGAAAACTCAATAATTTTCTTAAACGATCATCCTTTACGAACTGACTGATCGCATGATAAGCAGAGTCGAAAGTTTTTAGCTCTAGAGCTTTTAATAGTGTTTTAGGATTATAAAAATCAGTAGGTTTACGGAAAGATTTCTCGATGAAATGATCTTTCGCTACCAAATAACGTTTATAGATCTCAGATAGATACTGCATATAACCTAAGGCATCTTTTTCACTGATCCCTTCAAGAAATTTTATAAGGTCTACTAAATCAGTTGAGACATCTAAACGATCATGATTAGAGTAGAAGACCGAATAGATAGGGTTGATTTGGGTCATCGTAATATAGTCATCAGGATTTTTACCAGCGAGTTTGAAAACTTCCTTATACACGTCAGGCATCATCAAAATGGTTGGGCCAACATCAAAAGTGTAACCTTTTGATTGGATTTGGCTCATTTTACCGCCAATGGTGCTTTCCTTCTCATAAATCTCTACATCATAGCCTTGAGCACGCAATTGTATAGCGCTCGATATGCCCGCAATCCCAGCCCCAATTATTAAAATTTTCTTCATAACGGTCCTCTTTTTTAAATAGTATATCATATCGATTATTCGCCCGTGTGCTATACTTTTTACGATGAAACTTGAAACAGCCCACCAAATCTGTGAGAAAATCATCCGAGAAAACTCGCGTTCTTTTTACGCAGCGTTTAAAGATTTACCCCTTAAAAACCGTCAAGCTGTCTTTTCGATCTATGCGTTTTGTCGAAGAGTA
>Ga0209800_10002825_pt1 | contig 14629 bp, 12 predicted proteins | sample Higcelweek8metaG_FD_187174 | JGI IMG/M metagenome (GOLD analysis project Ga0209800, IMG submission 187174) | Freshwater pond sediment microbial communities from the University of Edinburgh, under environmental carbon perturbations - High... | ecosystem: Environmental > Aquatic > Freshwater >...
TTTCGGTTATATAAAGCCGCTGTTGCCGGTGTTCAAAAGCGAATCAACGGCCGTTAAAAAGGCAGGAAGTCCGTACAACAATCCTGTCACCTATACTGAAAAGCCTTTGCTAAGCGGATACAGTACGCCTGAGAACAATGCAAGGATCAAAAACAGTGCGTTCGTCAGCGTTCACAGTGGCACGGGAAGGGTCATATCAATATATGACGACACAAACTTCAGGGTCATCTGGTACGGTACCAGTAAGATATTTGCAAATGCAATCTTTTTCGGGCAGATACTCAGGCAGGAAAGCAGATACGGCCAATAGCGATATCTTCAATCTCGCGCAGCGACTTTTCAAGTGAGATAAACTGCAAGGGATCGCCTGAGAGTTCCAGGATTATGAGGCCTGCCGACTCCCCGAACCAGACTTCATTGACGCCCAGCCTGGTGCGGATGACATTGCCGTAAAGGGTTAGGAGTTTCTGTACATCGATACCCAGGTCGTCACGGTGAGGCACCACCAGACCCAGTAGTGTGACCCCGCCGCATTCCCTTTGTGCATCGGAGGGGCCGTGTGAAAATAACATCTCCCTGACCGAAATACCTTCTATGCTCTTTAACTTTTTGACAAGTAACTCGCAATCATCAGGTTCGCCGGCCATGTGTATTACCATGAATCCTTCGCGGCTGCATACTTCATCACTCAGCTCGTGGAAGCCCAGACGGGTGCTGATGACTGACATATGGGCTGACAGTACCTTTTGTACCAGGCCTGCCTCCCTGATCCTGTCTGTTATCTTTATTCCTGCTACTCTGACCATAATTATAATAGTTTAATAATAGAGGTCTCTCTTTCCGTTCCTGATGAGTTCGATCTTCTTTCTCAAACCTTCCTTCACTTCTTCATCAAGGTCCTTCATATTCTTTTCAATTGCCTTCCAGCCCTTCTCTGCCAGTTCAGGTGTTGCATAGTCAACCAGGTACTCGGCAAGGGTAAGGATTGCATTAGGTGTGCAGTACCGTTTGATAAAACCGGGCACTGAAAATTCCATGAAATGTTCCCCGGTGCGTCCGAGGCGGTAGCAGGCAGTACAGAATGACGGTAGGAAGTCGTCATTCATCAGCTCATCAATAACCTCCGCCAGCGACCTGTCATCACTGATCCTGAACTGTTCGCGGTTCAGGTTCTGCTGTTCATTCTTCGACTCGGAGTAACCTCCAAGCTCGATTTTTGTTCCTCCGTCGATCTGTGACACCCCGAAAGACATAGCTTCCTTTCTGACATCTGCAGCTTCACGGGCAGTAAGTATCAGCCCGGTGTAGGGCACCGAAAGCCTCAGTATGGCAATCAGCTTTTTGAAATCCTCATCACTGACAAGATACTTATCGTTGAAATTAATCATTGAAGCATCCTTGATCCTGGGAAAAGAGATCGTATGAGGTCCTACATTGTAACAAGCCTCAAGGTGGTTTGTATGACGAACCAGGCCCATGACTTCAAATCGCCAGTCGTATAAACCGAAGAGTGCCCCTATGCCCACATCGTCAATTCCAGCCTCCTGGGCACGGTCGAGAGCTGTAAGTCTCCAGTCATAATCTTTCTTCTTACCGCCGAGATGATACCACGAATAGGCTTCGCGGTCATATGTCTCCTGAAATACCTGGTAAGTACCGATGCCCGATTTGCCAACTGTCCGGAAGCCGTCAATATCCAGGGGAGCGGCGTTGACGTTGACCCTGCGGATCTCCCCCATACCCTTACGCACCCCGTATACTGTTTTGACTGTGTGGGCAATGTAATCAGGACTGTACTCAGGATGCTCACCGTAGACCAGGATCAGCCTTTTCTGCCCGTTGTCTTCAAGAGCCTCCACTTCGGCGACTATCTGATTATCAGTGAGAGTTTTGCGATGTGCGGCTTTGTTTGTTGCCCTGAATCCGCAATACATGCAGTTGTTACTGCATTTATTCCCGATGTACAACGGGGCGAAGAGTACTATTCTGTTACCGTAGACCTTTTTCTTGAGCTCCCTGGCGCCGTCTTTTATCTCCTCTGTAAGTCCGGCATCAGCACTGATAAGTGCAGCCGTCTCAGCCATTGTGAGCCTTTCCTTGGCGAGTGATTTGGCAATTATCTCCCTGATTCTTACCCTATCACAGGTAGTATTGTTTATGAGGGACCATATTTCAGCCGGGTCGATGAATGACTCCATCCTTCGGTCCGGTATGCTGCATTTTTCAGGGTTAAATTTCATTTTTCCTTATTGATTATCCTTCGCCTCTGTCAATCCGGCAAAGATAGCTAAAATGAGGTCCTTTTTTCATGACTAAGGTCAGAAAATGAGTTCATTCATCTCATCCAATCCACTTGCCAGAAATCGCTCTGGCGCGATCCTCAGGTCATAGGCCCGGAGTTGCTTGTGAAAGAAAAGGGTCATCCTCTTTCCGGGGATATCCTTGTCATATGTATCGAGATGGACGAAGATCGCCGGACTCTGACCTTCGGCAGGCGGAATGTAAACCATCCCCTTGGAAAAGAAGGCGTCGGCAGCGCACGAGACAGCGTACAGGCCTTCCGCCGGCAACAGTTTCACTGTCTCAGTTACCGGTATCCTGATAAATGGTATGTCACCGGAGAATCCGGGATCTGCTGTCTGAGCCTGGCCTATTACGATGTAGAAATGATCAAGATATGCATTTGCCCGCTGTATGTATCCTTCAGTAAGGGCCTGCCGGATCCGTGTCGAGCTCACTGTTTCATTCTGAACCTCCTGCATGGGTATCTCTTCCGCCTCGAACCCGTACCTGCTCCTCCACTCCCATAGCTGATGATAATCGCCGGTCTGGTTAAAGCCGAAATGATGGTTGTGACCCACAACCACCACCTTCGATTTCAATATCCCGCAAAGGATATCACGGACAAAAGCCTCACTTGTTATCTGCGAGAAATCTCTGGTAAATTCAATTATAATAACGTTTTCAAGCCCTGCCTTCTGAAGCAGCTCTATCTTCTCCTCCTGTGAATTTATCAGTTTCAGACCCTTGCCTGCACTGTCAGGATACAGCACTGCCCGCGGATGCGGATGAAATGTGATTAGCACAGATTCACCACCGTATTCAGCTGCAAGCTTTTTCAACCTTCGGAGAATCGTCTTATGACCGATATGAACTCCGTCAAAAGTGCCTGTCGTTACAATTGGTGAAGGGATTACCGCCGCATCTTCAAAACTCCTGAATATTCTCATCAACCGCGGAGTTATGCTTTCTCCTTGACAAAGTAAGCAACCTTTTCAATTGAAGTGATCATGTCAAACTCTTCAAGATGAACATTGTCAGGCACATTGAGAGATACAGTCGTGAAATTGAGAATACCCCTGATACCCTTGCTTACAATAGCTGAAGCTACTTTCCGAGCCTGGTCCGGGGGTACTGTAAGAATGGCTATTGAAATATTAAGGTCACTGATATGCTTACCCAGCTCATCGATATGATAACACCTGACACCGGAGATTACCTTGTCAACTTTCTGCGGGTCGACATCGAAAGCGGCGACCACGTTAAGTTTTGTCCGCTTCCCCTTGAAGTACCCGGTGACGGCCCGTCCGAGGTTTCCCTGGCCGATTACCGCCACATTCAGTCCATTCTGATCATCAATTATATCACCGATTGTCTTGATGAGTTCCCTTATATCATAGCCCTTGCGCATAACGCTTCCGTAACCGATAAGCATCAGGTCGCGCCTTACCTGGACAGCCGTGATATGCAGCAGCGCTGCAAGTTCGTGGGAAAAGATGTAACTGCGGTTTTCAGTAAGAGAGCCCAGAAGGGCTCTTCTGTATTCACTCAGTCGTTCTACTGTTTTCCCTGGAAGTTTTTTCATATTTCAGCTTTTATATTTTGCACCTGTACCATGGGAATGATGACTGTGAAAGTGGTACCGTTGTCGGCGACACTCTCCACATTTATAACCCCGTGATACAATTCAACTACTTTCTTCACTATTGACAGTCCCAGGCCGCTGCCGCTTATGTTGCGCGTCTTGTCGTTCCTGATCCTGGAGAACTCCTCGAAGAGCATCTTGCTCTCATCCTTGCTCATTCCGATGCCGGTATCTGCCACCGAAATTGAAAACTCGTTCTCGCTGCAATCTACGCTTACGGTTACCGTGCCCCCGGTCTTGTTATATTTGACAGCGTTGGAGACGAGGTTATTGAGTATTATCTCGAAATCATTGGGGTCAGCCCAGATCTTCCCGCACCCGTTTATATTTGTCACGAACCTGATATCCTTGTGAATGGCGTATGGACTAACAGTTACGATAGCCATGGAGACCATTTCGCGAAGGTCAATCTCACGGCTCTTTTCAACCTGTCTTTCGAAGTTTACCTTGGTGAAATCAAGTAGGTCCATTATCAGGTTGCGCATGCTGCCGATGCGCTGCAATGATCTTTCAATTGCCGATTCGTACTCGCTTACTGACTCTCCCATCTGTCTCTCCTGCATCATCCTCAGATAGCCTTCGATGGCATTCAGCGGAGCTTTCAGCTCATGTGAAAGAACCGACAGAAACTGGAACCGCACCTTTTTACCTTCAACCTTGAGCTTGTGTGTAATGCGTTTCAGATACTGCTGCTTGGTTATCTGCTCTATGGATGACTTAAGTTCCTGTGGAGTGAAAGGCTTGGGAATGAAATCTGTGGCTCCGTCATTATGCGCCTTGACAGCAATGTCAAGTGAGGCGTAAGACGTAATCATCGCCACAACTATATCATAATTTTTTTTCTTAACATATTCGAGAACTTCGACACCCTGGATGCCCGGCAGCTTATTGTCAAGGAGCAGTATGTCAGGCTTTTCCCTGTCAACAATCTCGATGCCCTCCTCCCCCGTTGCAGCCTCGATGACTTCATATGTATAGTCCTCATCCATAAATGGATAAGTGACATGAAAATTACGCAGGATCCTTGCCACACCGGATCTTATGCCCGGTTCATCGTCTACTACAAGTACTTTCAGCTGTGCCATTTCAAACCTTTAACAGTTTCTTTATCTCCTGGTCGAGCTGCTCAGGCCTGATACCCTTTTCAAGATACAGGTCAGCCCTTATCCAGTCACGTTCATGCTCACTGTTCAGGCTGAAAGTGATCCCGGTCTCCTTGGCGACTGCAGTGGCAAGGATGACAGGTACGTCGGGGTATTTGCGCTTCAGTTTGTAGCACAGTATAAAACCGCTGTCATCACTCTCCATCATGAGGTCGAATATAGCAATGTCAGGCCTTATCTTTGAGATTACCTGTTCTGCCTCACCCTGGCTCTCCACCGGTATGACTTCGTAACCGGACTTCCTGAGGTGGTATGCCACCTGAAAAAGATAATCAGGGTCATCATCCGCCACCAACACCGTAAACACCTTTTTATTCATGCCTGATATTTATTATAGACTTTTTCAGTTTCTGACAATTGCAAATATAATGTCTTATTCAGGTCTCTTCGGGAGAATAATCCTGAATTTAGTACCTGTAGGACCTTTAGCCGGATCGTGGTTTGTTTCAACTGTTATCTGGCCCTTATGCATTTTGACAATGCCGTAAGTGGTCGCCAGCCCTAGTCCTGTACCTTTACCGATACTCTTGGTGGTAAAGAAGGGTTCGAAAATTTTTGGCCGGTCCTCATCTCTTATCCCTGATCCGGTATCTGAAACGTTAAAGATAACATCGCTGACAGTGTCCTCAAGACAAATCTCTATTGTTCCTCCTTCGGGCATTGCGTCAACAGCATTCTTAATGAGGTTTGTCAGCACCTGGGTCATCTGTTCTGCATCAATTGATGCATTGGGATCTGTTGTACGGTCGTCAACGGTGACCTTGATGCTTTCAGGCACAATCACTCCTGAGACACTGGCTTCTGCCAGTTCCCTGACGTTGGTATACTGACGGTTGACCTGGTTCTTGCGGGCGAAATTGAGCAGCCCGCCCACAATCTTCTTGCACCGTGCAGCCTGTTCTGCAATGAGTTCCAGATCCTGTCTGACGGGACTGTCAGGGGTGCATTCGTCAATCAGGATGTTGCTGTACATTATTACAACGCCTAGCGGATTGTTCAGTTCATGGGCAATGCCGGCGGAAAGCTGTCCCATATGCGCCAGTTTCTCCGACTGCTTCAGGGCATTCTGCATCGTAGTCAGCTTTGCATTCGAAAGTGCAAGATCCTTCACAGACCTGTGCAGCTTCTCAATGGTGTAGGGCAGGCACATCTCCTCCTCGGCCAGCCCCTTTACAATGGCCACGGCATGGTCTATGCACGTGTCATAGCCGCAGGCTCCGCAGTTGAGATGATCCTTTGGCGCGACCTTACCCATCGAAGCCAGGACATTATTTATATCTTCATTTTCAGGGAGTTCCCGCCGCAGATCCTCCGGCTTGAATTTTATGTTCAGGTCGAGTCTGTCATAGGTCAGCAGGTTATCCTGCCACTCTTCGGCATTTAATGTCTCCATCTTCTGGTGGGCGTAACCGCTCACCAGGGCCCTGCGGTTATACTGTTTGCCTCCCTTGCTCATCCCGGGGCCCATAATGCACCCTTCGCAGCAAAGCAGCTCCAGGTGCTGGCCGCCTATCATTCCCTCTTCAAATTCCTTAATCGCTTCCTGGAATCCTATTCTTCCTTCAGCGGCTATAATATTACCGGTGATTGCATCGTCATTGACCCCGGCAGCCTGCAGGAGCCCCCTGGTGACGGGGAAGATCGCACCGCGACCGCCGAGGGGAGCATCAAATCCGCCCGGGTTGAAAGTACCTGCAGCGATGCCCGCTCTGCTGAACATCTCCCTCAGTTCGGTAAAAGTTATAGAAGCATCAACCTCTGTTGTCTCTGCCTTCTTTGCTACGCAGGGACCAATGAATACTATCTTAAGGTCGCTACCATACTTTTCCCTCATCACTCTTGTCATGGCCAGCATGGGTGATACAACGGGGACAAGGTTATCAGTCAGATCAGGGTGGTAGAACCTTATGAAACTAACAATTGCAGGGCAGTCTGATGAGATATAATTCTTATCTCCGGCTTCATTTATCAGCTTTCTGTAACGGTGCGCAACCAGGTCAGCACCGAATGAGACTTCTGAGACATAATCGAATCCCAGGGCCCTGATCATTCCTACAAGATTTCTGTAGTCGCCGGCATCAGGGAATTCCGCCGGGAAGCTCGGAGCGACAATGGCAGCCGTTTTTTCAGAGCTTTCGAGGATTTTCTGCACCTGGTCAGTTGTATTCAGAAAGACTTTTGCGCCCTGGCTGCATACCTTGGTGCAGTTTCCGCATGCAACACATCTTTCAGTTATCACCTCCGCCTGGCCTCCTACTATCCGGATGGCACGGGCAGGGCACTCCCTGACACATGTGTAACATGTCCGGCATAATTCCTTTATGGTGTAGACCAGCATAGTTCAATCCTGTTTAAAGAAGCACATCTCTCTTTACAAAATGAGTAAGAAAGAGCTTCAAATCAGCCAGTTCTTCATTTTCTTTGAAAACCTTTTCGTAAAGAGTGCTTACGGAGGCTGATTTTTCAGGGCCTCTGACAGCTTCCTGCTCATCGGAGAGATAAACGTATTTTGACCTCTGGCGTACTGCCTCCCTTGACCCTGCGGGGATCATTCCGCCGCCGTTGACACAACCGCCGGGACAGGTCATTACCTCGACAAGGTCATACCGGGCACCGCCTCCGGGCATTTGTTTCAGTTTTTCAATCCCGGGCAATCCGTCTATTACCGCCACGGAGTATTCAGTGCCGCCGATGTCCACTGTTGCCTCCCTGAATGAACCTGACTGGCGGAGTTTTTTGAATACCTGTTTCTCGGCCTCCTTTTCTCCGGCCCTGACCATAAGCGACCGAAGCACTGATTCGGCTATGCCTCCTGAAGTCTCTGCAAGGAGTGCCGCTGAGCTTCTTGATGACATGGGATCGTCGGCTGCCTCGGGGTCAATATTTGAAATATCGATGCCATAAAGGCCGATGAGCCTGGAAAGCTCTCTTACTGTAAGCACTGTATCTATATCACTTATACCCTTTCGCGTCATGCTGTCACGTCTGGCTTCAAACTTCATGGCTGTGCATGGAGAAACAGATACGGTATAGACCCTTGATTTTTCCTTGCTTGTAACAACAGCTGATTTGATGATGGCACCTGTTATTTGCTGCGGTGTCTTCAGCGGAGAAAGATACTGAAGCAGATCAGGATAGACCTGTTCGCAGTGTTTTACCCATGCAGGGCATGCAGATACAATAAGTGGTCTCTTCCCGTTGCCGGCTTTGTTCGCGGCTACTGCGTCGGTCAGTTCCCTGATAAGGATGTCTGTGCCTGTCCCGGAGAGGAATATCTTATCGAAACCAATCTTGCGCAGAACAGCGTTCAGTACCCGGTCAAAGTCGCGGACATACTTGATGCCCATCTCTTCTGCAAGTGCGAACGGCACGAGGGGACTGTACTGGATTACCCTGATAACGTCACTCTTGCTGAGGTGCTCCTGCACCTCTGAGATATAATGTTTCTCATGCAGGGCACCGGTGGGGCAGACCAGCACACACTGACCACAGTGGATGCAGCTTGAGAAGTTCAGGTCGCGGTCCATTGCAGGTCCAACGTGTGTAGAGCGGCCGCGGCCGATAAAGTCTATTGATCTGGCCGTTATAACCTCTTCGCATACCCGGATGCATCTTCCGCATAAAATGCATTTGGAGAGCTCACGGACAATTGCAGGACTCGATTGGTCACGACGCGGTTTTATCTTGCTGCTGCGTATGCGCCGCTCTCTTACCTGCAACTGGTCTGACAGCTTCTGTAATTCACAGTCAAGGTTACGGTCACAGTAAAGACAGTCGTCAGGGTGGTTAGAGAGCAGCAGTTCTACAATTGTCTTGCGCGCCCGTATCACGCGCGGCGAGTGAGTCCTGATTTTCATCCATTCCTCCACCGGAGCTGAACAGGCAGTTACAAGCCGGTCCTTTCCCTCAACCTCTACCACACACATCCTGCAGGCACCTGTAGGTGTAAACTCGGCCATGCGGCAAAGGGTAGGTATCATTATCCCGTTACGGTTGAGCGCCGAGAGGATAGTCTCTCCCTTCTCCGCCTTGATGCTCCTGCTATTTACTTCTATTGTGAACTGCATAGGCTTATTTTACTGATATGGCGCTGAACTTGCAGATGTCAAAACAGATCCCGCAGCCGATGCATTTGTCATCCACGATGAAGAAAGGCTGGAGACGGGTTCCGTAGATCGCATTTGTCGGGCATTTTGATGCGCAGGCTGTACAACCGGTGCATTTGTCGACATCAATGGAGAAGGTTCGCAGACCCCTGCAGACATTTGCCCTGCACCGGCGGTCGAATATATGCTCTTCAAACTCCTCACGATAGTTGTTGAGGGCGCTGATGAAAGGATTGGGAGCTGTCTGCCCCAGGCCACACAGAGAGGTATCCTTCATGACCGAGGCTATGGTCTCGAGCTGCATCACTCCCTTGAATCTCTCAAGGGTGGCATTGGAGTCTTCGGTATGGGGTTTTCGTATTACATTTTCCAAAATCTCGAGCATTCTCCCTGTGCCCTCACGGCAGGGGATGCACTTTCCGCAGCTCTCTTTATGTATAAAACCCATATAATACCTGACCAGGTCTACCATACAGGTGGTGTCATCGACAATGACCAATCCGCCTGACCCCATTGCGGTTCCTGCCTCACGCAGGGCTTCATAGTCGACGGGAATGTCAAGGTTCTTTTCTGTAAGAAAGGTTCCTGAAGGACCGCCAATCTGAAGGGTCTTGAAGGCGCGTCCTTCCTTAATGCCGTCAGCAATACCCTCGACGATGGTTCTGAAGGTAGTGCCCATCTCCACCTCCACCAGGCCGATCAGCCTCCCGCGTCCTGCAATAGAAAAGAGCTTTGTGCCCTTGCTCCCTTCGGTACCCATGCTGCGGAACCATTCAGGACCGTGTTCCATAATCAGCGGCACATTCATAAGTGTTTCCACATTATTTATGACTGTGGGCTTACCGTAAAGACCGCTGGTAGTCGGATAAGGAGGTTTGAGTTCAGGCATCCCGCGTTTACCCTCGAGGCTCCCGATGAGGGCGGTTTCTTCTCCGCATACGAAGGCGCCTGCCTCATTGCGGATAATAATCTCCAGGTTAAACCCGCTGGAAAAAATATTGTGGCCCGTAAGACCGTAGTCACGGGCAGCCTCCAGGGCTCTTTCCAGTTTTTCAAGTGAATGGACAGCCCCCGCTTTGAGAAAGATTATGGCTGTCGATGCTCCTACGGCATAAGATGCGATACAGATACCTTCGATCAGCCTGTGGGGGTCACCCTCAAGTACGGTCCTGTCAGTATATGCCCCCGGATCACTCTCCTTGGCGTTGCAGATCATATACCTGTTATCAGAAGAAGCATTGAGGGCGTACTTCCATTTCAGGCCTGTTTTGAAGCCTCCGCCGCTACGACCCCTCAATCCGCTCTTTTCAATAATGTCACAAACCTCTTCATATGTGTAGTTCCGGACAGTTTTGAGAAACTGCAGGTAGCCGCCGCGTGCAATATATTCCTCGATGCTGCAGGGATTATAGAACCCGCAGTTGCTGAGGATAACCCTTTTCTGCAGCCTGAACCAGGGAATCTCATTTATGAAGGGGATTCCCTGCCACGCTTCGAATCCGGTATTCCCGTCCTGCGCCACCAGATCCTCCTCAGGCATATCATTGTGGAAGACACCGTTCAGGAGTGACTCCACCTTATCTTCGGTTATGTTTCTGAATATGAGCTTATTCTTGCCGGGTAGATGGATACAGACAATAGGTTCGAAAGAGGCGGGACCGTGGCAGCCTACCCTGACAACCTCGGCTTTTATAGCCAGGTCAGTCAGATACTCTTCAATGGCTCCTGCGCTTTTCAGTGCACCCGAGATAACCGCTGCTGTGCCTGTATTGACGTATATTACCGGTATAGAGGGTTTCTCACGCCGTATTTCAGACAACCTTTTCTTTGTCTCGGGCTTAAGTGTATCAGAATGATGCCTGAGTACCTCCTCAATCAGGAATTTCCTGACGCCGTTTCCGGGGTTTTCTTTCATTGGAGATCTGCTAAGGTTTTGAGTTTCCTGACCATCTCAGGAATATCTTCAGATCTGAGATGGGAATAGTAGTCATCTCCCACCCTCATAACGGGTCCTTCATTGCATCCGCCCATGCAGGAGGTAAGCTCGAAGCTGAACCGCCCGTCGCGGGTTGTCTGACCGGGATCGGTACCAAAAGCCTCTTTCACTGCGTTTATTATTGGTGTGGAACCATTTATAAAACAGGTAGTTCCGTTACAAATCCGCAGGTGTACCTTTCCGAAGGGAACAAACCTGAACTGGTCATAAAAAGTGGCCAGCCCGTATATTTTGGTGGTTGACATGCCCAGGAAGCTTCCTATTTTTACTATTGCTTCCTCAGGTATAAAACCCTCTTCAGCCTGCACCTCCTGGAGAATCGGGATGAGACTGTCATGACTTCCTGACCGGTATCGTCTGAGTATATCTTCTATATTGCTCATTATGATCAATAATGATATGTGATAAGGACAAAAATAATGAATCTAATTGTTAATTCAAAAACATTGTTATTTAATTAACAATAAAATTAGGATATGTACCCATTCTTTGTCCGGGCAGATGAAAATTATTGTATTTTTGTTAAAATAAGTCAAGCAAAACAGGTAATTGAAACAGTCGTTTGAGATAGAAATATGTCTTGGCAGCTCCTGCTTCTCACGAGGAAACAGGGAGGCTGTTCAGATAATCAGGGAGTATCTGCGCAAGAACCACCTTGATGACAAAGTGATGTTCAAAGGAGCCCGGTGCCTGAACCGGTGCAATGAGGGACCTTTTATAATTATCAACGGCAAGACCTTCGAACAGTCAGGCATTCAGGATCTTGAGAAGCTCCTTGAAAAAGAGTTTTCAGAACTGAACAGGTGATAAAAAAGGAAGTTTATGAATGAGAAAGGCCAGGTAATATATATCAACGAAGAGAAGTGCAGGAATTCCTACTCTTGTGTGAGAGTCTGCCCGGTCAATGCCATTGAGGTAAAACCGGAACGTCAGCATCCCTTTGTGATTGCAGACCGCTGTATAGGTTGCGGGCTCTGCTTTCTTTCATGTTCTCCGCGGGCCATCGAGTTCAGGAATTCAATAGGAACTGTCACGAACATCCTGAAGTCTCCGCGTAAGTCTGCCGCCCTCATCGCACCGAGCATAGCCTCGGAGTTTGATGACATAACCGATTACCGCAAGCTGGTGGGCATGATAAGGAAGCTCGGGTTTACATATGTGCATGAGGTGTCTTTCGGCGTAGACCTTGTTGCTCATGCTTACAAGCAGCTTTTTGAAGAGGCGCACGGCAAATACTATATCACTTCCAACTGTCCTACAATAGTGGAAATGATTGAGAAATACCACCCGGGACTGGTTCCAAATCTTGCACCCATCATTTCACCGATGGTGGCGACTGCCAGGCTGACGCGCGATCTCTACGGGGATGATGTTGCAAATGTGTTTATCGGGCCCTGCATTGACTCAAAGGAAGAGGCTTCCCTTTACAAGGATAAAAAGCTTATAGAAGGAGTACTGACCTTCATCGAACTGCGCCAGCTGTTTGATGAATCAGAAATACAGGAGAAGGGCGTAAAAATGTCTGAATTCGACCCTCCGCTGGGAAACTGGGGGGCCCTTTACCCCTATCCTGCCGGAATCCTTCAGGCCGCCGGTATTAAACGCGATCTTGTCTCAAGCCACGTGATTACGGCTTCAGGTGCGGAGGATGTCAGGGAAGCCATTAAGGACTTTGACCACCACATTGACACGATCCGGCACCATTTTAACCTCTTTTTCTGCCAGGGGTGCCTTCTGGGACCCGGGATGCTCAGGCACGACGAGCGTTTCCGGCGGCGATCACTTGTAAAACAGTACGCTGAACGGAGAGTCGCAGCCCTTGATAAGGAACAGTGGAAGAGGGATATGGAACGTTGGTCAGCGCTGGACCTCTCAAGAACTTTCACGGTAAATGACCAGCGGATACCAGAGCCACCTGAAGAGGCTATAAATGAGGTTCTTAAAATAATAGGAAAAGACCGGAAATCCGAGGAACTCAACTGCAACGCCTGTGGTTACGGCTCATGCCGTGCTTTTGCTTCAACAGTGGCCAAGGGGCTTGCGGTTCCGGAGATGTGCCACACATACAATCTCAGGAACAAACAGGAATACATCGAGACGCTGAGGCAAACGAACAGGAAACTCTCTGAGACAAAAAAGGCACTGAAGGAATCCGAGGAGCAGGCTATGCGTGAGAAGGATACGGCGCAGAATGCTTCGGAGACAATGAACAGCATGCTGAACAAGCTGCCCAACGGGGTTGTAATAGTTGACAATGAACTCAAGATACTTCATTCGAACGAAAGCTTCCTGAATATTATAGGAGAGGATGCCAGGGCGATTGCAGATATTATCCCCGGCCTTCGGGGTGCCGACCTGAAGACCCTGCTCCCTTTCAATGTATACAATATTTTTTCCTTCGTACTCAAGGAGAATGAGTCAGTTATAAGCCGCGACGTGCAGCTTGAAGACCGTATGTTCAATATTTCCATCTTCCCTATACGCCAGAACAAGATAGCCGGTGCGGTAATCCGTGACCTCTTCTCTCCGGAGGTACAACGCGAGGAAGTCATTGTAAGGGTCTCTGACGTGATAGACAAAAACCTCGAGATGGTCCAGAAAATAGGCTTCCTCCTCGGTGAAGGAGCGGCGGAAACGGAGCAGATGCTGAACTCGATTGTCGAATCGTTCCGTCAGAAGAAGGAATCTCAGAAGGGCAGGAATGAGCAGTGAAATGGAGAGAGATTTCTTCATAGAGGTCAACAGCCAGCAGAGAAACCATTACGGCGAACGCATTTGCGGTGATGTCTTCATCTCAAGGAATGTGCGGGAGGAGAACCGTATAGTTACAGTACTGTCTGACGGAATGGGTCACGGGGTGAAGGCGAATATCCTTGCCACCCTGACCTCGACAATGGCTCTCAATTTTACCCGTGAGCACAAGGAGCCTGACAGGATTGCGGAAATAATAATGAATACTCTCCCCGTATGTTCAGTACGGAAGATCAGTTATGCAACCTTCACAATAGTCGACATTGAAAGTGACGGCAGGGCGAACATCCTGGAGTATGACAATCCGCAATGCATAATTCTCAGGGGAAATCAGCCATTTGACCCTGACTGGAAGGATGTGGTGCTGGATAAGGGCAAGAATGCAGGTAAGAAGCTTCGCAAATGTTCATTTTATCCTGAAAAAGAAGACAGGATAATAATGCTTTCCGACGGTGTGGCACAGAGCGGTATGGGAAGCAATGCATGGCCCCTGGGATGGGAACGTGACAGTGTAATGCAGTACGCACTCTCACTTGTCACCGGAGAGCCTTCAATATCTGCACACAACCTGGCGGGAAAGATTGTTACAATGGCTTATAAGTATGATAGTTATGAGGCCAAAGACGACATTTCCTGTGCTATACTGTACTTCAGGGAACCCCGCAGACTGCTGCTGTGCACAGGCCCG
>Ga0209800_10002826_pt1 | contig 14625 bp, 16 predicted proteins | sample Higcelweek8metaG_FD_187174 | JGI IMG/M metagenome (GOLD analysis project Ga0209800, IMG submission 187174) | Freshwater pond sediment microbial communities from the University of Edinburgh, under environmental carbon perturbations - High... | ecosystem: Environmental > Aquatic > Freshwater >...
GACGAAGTGGCACTAGAATGGGCAACTAAAATAGGAAGCGGTGTTAAAAACACCCAAATTCGGAAATTTTATGACTATGTTTTAGAATATGCCGATAAAGCAAAAAAACTTTCCACGGTTGAAGAGTTCACTTCCGATATATTGCCATTTATAAAAATGCTCAATTCCAAAGTAGCCTACGCAAGTACTAGAACATCAGGCGGAGGAAAACTCATCAACGACATGTTTGTTCAAATGATTCAAGAGTGTGTACAGGCAGTCAAAACAAAAGAGGATTTGGCTAATTTCAAACTTTTTTTTGAAGCAGTCATAGGATTTCACAAAGGTCAAGAGAGCCAAGGGGCTAAAAAATGAAAATCATAACATTAAGCGGAAAAATAGAGTTATTAAGTGGATTACATATCGGTGGTGGTGATGATACAATGAAAATCGGCGGTATCGATAATCAGGTTATAAAAAATATTAATACCGACAAACCTTATATCCCCGGAAGCAGTCTCAAAGGAAAAATGAGAAGCCTGCTCGAATGGAATATCGGGGTAGTGGGTATCGGAGATGGCAAACCCTTTGGCTCCCATCTGTTAAAAGATACAATCTTTCACGATGCAAACAAAAAAACGGCAGCAGAAAATCTTCTCAAACTCTTCGGAGATAGTAGTAGCGATCATAAATTCGGTATTACGCGGATTAGTGTCGGAGATTGTTCACTGATCGATGTCGAAGGGCAAAAAACAAGTGAAGCCAAATACGAAAATGTTATAGATCGCAAAACAGGAACAGCAAATCACCCTCGTCAAACAGAGCGAGTCCCAGCGGGAGTTAGTTTTGAATTCAATATCAAAGTAAAAATTCTCGAAGAAGATACCGAAGAAGATCTTAAATCAATGGTTGAGCAGGGGTTGGAACTAATCGAAAACGATTACCTCGGCGGCAGTGGAAGTCGTGGATATGGAAGGGTACAGTTTATCGATAAAGCGTGGAAATAATGATGAAATTATACCGTACCACTATCACCCCGATTTCGAGTTTCGCTACTGCGCTCAAAGGGGATACCCTTTTCGGTCAATTATGTTGGGCACTACGATATGCTCTAGGTAACGATAAACTTAATAATTTGCTAAGTAGTTATGATATCACCCCATTTATGGTCGTCTCCGATGGTTTCCCTCACAGTTATTTCCCAAAGCCGACAATGCCGAGTAACCTTTTAGGTGAAAACAGTGATGACAAAAAAAACAACCGTAAAAAGATTTGGCTAAGCATGGACGATCTCAGCAATGGCTTATATATCAACGCTAAAACAGATAAGGAGATCGAAAACATCGATCATAATGTCGCAACCATCAAAAACTCTATTAACTATCAAACCTTTACAACGGACGATAACGGTGTCTTTGCCCCTTACAGTGAAACAGAATATGTTGTTAATATGAGGGATATCTATATCGTGCTGGATGAAACACAACTCACGTTTGAAGAGTTTACCAAAACATTTGCTCTATTTGCTCAAATGGGTTTTGGTAAAAATACCACCATCGGAAAAGGTTTTTTTACCTATAGTGACTTTCAAGAGATTAGTGTGGATAGAGAACGCGATACCTATATGACCCTAAGCCCATCCGAATTAAACACTCAGCACTACACACACTGTTATTACGATCCGTTTGTCCGTTTCGGTAAACATGGTGCTTCTTTATCGAATAAAAACCCTTTCAAAAAACCTCTTTTATTAGCCGATACGGCTGCTGTCGTTCGATTCGAATCACCCCAGTCAAAACACTATATCGGGAAATCCATACGCGGGCATTCTGCCCATAGTGAAACCGTCCATCAGGGGTATGCTATCATCATCCCTATAGGAGGGATACAATGAATCTTCATACTTTTAGATTAAAGCTTACCGCGCTGACTCCGATTCACATCGGAACGGGTGAAGATTATGAGCCTACAAACTTTGTGATTGATGAAAATACCCTATACCGATTCGATGAAGTGCTCTTTTATAAAAGCCTATCTCCGATGGATAAAAAAGTATTTGATAGCAAACTCGGTGATTGGATGCAGATTATCGATTTTTACAAATCACATACTGCCCACGCTAAAACAATATCAAATTTCAGTTGCCCGGTATCATCAAGAGTTTCAGATAGATACCGTTTACTGAAAAACAAAGATGGAAGCAAAAACAATAACAGTTTCCAAATCGCACAAACGTTTAAAAATCCGAATACCTTTAGAACCATCATCCCAGGAAGCAGTATCAAAGGGATGCTCGATACAGTATTCAAAATCTATTCTCCAAAAATAAAAGAGAACGAAGAGCGTCAAAAGCTGATCGTTTCAGACGCATTGATACTCGATGGCGGATCAGAGATTGGTTATAGTTTACGAAAGCATAAAATACCCTCCAAAGAGGCGAAAAGCGATATCCCACAAATGGTTGAAATTATCCAACCTCATTCGACATTCATTACGACGATCACCACCAAATATACCTTTGATGAAGTAAAAAAACAGATGAAAACCTATCATGCCGACCGCAGAGATAGCCGTTTTAATGAAACAGAGAAGAGTTTTATCGCACGCATCGGAAAATACAACGGTAAAGAGTATATGGTAGATGATGGGAATAATGTCCTCAACAGCTACCAAAAACCGATAGCAACCCATACGCTATATGAAATCGATAATCAGCCATTCGGATGGGTTAAATTTGAGCTAATCAGTAATGATGATTTTCACCAACACTTACAGGAGATCAAACAACAAGAATCCGATTATCACGAAAATCTAAAACAAAATCAGCAAGAGATCCTCGACACTATCCAAAAAGCAAAAGAGGAAGCACTTAAAATAACTCGCGAAAAAGAGGAAAAAAACCTTCGTCAAAAACAAGAAGAGGAAGAAAAAATCCGACAAGAGCAAGAGGCTCTAGCCTCTTTATCTCCGTTGGAGCTAAAACTCCACACTATCATCCAATCTGAACCGAACAAAGCTCAAGCGCACTATATCACAGTTCTAAATGCAATCGAAAAAGGGGAATTAGCCGAGGATAAAACGGATGCACTAATGTGGGTCAAACAACAAATGATAGCCTCCTCCGATTGGAAAGAGACATCCAATAAACCCGAGAAAGATAAGCCTCATCTTAGAACTCTCAAAGTTAAAAAGCTTTTGTTCTAAAAAATAATAATTAGGAAGTATATTATGTTATCTACTCTACAAACTCTATTTTTACAGTGGTTCAAGGATCCGTCAGGTGCATCCTACGAGTTATTCAATTTTTTAGTTTTTAGTTTATTGATTAGTATTATCAGCTTAGTAGCTGGATACATTTGGGCAAAACTCAAATACAGTGCACGAAATCAATGGGTGAGATTGTTCAATAAACCTATCTCATATGACGATACAAATGAGTATGAAGGACTCATTGTTACTATCGGAACGAATACGACATTACAAAAATTGATTATTGAGTACATTAAACCAAAGTATGTAGCTATCGTTACCGGTAATTCCGATGATGTTAAAAAAGCAGCAAATGAGCTAATTGAATACCTCAAAACTAAAAATATAAAATTTAACGAACCAAAATTTTATATGGAGCTTGAACTTATGCAGATTGAACAAGGATTTGATGAACTCATCACTTGGATGAAATCCAAAAACATTCAAAAGGAAAATATTGTCATTGATTTAACCGGAGGCAAAACTCCTTTTTCCATCGCGGCATTTAACAGTGCCCATCGCAACGGAGTTCGATCTATTTATACCAATAGCGACTATGAAGCGGGGAAAGTAATGCAGGGAACACAGCATTCCATACTTCTGACATAGATACTTACGTTGCAATACTTAAAGAGGAGTTTGTTACACTTTTTACGTCTCGCTAAAGCCCAAAATTAGGCTATGGGATGAAGTGACCCGACGTACAGGGGATTAAAACGTAGCTCTTGCAATAACAAACACACGCTTGCGATGGAACGAATGACCCGATTTGCAGGGGATTGAGACTTATTTGGGTATATTTCACGTTTTGTATCACTATCATGGAACTACGTGACCCGATTTACAGGGGATTAAAACGTAGCTCTTGCAATAACAAACACACGCTTGCGATGGAACGAATGACCCGATTTGCAGGGGATTGAGACAAGAGTGTCATTACTTCTTCGTAGGTATGGATGGTGATGGAACTACGTGACCCGATTTACAGGGGATTGAGACAAGTTGATAACAGCTCCAGCGACCATGTTTGAAAGTGCATGAAACACCATGACCCGATTTGCAGGGCGAAAAGCGTTAAAAAAAGGACACCTGCGTGTCGTTTTTAGTTTGTAGCGGGGCATCGATGTTGAGCTTTGCGAAACCGATGTCACGGGTGGGAAGAGCACTTGCTATGCGGGAGTTTTTTGTTATAATTTGCCTGACCCGATTTGCAGGGGATTGAGACCTACATTTTTCCGCTGAGATCATGTATGAACCGTCCTGTATGGAACAACATGACCCGCTTACAGGGGATTGAGATTTTGCAACAGGTAAGCAAAAATTATGCGGGTTAAATGGAACTACGTGACCCGATTTGCAGGGGATTGAAACTGAACCGCTTGTACTAATTCTTTTTTGTCTTGAATCAATGATATGGAACAACTTGACCCGATTTACAGGGGATTGAGACCTGAGCCATATCGAGCGAATGACATAGGTACAAATCTGTTATGGAACTATGTGACCCGATTTGCAGGGGATTGAGACATTTCAACACCGACATAGATTTCAATCGATGCTGATGGAACAACGTGACCCGATTTACAGGGGATTGAGATGTTTGAAAGAATGCCTCACCGAAATCGTCTTGACGGCAACTAGATGACCCGATTTGCAGGGGATTGAGACTTCTTCACGTGTTATCATTGTTTAGCTCCTATCTTCTATGGAACTACATGACCCGACATTCAGGGGATTGAGACAGCAGTACCTACACTACTTTCACTACCTACTAGATGGAACTATCTGACCCGATTTGCAGGGGATTGAGACACTAGGGTAGCAGTAGGTGATAGTAATGTAGTAGTGACCCGACTTACAGGGGATAGCGAAAAAGTAAGCCATTGACTTACCTTATGACTTCTGATACAATAATCACATGGAAATAGCCGAAACCACCATTTTTACCCGTGAGATTACTCGGATTTTGTCGGATGATGAGTATAAAGAGCTTCAAACATTTTTAGTGGAGCATCCTAAAAGCGGAGCGGTAATCAAGGGGTCAGGGGGATTGCGAAAAATCCGATGGTCACTCAAAAATAGTGGTAAAAGCGGTGGAATACGGAATATCTACTATTATCATGAGGAAGGCAATTTGATTCTTATGATTTATGTGTATGAAAAAAGTAAAACATCCGATCTAACCGCAAAACAAATCGAGATGCTCAGAAAAACTTTCATAGGAGGTTTATGATGGAAGATTCTATGTTTGATGACTTAATTGCAAGTGTTGGTGAAGCCAAAGAGATTCTTGGTAAGACAAAAAAACCGTCACGTTCATTTATGATCGATGAGCCTGATGCAAAGTCTATCCGAACAAGATTGCAGCTCACTCAAGATGAATTTGCAGGACTTTTAAATATCAGTGTAAACACCCTTCGAAACTGGGAGCAGTCACGTCGTAAACCGGAAGGTCCGGCACGTGTACTTTTAGGGATTGCCGCTACGCATCCGGAAGTCTTTGCTCACTAAGTATTTAGCGCGCTTTATGGAACACCATAACCCGATTTTTACAGGGATGGTGTAAAAGCAAGCTACTCTATTGACATATATTTTATACTGCATTATAATAAGTAAAAAAGTAAGGAGTTTTATATGACTGCTGAAAAAATTACGGTAACGATCCCTTTTGAACTCAAAGAAAAATTAGTCTTGATCAAAGATGAATTAAAAACCTCCATGTCAACCATCTACAAAGAGGCTCTTGAAGCGTATATTGAAAAAAAAGAGATTGAAAGATGGCAAAAAGGGGCTGAAATGGCTTCTAAAGATAAAAAATATCTCCAGTTTGTAAATGAAATCAGCAATGATGCAGGAGATATTTATGATTATGCAGGGTGACGTGTGGGAGGTAGAGTTTTTTCCCAATATCGGAAGCGAAATCAGTAAAAAACGCCCTGCAATAGTAGTCAGTTTTGATTCTATTGGGAAACTTCCTCTTAAAACAGTGGTTCCAATCACGGAATACTCGGAGAGTTATCGCCATTATCCATGGATGATACAAATCATGAATACTCCGATGAATGGACTCGCAAAAACATCAGCAATCGATTGTTTTCAGATTCGTAATTTTTCCGATAGTAGGTTTATTCGAAAAATCGGTCAGATTGATGAGGCGTTATTGAGAGATATTCATCAAGTGATTGCCAAAACGCTCAATCCAAAGTATCGATTGGTTTAGAAAAATTATAAGGAGAGATTTGTTACACTTTTCACGTCTCACCTAAGCTCAGAAATTAGGATATGGAACTAAATGACCTGATTTTCTACTGGATTGACACAGAATTTCTAACGCTCCCAAATATTAATGTATCCAAGAACTTCCGATAATCCAGTATCTATTCGCTCCAAATCATCAAAAATAAAAACTATATTTTTATTCTCTTCACGATTCAATGCCATTTCTATAGGGATATCAGCCAAACCAATACTAACACCCGTATACTTATTTAACAATCCTTTAGAAATATTCCCTAATACATCCATAGTCTTAGCAAATTTACTATTATTAATGCCAAACAATTTAAAAACAACTTGCTTATGAATATCACCTTTCGATTTCAAACCGAATAAACTAATATTTACAAATTTAGGGCTTACTTGATACTTTTTTTTGACTTGTTTAATAAAAAAAGTCTTTCCACTTCCCCATTTTCCAGAAAGCAATACAGCATATTCAGGCTTATCCATTTTAATATAGTATTCTAAAAATTTATGAATATGTTGATTTACAATTGCCAAAGATATACCTTACTTTAGTTTAAGATGGATTCCCGCCTTCGCAGGAATGACGGAAAAAATATTGTTTCAACAACTCTTATTATTATATCACAGTCGCCGAATCCGCTCCGCTCAATACAAAAATCCAAACAGCCAAAGAGGAATCTTTTTCCCTATTCCATGCTCTATATCATCGAGAGCTAAATAACTCTCCTCTACCCCTTTGATTTGGGTAAATGTTTTATTGGCACCGCCTACTTCAAATACATAGTTACCATCCACCTCAAAATCTCCCTTTTTTGCCAAGATCATCGTATGTTCGCTATTTTCTATCATACTGGCAAAAAAAGTCTCTCGTAGTGTTCCCGTGTTAGCACCCAGAGCATGGATAAGATTAGGATTACCGAGAGTAATTTTTTCAGGTTTTTCCATGGCACGAAGCCCCGTTCTGGAACGATACATAAAACGAACAAGCCCCGATTTTTCTAAAAAATAGAGGTAATTTTTGAGCGTTCGATCATCATGTATCTCACTAGCCTCTTTGAGCACTTTTATCTCCAGTGTAAAAGGGGATGATTGCGCGATAATCGCCATCAATTTTTTCATTTTTCGTATACTTAATCCATTAAACGACGGAAATACTGCTAAAAAATCACTTTCCAGCGTTGTCGTCACTTGTTGATCAAGAGTCATCGCAAATACTCTTTTATCTCTGTACTCTTTATAATAAGGGTAATATCCCCATTGTAAATATTCTTTAAACAATCCTAATATTTTTCGCTCCACTGATTCTATGTCGTGAATAATCGTATACGCGTATTGCTCATGATTTTGTAACAATGAATCCAGCGATAAAGACTCTAATGATAAACCTGTTTCCATTTCTATAAATTCACGAAAGGATAACCCATGCATGGCATATACTACAGCACGCCGTGATAGATCGTGACTTCCCTGTGAGAGTTCGAGTGCTGAACTACCTGTAGCAATAACACGCAATTCAGGGAACGAGTCGTGTATCATTTTCAAATCACTCGACCAATTCTCAGCCTTGTGTATCTCATCGATACACAATAATTTTCCTTCATTTTTATAAAATGCTTCGGCTATAGCATAGAGGGTATAACTTTGAGTGCTTCGATGATCGGCACTGATATAAAGTACCTCTTTAGAGACAGGATCAGAAGTGTATTGGAGTATGGTTTGAATCAGTGTCGTCGTTTTGCCAATACCGCGAGGTCCCGTAATAATGGACATTCGATGATCGAGTGTATGTATTTTTAAAAAATAACGAACATATTTTTGGTTCAGTAGTCGAATAAAATCACGGCTATAGACGAAAAGTTCATCGAGCATAATACCCCTTTATCTGTATAGTAATACAATTATACAATTATATTAGATGTATTGCTATACATTTATTGACATTTTATATTACAACCTTCTTATCCTCTCCGCCGCCTCTTCGAGTACATCAAGCGGTTTAGAGTAACAAAAGCGCACCATATTTTTCCCCGCATCATCGTGGTAAAATGCCCGTCCCGGTACCGATGCAACTCCCGTTTTTTCTAAAATTGCCATCGCTTTTTCAAAATCATCATTGCCACTCACACTGCTCACGTCGCACATGACGTAATAGGCACCCGCAGGGACGCTTGGAATCAATCCCGCGTCACGGAGTGCATCACAAAAGAGGTCGCGTTTATGTTCATGGATTCGAGCAAGTTCGGCATAATATTCATCCCCAAGTTCTTCCAACCCGACCGCCGCACCGATCTGTAACGGTGCAGGGGCGCAGACGTAGATCAGATCATTGAGTTGCGCCATCGCTTCGATAACACTCACGGGGGCGATTGCGTACCCTAAGCGCCATCCCGTAATACTGAACACTTTTGAAAATCCCGAAAGGACAACACATCGATCTTTGAGACTCGGAATACTCAGTACCGTGATATGGATCGTATCGCCGTATAAAAAGTGCTCGTACATCTCATCAGCAAAAATAATCAAATCATGTTTTTCAGCGAATTCCCCTATTGCTTCGAGTTCCGAGCGAGTATAGACTTTACCGCTAGGGTTGGCGGGATTACAGATTACCATTGCTCTCGTTTTCGGGGTCACGACCGCTTCAAGTGCTTCCATGTCAAGTGTCCACTCCGGTGCTTCGAGACGAACAAACGTCGGGACGGCTCCAAGTGAGGTAAGGGTGGAACGATGATAGCCGTAATAGGGTTCGAACAATATCACCTCATCAAGCGGATTCAAGAGTGCCATACATGCCGTATAAAATGCCCCCGTCACACCATCGCTGACTAATACCTGCTCAGGCTGAATCTCGACATCATAAAATCGTTTCATCTTAGAGGCTATCGCAGAACGCAATCGAGGTAATCCCTCCGTCGGGGTATAAATATTAATGCCCTCATTCATTGCCGCGTACGCCCCCTCGATCACCTCGCGGGGAACTTCGAGATCGCAGACACCCTGCGCCATATTGATACCGTTTAGCGCATTGCACGCTCTTGTCATAGAACGGATATGAGATTGCTCCACCTGAGAGCTTCGTTCACTCAGTCGCATTGTTCTCCTTTAAATCCTCAATCTTAATAATCAGGCTATTGAGTCGATCTTTAAAATAAATCTCCCCTTTGCCTCTACGGTAGATGATATCCATCTCATCATTTCGGATAAACTGAAATAACCGTCCATCGCACATCTCCTCTTTGCCTCGACCTAAAAAGATATCTTTGCCCAACAAAACATTGCGCATCGTGTCACGAGGATAATCAGGATATAAATACTCTTTGACAAACGCCTCTTCACTCATGCACCCTGCACTTACACATACCTGATCGTCAATCGAAATTTTCTCGACCGCCACTCCTGCGGTAAAGAGTTCTACCTCTACCGAAGTATCATCATGACGAATGTATCCCGTATCGGCAAATTTGAGTTTCGGGGTTTTGAGGGTGATAATTTTAGGCTCGCTGACACGGTAATGCTTGGTGGAACACCCTGTGAAAAAAAAGGCGAGGATACTAACCCATAGGATAAAGAATTTTTGCATGTACCTCATCCAGTTTTTGGAGTGTTTCTCGATCTAATGTTACGTTCATGGCCGCAAGACTCGCATCCAGCTGTTCGGGGGTTGTGGCACCGATAATCGTGGAAGCGACAAAATCAAACTGTTTGCTCCATGCAATCGCCATCGTCACCGGATTTAGACCTGCTTCGTGCGCGATACGAATGTACTCTTGTGTCGATGCTAAAGTTTTATCGTTCATAAAACGCGCCGCCATCAGACGCTGACGTTTATTAGTCGATTTGACATAATCGCTGAATCGCCCCTGCGCATTGATATCTTGGTTGTATTTCCCGCTCAATACCCCGCCACCCAACGGTGAATACGGCAAAAGTGAAATTTTCTCTTCACGGCACAATGCACCAATCTCGGTTAAATCACGACGATTGAGGAGCGAAAAGTTGTTTTGGATCGACTCGAAACGGGCCAGTTTTTCATATTTGGAGACCATCAGCGATTTCATCGTCCCCCGCGCCGTGTCGTTGGAGGTTCCAATATAGCGCACTTTTCCGCTTTGTACCAGCGAATCGAACGCCCGCATCGACTCCTCGATCGGTACTACGGTGTCGGGCCAGTGCATTTGATAAAGATCGACATAGTCCGTTCCAAGCCGTTTGAGTGACCCCTCAATCGCCCGCTCGATATGAAATCGATCAATCGCCGTATAACCATGACGGATCGGAGGGACAAACCACCCCGACGCGGCACCTGCAACTTTTGTCGCTAAAATAATCGAATCACGAGGTTTGGTTTTAAGCCAACGCCCCACCATCTCCTCAGTCAGTCCGACGAGACTCTCCTCGGGAGGAACAGGATAAAGCTCTGCCGTATCGAAAAAATTAACCCCTGCCTCATACGCTTTGTCCATAATGGCAAAAGCATTTTTTTCATCACATTGGCTTCCGAACGTCATTGTTCCCATGCAAATAGGCGATACGCGTAAACCGCTTTGCCCGATGTAGCGATGTTTCATAAATTCTCTTTTTAATAATATAAGTGTCGTATTATAAGCTATAATTTACCCAATGGATAGAAAACTAATACGTAATTTTTTTCACCGCAATCTCCCCAGAGATATGGAACAGTGTGTTGAGCTATTCGCCATTTTTGGTGGCTATAACGAGCCTATCGATACGGATGAGCCGATTGAATCTCTCATCATACGCCACATAATCACCCCTTTTGAATCCCATCGCGAAAATCTCCTCTCTAGCCTTAACGATGATCCCCTCTGTCTTAATTTACTTCATGCTGTTGCTATTGGAGACCGCCGTCAAGGCTCAGCCTATCGCCGTGCCCGCATTGGCAAAGAGCGGGGAAGTGAGGCTTTTGAATTTTTACGCCTTAACGGCTATCTAACATTGGAACGCTCCCGCGAAATGCCACTAGATCGGGCTCATCCCAAACAGCGATTCAAAAAAGAGATTGAGCACCACCAAATCTCCCACAAATTTCGTTTTGCCTCCCCCTTTTTACGCTTTTGGTTTGCCTTTGTGGAACCCTTTTCAAAATCAATCCAAGAGGGAAATACCCACTTTTTTGATGAGCATTTTCGCACCCATTTCAACGCCTTTGTCGGCTTCACATTCGAAGAGCTGTCTGATCTCTATATTCGTGACATCTTAGCACCAAAATTTGGGAGTAATATTCTCGATTCGGGGAGTTATTGGAACCGTGAAGTAGAGATAGATCTCCTTACTGAGACGATGGAGGGGGAGACGTGGGTCGGAGAGTGCAAGTGGACAAACCACAAAGTGAATAAAAAAGAGTTTCACAAACTCGAAGAGAAATGTACCAAGCTTTCCTTGATACCGGATAAAATTTTTCTCTTTAGCAAACGGGGATTTTCAAACGAACTCAATAATATGAAAGAGAAACGGCTTTACCGTTTTTACGCCGAAGATTTGAGTGTTTTAACTAACCGCTCTTAATGCCCCGTATGCCTCTTGGAGAAGTTGAAACTTCTCGGTATATTTATTGATAATTTTAGGATTTTTGCTCTGTACTCGGTCGGGATGATACCGTTTTGCCAACGTACGGTACCGTTTTTTCAAATCTTCGGGAGATGAACCCATCGGTATTTCGAAAATCGCATGGTAACGGATCATTTTATCGATGGTATCATTTCCGAATCCCCACCCTTTGTAATTTCCGTACAAACGACTCATAAATTCATCATCATATTGGTAATTGATAGCAAAATGGAGCACTTCACGACGATTGAGCGTTTTTTCGAGACGTGATTTTGCCGAAGCAGTACTCACATCAATAAAAAGATCTTCTTCACTGGAACTGGTTACAAGATTAGAAAGTTGCTGTTTAAGGTAGCGCATCACCCATCGATTCGAAGTCAATAGGATCAATTGTACACAACTCGAATTATAAGCATATACTTCAATATCCACTTGTTCACTTTCACGATAAGGGACTTCAATCCGAACTGCTGCCGTTTTACAACGCTTAAGTGATCTACTGTAAAACGATCCTGTAAGTTCATTGGCTTTCGTAAAATGCTCACTCAGAGTCTCAAGGAACTCCTCTTTTTTGTCAGAAGAATTTTCATTATTGAGGACCAATACCCCATTATCCAAAAACAGTGTGTTGTGGATATGATGATCGAAAAAATCTTCCATCCACGACTCTTCAAGAGTATTGGCACTCCCTTGAACAAAGATAGCGTTATTGCGTAAAACAACTTTCACAGCAACCCCCGTAAGTGATTCTTATACTTACTAAAGCAAAAGGAGTTCCACTCTGTTTTTTTAATGCCACCAAAAAGACACTTTATTTTTCTACAGTTCTCTATTCTATCTTCAAGGAGTCTGTATGTCTTATGCGACTAAACGATATTGGTTCTATGCCTTTGTCACCCTCTTTATCTTCACCGTTCCGTTTATGAGGGTTAATGACAACCATCTTTTGCTTCTATCCTTTGAGAAGCTCCAGTTTCATTTTATGGGGTTGGCCTACGATGTCAACGAGTTTTACATCATGCCGTTTTGCTGATGTTTCTGTTTATCGGGATTTTTGCACTTACTTCCATACTTGGTAGAGCGTGGTGCGGATGGGGATGCCCTCAGACAATTTTTCGAACCATTTATCGGGATTTGATTCAAGGAACCCTCCTCGATTTGAGAAACAATGCGAACAAACAAAAGCGGATGAATACCTCATCGCTTGAAAATAAGATCAAAGTCGTTGTCGGTTTTTTACTCTGGGCACTGATCGCCATAACCGCATCGACCAATTTTATCTGGTACTTCGTCCCTCCCGAAGATTTCTTCACCTACATGCAACACCCGCAAGATCATCTCTTTATCATCATTTTCATCGCTACAACTGCGGCATTTTTGATTTATGATATTGTCTGGATGCAGGAGAGTTTTTGTACCTATCTATGCCCCTATTCACGGATACAAACCGTACTTTATGATGATAATACCAAACACGTCGTCTATAACTATAATCGTGGCGGTGCTATTTACGCAGAGAATCAAAAACAGATTACCGACGTCAAACAATGGATGGGTTCTGAAGAGTGCACCACGTGCGAAGCATGTGTCAAAGTATGCCCTACTCATATCGATATACGAAAAGGGTTGCAGCTAGAGTGCATCAACTGTCTAGGATGCGCTGATGCTTGTACATCTGTCATGGGTAAACTGGGTAAAAAATCGCTGATCGAGTGGGGAAGTCCGAAATCCATTTTGCATGAGATAAAATGCTCTATTTTTTCCAAACGCAACATTATGTATTTTGTCGCTATGGCTGGATCCTTGATATTTGCAGCAGTGGCAGCATCGGGACAAGAGCGGGTGTTGGTCAATATCAATAAACCAAACGAACTCTACAAAGAGCAAGAGGGTATCGTGAGCAACAACTATATTGTGAACATTCACAATACCCAAAAACAAACCTATACCTACGATGTCAAAGTGGACGATAAAAACTTCCACATCGATAGCTTTGAAACGCTAAGGCTGAAATCTGATGGTATGCGAAAACGGATATTGGTGATCTCGACGAATCAGAATCTATCGCAGTCGGATCGAAGAGACACTGCGTTGAAAGTCAACCTGACTATCTTTGCAAAAGAAGATCCGAAAATCTCTGTCGTCAAAGAGATCTCCTTTATCTATCCGCGAGCTCAGTGATAGAGCGCCATCGAGAGGGTAAACGCGCTCCCCTCTCGAACCTTGCTCTCCACCTCTATTTTTCCTCCGAAGCTCTTTTCGATGATCATTTTGCACAAATAGAGCCCGATCCCGCTCCCTTGTGATTTCGTCGTAAAATAGGGGTCAAAAATCTTTCCGAGCGTATCGCTTGAAATCCCGCTCCCGTTATCTTCGAGTCTAATCATTGCTTCGCTCCCGTTGCTGTGGCTACGAAGGATAATCTTTGGTTCACTCACCCCGCTCAATGCATCCGACGCATTCGAGATCAACGCCAGTAAAACTTGTGACAGCTCATTCTTTTTTCCAAAAATAGCGATCTCGTCATCACAATCAACAACCTCCAATACGATTCCCTTACTCTTTAAATCAGGGGCAATGACG
>Ga0209800_10002827_pt1 | contig 14622 bp, 11 predicted proteins | sample Higcelweek8metaG_FD_187174 | JGI IMG/M metagenome (GOLD analysis project Ga0209800, IMG submission 187174) | Freshwater pond sediment microbial communities from the University of Edinburgh, under environmental carbon perturbations - High... | ecosystem: Environmental > Aquatic > Freshwater >...
GAGGCGGTATGGTACGGAACTAAGAGAAACCGGCAAACAAATAATAAAGATGAATGACGGTAATTATTTAATCAGCTGTAGCGCCAGCCCAATCGCTTTTAAAGAGGTAATATGGCTTATTGCAGTTAATGAGAACGGCGATTCTCTATGGTCAAAAACAATTGATGGCGGAGACTATAGTTTGTATATAAATGATCTTGCGTCCAATTACGAAAACGGGCTATATGCCGTTGATTACAAAATTTCAAGTACAGATTCTGGCAGTGAGGGGTATTTATCTAAAAGATCAACTGATTATAGCGAAATATGGAAACAAGTATATACTGATTGTTCGCCTCTTTCACTGACTTGTACGCCGGACAGCGGATGTGCAGTAATAGTTTCAGATTTTATAGATATTGATGTTGCGATCAGTTGGATTGAGAAGTATGACAAAAACGGAAATCATCAGTTTTCATCAGGCGGTATTTTTACAAAAAGCGAAAAAGCTGTTGAAACAATCAGTGATATTACATTAACAAGCGAAGGAGATTATTTAACTTTATGGAAAAGAAGAAGTGAATCGGGTGAGTCACAATTTTTAATCTATTTCGATGATTCATTAAATGTATCGGCGATTAAACCGTTTTATGGTTATGATTTATCAAAAATAGAGAAAGCAAACAATGATGATTTTGTTATTTCAGGTTCTGGAGTTGTGTTAAAAATTGACCAGTACGGAGATATTATTTGGGAATTAGAAATTCCTGACTATTTAGAAAATATAGTCAAATCAGCTGACGGGAACTATTTTGTATCAAACAGTACAAATACTTACAAAGTTGACGATACGGGCAAGTTAGTATGGAGCAAAAATTTCGGGAGCAATTCAATGGTGCCAACAGATGACGGCGGGTGCCTGGCAGTAGGTACAAAATTCGATGATGTTTGGATATGTAAATTCGATCAGGACGGGAATTATACGAATATAAATGATTATGTATATCCTAATGCGGTGGAATTGCAACAGAACTATCCGAACCCGTTCAATCCGGTGACTGAGATCAGCTACTCTTTAAAGAACGAAGGGATGGTCACGCTGTCGGTTTTCAACACGAAAGGCGAGCTTGTAAATACGCTTGTGAACGAAAAGAAAACAGCTGGAAATCATTCTGTGAGATTCAATGGCGATGGATTGAATTCAGGGATATATTTCTATAGGCTCGGTGTGGACAGCAAAGCTGTTCAAAGCAGAAAAATGATAATGTTGAAGTAAAGATATCGGAGGGGAGTTATGAAGAAAAGAATTATTGCCGTTTTGTTGCTGTATGTGTTTTCATTAATGGCTTTGGAAGTGCTATGGACTCGTTTATATCCGGAAATAGATTCGCCTGTCTATGATACATCGGGAAGCAGGGGTCTATATGAAAATATGTTTTTGGCATTATCCGGTGATGTAAACGGTTTGGCTCATTACAATGCAATCAACGATTCTTTGATAGGAATATACGAAATTATGATGCCGGGAGTTGTATCTGCGCAGGTAAATGAAAGTAACACTGATGAAGTATTTTGCGCAGTAGGAAACGGCTCATATAGCGACGGGCTATACAAATTCAGTTTAGACTCAATGCAGTATGAACTAATTGAATACGCAATTAACCCAAATTTTGTAAAAAAACTTTCGAGTGGTTATTATTTCGGACATTCGAGCGGATTAATGTTTTCAGAAGACGGCGAAATCTGGACAGATGTAGAATATTTTAACGGCAAATCAGTTACTTGTGCGGATGAAGACTATGCTTACAACATTATCCTTTCAAGCGGTTCTGAATTATTTATAGATAACGGTGATTCTTATTCGTCATTTGATACCGGACTTACAGTTAGAGATATAGGAAAAATGGAGTTTGTTGATAAAAAGGGTATCCTTATGGCCAGCATATCCGACGGCAGTTATTCAGACGGAATATATTTTATTTCGTATGGATCAGGTAGCATAGAAGGCGTATCAGCATTTGAATATGTTTACAACTCAAACAAGATGTGTAGCTACGGTTACTGGTTTGCAGTGACTTTAGTCGGAAGCGATCAAATAAGTTTGCTTGGAATTGTGGACGGTATTGATACAAGTCCGGTAAGCGACAATTTTAACGAAATATATTTTATTGAGCCTGATTACAGCGGTTACTGGGCATTTATTATAGGTACGGATAAAGGAGTATATAAAGGATTGTATCCCATGGGAATCGAAGACACTTCAGTTCCTTCTTCAACTGAACTCCACCAGAACTATCCGAATCCGTTCAACCCGAGCACGGAGATCAGCTATTCGCTCAAGAGCGGAGGGATGGTCGCGCTTTCGATTTTTAGCACGAAAGGCGAGCTTGTGAGTACGCTTGTGAACGGAAAGGAAACGGCGGGAAATCATACAGTGAATTTCAACGGTAACGGATTGAATTCAGGGATTTATTTTTATAAATTGAGTGTGGATGGAAAAGATGTTCAAAGCAGAAAAATGATGATGTTGAAGTAATAATGAGAGTTATTATGAAAATATTCATTTATGCAGTTTTATTATTTACCGTATCTGCACATTCAGTGATCACATTCGAGAAGAATTTTGGCAAAGAATGGAATGATCATGCAAATGCGATTATGCAGACTTCAGACGGAGGTTTTATATTTACTGGTTGCGAAAGAGATTCATTTGATCACAAATACACAGCCTTTACATTTTCTAAACTTTCTGAAAATGGAGTAAGTGAATGGAAAACATCAGCATCAGGTTTTCTGAGCGACTGGGATTATACTTGCGAAGGTTATTCGGTAATCGAAACAAATGATGGTGGTTATGCTATTTCGGGTAGTCTTGAGACATTTGGTGTAATGGGATTTACATGTACTGATATGTTTATTGTGAAAACGGATCACAAAGGTAATGAACAGTGGCATAGTTTTTGTGATCTTACAGGTCAAGGTTACAGATTCGGTTTTCAAATAATACAGACTTATGACGACGGATTCGTCATAATAGGGGAAAATAAGATGTTTTTATCTGATAATGGGGATACAATCATATTAAAACTAGATTCAGAGGGATATTTTGAATGGATAAAACCATATGCTCAGGAATTTTACAATGGCAGATCAATTATACAGACAAAAGATAATGGCTTAGCTTTTATAAGCACAATAATCGACGAATACGACAATACTCTTCAAACTCTTGTTAAAACTGATTCTTTATGTAATGAGACATGGAGAAAAACTTATAACGGATTATTCTCTTACAGTCTAGGATACTCTTTGAAGCACGCTTTAGGTGGCGGATTTATTATCTCCGGAATGTCAAGCCAGAATAATTATGGCGACTTGGCCCGTCTGATAAAGACCGATGATAACGGTGAAATTGTATGGGAAAAATATTATGGCAACTTAGAAAATGCAGATGAAAATACTGTCGGTCGCTCCTTAGATATAACTTCTGATGGCGGATATGTTTTAGCCGGTTATACCGAAAATATTTTGACAGGATTGGCTGATGCATGGCTGATCAAAACGGATTCCGAAGGTAACGAGATTTGGAAAAAAATGTACGGTCGTGAAGGCGACGACAGGCTTTATTCAGTTCAGCAGACGTCTGACGGAGGATATATATTAGCAGGCTACACGGACTCTTTCGGTGCTGGCGGAAAAGATATGTGGATTATCAAGACAGACGAAAACGGTACAGAGATAGAAAGTCCATTTCTGCCACAAACAACTGAGCTTCACCAGAACTACCCGAACCCATTCAATCCGTCAACAGAGATCAGCTATTCACTCAAAACCGAAGGGATGGTCACGCTGTCGGTTTTCAACACGAAAGGCGAGCTTGTCAGTACGCTTGTAAATGAGAAGAAAACTGTAGGAAATTACTCGATGAATTTCAACGGTGAAGGGTTAAATTCAGGGATTTATTTCTATAGACTCAGTGTGGACGGTAAAAATGTTCAAAGTAGAAAAATGATGATGTTAAAGTGAAAATTCAAATAGGTGAGTTATGAGAATATTTGTATTATTTTTATTTACCTTAAATATATGTTCATACGCAGTCGTAACTTTCAGTAAAACATACGGCGGAACAGGCGATGATATAGCGAATTCATTAAAGCAAACTTCCGACGGCGGTTATATTATTGCGGGTACATCTCAGGATTCGCTAAATGGTGTGGACTATATGACATTACTTAAAACCGATTGTGAAGGAAACGAAGAATGGAATAGAAAGATAGGTGGTGAATTAAGTAAAGGATATTCCGCAATTGAAACAAGTAACCGTGGGTTTGTCATAACGGGTTATTACAACATACCCACTGAGGAAATGAAATATTCTGGGCATATGATCTATGTCGAAAAAACAGATGCGATGGGAAATACGGTATGGAAATACGAACAACCTTGTCAGGTTGATGAAGAGTGGTTTGAAGCATACGATGTTATACAGACACAAGATGGCGGTTATGCTTTAACTGGGTCTTCATATTGGAGCGGCTGGCTCCTTAAACTTGATTCCTTAGGTAAAGAAGAGTGGATTAATAAAGAATTAGGCTGTAATGAAGGCAGACAGATAATACAGACTGACGATAATTGTTACGCAATTACAGGTTCTTGTGATATGCTCCAACATGATACTTGGGTATCTTTTGTAAAAGTAGATTCTTTATGCAATTACATTGATGTTAAAATGTATGCCGGTTTGTTTTATGATGCACATGGTTATTCTATGAAAAACACGCATGATAAAGGCTTTATCATCATTGGAGATACTCAGCAGAATGCGGCTACTAATTTAGGCTGGCTGATTAAAACTGATGAACACGGTGAAAAAGAATGGGATTTTTTAATCGGGGAACAGGGCAGCGAAACAGAAAGCTCAACAGGCACATCAGTCGAATTAACAACTGACGGCGGTTATATTCTAACCGGATACACTGCAAACTTAGCAACGTGGTATGCAGATGTATGGCTTATTAAAGCCGATTCATTGGGAAATATAATTTGGAAAAGGACATTCGGAGGAGAAGGAGACGACAGAGCTTATTCCGTTCAGCAAACATTGGATGGAGGCTATATTTTAGCAGGCTATACTGATACTTTTGGAGCTGGCGGTAAAGATATGTGGATAATCAAGACAGATGAGAACGGTACAGAGATCGAAAACCCGTTTCTGCCACAAACTACCGAACTTCACCAGAACTACCCGAACCCGTTTAATCCTTCAACGGAGATCAGTTACTCGCTCAATACCGAAGGGATGGTCACGCTGTCGGTTTTCAACACGAAAGGCGAGCTTGTCAGTACGCTTGTGAACGAGAAGAAAACTGCGGGAAATCATACAATAAATTTCAAAGCGGACGGATTGAATTCAGGGATTTATTTTTACAAGCTCGAAGTTAACGGAAGCAGTGTTGGTTCAAAACGAATGCTGCTGATAAAGTAAAAACGGGAGGAAGAAATGAGGTATAGATTTAGTATTATATTGCTGATTGCAGTAAGTGTTATTCAGGCACTGTATGGTCTTGGGTTCGAGAGGATGTTCCCAGAGGTCACAGGTGAAGTTCAAGAAATTAACCACGGATATGTTACGAATCTTGGTGAGTACGGATATTTTTTTGTCACACCTGACAGCGGACTGGTATATTATAACAATTCGTATTTACCGGAATATCATCAAAGTCCTTTTCTTTCTGTAATTTCTGCATCATGCATAAGTGATTATGTAACTGACAAAATCTTTTGTGCTCTAGGCGCGGGTTCTTACAGCGACGGAATTTATTCTTTTGACACTAATACAAAAATATTCAGCCTAAAAACATGGTTGTTCTATCCCAAATTCGTAAAATATCTTAATTCCGGATTTTATGCCGGAGCGATAGAAGGATTAATTTATTCGGCAGACGGTAATGAATGGAATGTAATCGAGGAATTCTCACTTTGCGAAATTAGCGATGTAGAAGAAACTTCCGACAGTATTTTATTTGTCGGAGCAAAAGTACCAAGAGTCACAAATGCTGTTCTTTTTATGAAAAACGGAGACAGTTTAGACTCCTTGAACACAGAATTCGGTGAAATAAATGACATCTTTTACAGAAAATCGGGAGACTATGAAGAAGTTCTTGTCACGCTTGGAAGCGGATCATATTCTGACGGACTCTATAAAGTTCAGTATAACGACAGTACGATCACCGGTCTTGAGCTTATTAAGTATATTTTTGAACCGAATTTGATTATTTTATACCCTAACTATTATATTGTGACTTCAAAAAATACAGCTGATATGGTGGCAGTTCCTTTTATCAGTATCGGTGGCGAGTCTTTAATAATTGAACACGAGTTGAGTATCAACAGAATTTACTGTTATTCAAAACAATATCCGATTTACACACCGAATTTTATGATCGGTACGGATTCAGGGGTTTATATGGCTACCGGTACAGTAGGAATCGAAGATAATTCTATTCCTCAGACAACAGAGCTGCATCAGAATTATCCTAACCCGTTCAATCCTGAGACTTCTATAAAGTATTCTCTTTCAAATGATGCTCAGGTAAAGCTGAATGTTTATGACATTGGAGGTAGAGAAGTGGCAAGGCTTGTATCTGAAAAGCAGACGAGAGGAAATTACGATATTAAATTTAATGGCGGAAATATGACGAGCGGGTTATATTTCTACAGGCTTGATGTTGACGGAAAGACCGTTCAAAGCAGAAAGATGATGCTGCTAAAGTAAAAAAACCGGAGGTTATAGTGAATATACGATCGTTAATGTGCGCGCTGATCCTTTTATCAGTTTCGTTATTCGGTGCTTATTTCAAAGATCTTGAAACTACTGTTTATCAGCCTGACGGGACAAAGCTGAATCTTTTCTCTTCAGGCGATGAATTCTACAATTATCTCCATGACGCTGACGGCTATAAGATAGTTCAGGCTGCAGACAGGTATTACTATTATGCGGAGATGGTGAACGGCAAATTCAGACCTACTTCATACAAGGCAGGAGAAGTATCAGCAAAGAGTATTCAGGGTCTGGATAAAAATATAAATATTTCGGCAGAGGAATATAAGCAGAGAGTAGATAAATTTAATGAGAAAGCTGATAAGGGTACCAAAGCGCCTTCGGCAGGATCAATGAACAATATTACGATCTATATAAAATTTTCTGATCAGGAAGAGTTCGAAGAACCGCGTTCGTTTTTTGACCAGAGGTTTAACGGGACGGGAACAGGCGTCGAATCACTGAAAAATTATTTTCTTGAGACAAGTTATGATCAGTTCACGATAAACACTACGCACTATCCGGTATGTGATGACAGTATATCGTTTTCTTATACAGCACCTAAACCGAGATATTATTATGTGCCTTATGACCCTGTACTCAATCCAAGAGGATATACAAGCCAGGCTGATGCCGAGCACGAACTTCTTAAAGGTGCGATAGAAGCTGTAGCAAGTCAGATACCTACAACGATCAATCTGGATGTGAACATGGACGGCGATGTTGACAACATCTGTTTTGTGATCAGAGGGCCTCATACTGCGTGGTCGGAATTGCTGTGGGCTCACAAATGGGCACTTTACAGCTACAATGTTATGATCAACGGAAAGTATGTATGGACTTACACTTTACAGCCGGAAAACCAAAATAATGTCAGAACTTTATCGCACGAGATGTTCCACGCAGTCGGAGCTCCCGACCTTTATCATTATAATTTCGACGGCATGTCTCCCGCCGGTCCGTGGGATATTATGGAATCAGGTTTCGGGCACATGTCGGCCTACATGAAATATTATTACGGGTACTGGATATCATCGATACCGCAGATTACGACGAGCGGAGAGTACACGCTTAATCCTTTAACATCTTCAACCAACAACTGCTTTAAAATAAAACCCGATCCGTACAGCGATGATTTTTATGTGGTTGAATATCGCAAGAGGGTCGAAAATACTTTTGAGAAATACCTTCCGGGAAACGGACTGATCGTTTCAAAAGTAAATGAACTGTATCAGGGTGACGGCAACGCCTCCGGACCGCCGGATGAGCTGTTCATATTCAGAGAAGGCGGTTCTTTGACCACTAACGGAAACACCTGCAACGCATTTCTTTCCGCCGATGTGGAAAGGACGGAAATAAACGATTTTACCGATCCTGCGGCTTACAACAGCAGCGGTTTGGAATCAGAGCTGAACATCTATAATATAAGCAGCGCTGGAGAAACGATAAGTTTTTATGTTGATCTTACAGGTACTAATTATCCGCCGCTGTGCAAATTCTCCAAATATAAGAACGGCGCATATATCCCGTACGGAGATGTAAGTTTCGACGCAGACGCTTCCGCATTGAGCGGAGAATTGGATAAAGTTGATTTTTATGTCAACGGCGAGCTTGCATTTACTGACGATACAGCTCCGTATTCTTATACAAAAAGTTTCAGCCAAACCGACCTCGGACAGTATAAAATTAAAGCGACAGCATACAGCGGAGACATGACATCTTCGGATGAAATAAGCGTAAAGATCTACGATCAGGAAGTACCGAACTGGTTCTATTACTATTCTAACGAACCTTACTACGGTCTGTTCAACAGAGGCACGATCGAACTTGGTATCGCCTCTGTCTATGATCTGGGAGAAACGGAGTTTTACGCCAATAAAATATCGGTCAATCTGGAGCAGGATCCTTACGGTTTCAACGATGTGCCCGGAGAATTTGACTGCGGCATATACCGCTTTCAGGATGGAGAGATCACAACTGAATTGCTGGCAGATCTCGGCACTCACATTTCGCCGATGGATGGAAGGTTTGAAAAAACTGTAACTTCAAACAATAAATTTTCAGGTCAGATAGCTTTGGTAATGAATATCGGGTACTATCAGTATATCAAATACGATATGAACGGAATCCCCGACAATTATTATATCATCGAGACCGACCGTCCCTGGACAGGCGTAGTGGCAAGAGGCGTTACCGGCGCATTGGATATGGCTGTCATGCTTTCAAAACATCCAACCTCAATAGAGGACAACGCAACTCCTCTAACAACTGAGCTTTACCAGAACTACCCGAATCCGTTCAATCCTGAGACAATAATAAAATATTCTCTTTCAACTGATGCTCAGGTAAAGCTGACGGTTTTTGACATCGCAGGCAGGGAAGTATCGAGTTTAGTGGATATGAAGCAGAATAAAGGTTTTCACGAAGCGAAATTAATGGGAAACGATCTGACGAGCGGTATTTATTTCTATAGGCTCAGTGTTGACGGTAAAACCGTTCAGAGCAGAAAAATGATGCTGTTGAAGTGATTTACGGCATAGTAATATTATTTAAAAGAGTTTGATTAATTCCATGAAAATTGTTAAATATCTTATACCTGAAACAATAGGTATCGGATATTTTGGATTTTGTAATACAAGGATATAAATGAGCAAAGTTCTAATAAGTATAAATAGTTGAGGTATTGAATGGCATTCGGTAAAACTATAAAAATATTTCTGATCGACGGCGACCCGAACGGAAGAATGAGTTGTGAACTTTCAAACTGGACAGGGAAAGCTTATAAAATACCAAGAATAAAAATTAAAGATTGTTCAGATAGAGGTGACCTACAAAGTACCGGTGTATATTTGCTGTTCGGCAGAAACGATGAGGGAAAAGAACAGGTTTATATTGGCGAAGCTGAATCCATTCTTAAAAGGCTTAATCAACATTTAAATCAAAAGGATTTCTGGAATGAAACGGTAGTATTTATCAGTAAAGATGATAATTTAAATAAAGCACATATAAAATATATTGAAAACAGACTGCATGAAATCGCAAAAGAAGCTAACAGATACATTATTGAAAATTCAACTACACCTACGCAGTCTTCAATATCGGAATCAGATAGAGCGGAAATGGAAGAATTTATTGATAATATAAAAATGCTTGTTAATACATTAGGGCACAAAGTATTCGATGAAAAAAGAGAATTAAAATCTAAATCCAAAAGAGAAATATTCTATATTAAAGGCACTCGGGGGGCTGAAGGACAGGGAGAACAAACATCAGACGGTTTTGTTGTCTTTAAAGGCTCAAAGGCAGCAGGTAATACTGTAGCCTCGATGACACTGAGTTTAAATAATATGAGACAAAAATTAGTAAATGAAAGTATAATTGTCAAGAAAGATGGCTATTTCGAGTTTCCGGAAGATCATATTTTCAGCAGTCCTTCAACGGCGGCTTCAATTGTTCTTGGTCGAAATGCAAATGGGCTAATGGAATGGAAGCTGAAAGACGGCAGATCTTTAAAAGAAATTGAATCTGACGGGAAAAATGTAAAAAAAGATACTCAGACTTTGTTATAGAGTGAGGTTTTGTCCAAGCGTGTCTGTACCGTCAGCGCGAGACAATGAAGATCGTGGAGAGTATGGGGAAGGTGGAATGACAACTAGAACTGGTGAAGAATTAAAAATATATTATTGTGAAAAATTGGGAAAAGATTTCGGTGAATATTTATATGAGATATATGTTCAAACAGTATGGTTGTTTGTTGAATGGGATCAACATAAAAAATTGTTCATGGATGAGAAAACGGTTGAAATTCTGAATCAAACAGCAAAAAGTTACTTTGCTTTGCAACAAAGAATTCAATGGAATAGCATTGTTTTAAATATCGCCAAGATAATAGACAATGAGAAAGTCGGGAAATATAATAATCTGACATATTTGAGCCTTTCAAGCTATATTGAAGACAAAAACTTAAGGGACGATATTCGAGATGATTTAGAGAGGTTGAAGCAAGAAAGAGAGGAAATAAAAAATTTAAGAGATAATTTGTTAGCTCATAACGGTTTAGCATGTATTCTTTCTGAAAATATGAAAGCTGATGTGTACAGTGCTGTCACTCTTGAAAAAATTGATACAATTCTCAAATCAATTGAAAGTGTTTTCCAGAAAGTATATAGTCATTATTTTAAGGCATATATATCTTTTAATGAAACATTATTCACATTCGGTGCGGGCAATTTTATTTATGTTTTAAAAAATGGATTAAGGCTAGATAAAGTAAGAAGAGAGCAAGCCAATTATGATCCTAAATTATGGAATGAAGAATAATATGAAAACACGTATGTATCTATCAATATTTGTGGTTTTTATCCTGTCCTGCTTCTTCCTTAATGCGCAAGCGAAAGAAATTGAAGTTACAAAGCTAACTAGAGAAGAGTTGCCTCAGGTAATCAATATTCCAGGTAAGTTGATTGAGGCTTTGAGTTGGAAAGATAAGAACGGCACGAATTATTTTGTTCAATATTCAGGAGAGGATATCAGGCAGGATTTTGAAGATCATGAAAGCTTTTATAAAAAGGAAATATTCGCATGCCAATACGCTTTTAGCAACGGGGTGATTGATTCACTTTGGAATTTTGAATATAAGCGGGGATGTGTTAATAGTCTGGAACTTAAATTCATACTTAATTCTGTCTATGTTACCGATCTTGACAGTAACGGAACAACAGAAACGACTTTCTTTTTTAAAACAGCCTGCAGGAGCGATGTGTCACCAGCTGATATTGAGCTTATAATGCATGAAAATAAAAACAAATATTCACTTAAAGGTACATCGTTTATTAGATATTCTTCATTTCATGAAGCAATCGATCTTAAAGATTATGAGTACAATCTTGAAACTGCTTTAGAAAAAAAGTTATACAATGATGTATTTTCAGGAAGGTTTGAACATGACCACGATTTTAATAACGCACCGAAGAAGTTTTTAGAATTTGCGATTGAGAAATGGAAAATACATGTTAAGGAACCGCCATATTAGATCAGTAGTTTTTAAGAAAGAAATTAAAATATTTCTTGACTGTAGGTTGACAAAGTGTTAAATTATTGTTATAAATGTCAACCGGAAAAGAAAGGATCATAAAATGAAAGATATTTTTGCGAAAAGGCTTAAAAGCGCAAGGCTTGTTAAAGGTTATTCGCTGCAGAAATTGGCGGATATGCTGAATATTTCAAAGCAGATGATTAGTAAGTATGAGTCAGGGAAATCGCTTCCGGACAGTACCAATCTGATCAATATTGCAAAGGCTCTTGGACAGAATGCGGATTATTTTTTCAGACCAGCAACTGTAGAATTAGGCGCGATCAGTTTTAGAAAAAAGAGCGGGCTGCCTGTTAAGAAGCAGAAAGCCGTAGAGGAAAGTATCATTCAGCGGGTAGAGAATTATCTTAGTATTGAAAGTATTTTGGCGATCAAATCTGAATTTGTCAATCCGCTTAAAAATATAAGTGCGGATGATATAAGTAAAGCTGCCGAAGCTTCGGATATTATAAGAAAGAAATGGGAGCTCGGGCACGATCCTATTCACAATGTTATCGAACTGCTTGAGGCTAATCAGATAAAGGTTATCGAGATCGCTGATGCGGACGGGAAATTTGACGGCCTGTCATGTATTATTGACGGTAAATTCCCTGTAATTGTTGTTAACAAAAATTTTAATACCGAAAGAAAGAGATTTACTCTGCTGCATGAATTGGGCCATCTTGTACTGAGTATTCCTGAAAGTATTGAGGATAAAGAGGCAGAAAGGATATGCCACGCATTCGCAGGGAATATGCTTTTACCGGCTTCTGTGTTACGAAATGAATTCGGAAGTAAAAGAGATAAGATATCACTGCAGGAACTTAAAGTTTTCCAAAAAGATTACGGTATAAGCATACAGGCGATTAGTTACAGACTGGTAGAATGCGGGATCATTTCAAAGAATAGCCAGAAATACTTTTATGTGCTGATCAATACCAATCCTGAGCTCAAAAAAGATATTGACGGTCAGAGATTTTGTGAAACCGAGAAGTCTGAAAGGTTTTACAGGCTGATCTATAGGGCATTATCACAAGAACTGATCTCGATCGGCAAGGCGGCTTCTTTACTCGGTGAATCAGTATCGAGTATCAGAAAGAATTTTTCTGTAGTGATCGACTGATGCGGATAATTATCAATGATGCGAATATTCTGATGGATCTTGCTGATCTTGATTTGCTTGAATATTTATCAGGGTTGAAGTATGACTTTCATACAACTGACTTCGTGATAGCTGAAATCGATGATGAATCCCAGAAAGCAAAGGTTGAAGATTTAATAGAAAATAATAAACTGAAGGTCGTTTCATTTGATGCCTATAAGCTTAAACTAATATCGGATCTAACTTTACTGCATAAGGGATTAGGTGTAACCGACTGTTCTGTGCTGCTTTATTCCAAAGAAACTGAAGGAATCCTACTGTCAGGTGACGGGAAACTCAGGAAAGTTGCACAGGATTCTAAAGTTGAAGTCAGAGGAATATTATTTATATTTGATGAACTTGTTAAAAATGGAGTGATATCAACTGGAACCGCATATAAAAAACTGAACAAATTAATTTCAATAAACACAAGGCTTCCGATTGAAGAAGTTAAGCTCAGACTAGAGAAGTGGAGTGATTTTGATATCCCTTAATCCGTTTACTCTTCAAAGTGCTGCCGAAATGGTTGATCTGTTCCGGACAGATGAAGCTGTGAGAAAAGAGCTCGGGCTCGAAAAGAAGGAGTTTTCAGCTGAGGAAGAATTCAGATTCATTTCAGAATGGAATAAGAAGAATAATTCCGAATCGTTCGCTATAAGATACGGTGACGAATTTGCTGGAATGATCAGCCTTAGTCATAAGGATCTTGCGTATAAAAAAGCAAGGGTCGGTTACTGGGTCGGCAGTGAATTCAGGAACAGAAGGATAGGAAAGAAAGCTTTTGAGGCTATTTTAAGTGTAGCGAAATCAAGGGGAATTGTAGTACTTGCGTCGGACATTGACAAGAGTAATTTATTTTCATTGAAGATTTGGGAGAAATATAATCCTGAAATTACAGAGAAAAGTGAAAGTCAGGTTTCAGTAATAATCAAAATTTAGCTATATGAATTACACTGACAGCCGCAACATCGCTCAGCTCAGTTCTTCAATCGCTTTTTTGTAATCGTAATATTTAAGTTTTTTGTAAAGCCCTGTATATAATGTCAGGGCTTTCTTTTTGAATTCTTTACTGCCTGATATTTTATGAACGGCTTTATAAAGCGAAGCTTTCTCTTCTTCCGAAAGAGAGTCTTTATCAAGGCTGAGCAGGAATTTTACTCTTTCTGCGGAAGGTTTGCTGTTGTCAAGAAGGGTCTGTGCCAGATCGCATTTAAACAGAAAATCTTTTCTGTCAAGCTCAAGAGCTATAGTTCTGCATTTTTCAGAATAGGACAGAGCCTCTTTTGTTTTTTTCATTTCCGCATAAACCTCGCTTATGTAGCAATATGCCGAAACAAGATGAAATTTAAGGTCGTGCTCTTCGCTGATACCGATAGCCTTTTTATAGAGTTCAAGCGACCTTGAATAATCTTTAAGGTATTTGTAATTTTCCGCCATATTTGAAAAATTAATTGCCATGCTTATCTTATCATCTGCTTTTGTACTTAACTGAACTGCCTCTTCATACATGCCGTTGCTTTTTTCAAATTCACCGGTAAGAGTGAACATAAAAGCGATATTTCCGATAGCTATGGAATACAGTTGCATCGCGTTCATTTTTAAAGCGAGTTC
>Ga0209800_10002829_pt1 | contig 14615 bp, 16 predicted proteins | sample Higcelweek8metaG_FD_187174 | JGI IMG/M metagenome (GOLD analysis project Ga0209800, IMG submission 187174) | Freshwater pond sediment microbial communities from the University of Edinburgh, under environmental carbon perturbations - High... | ecosystem: Environmental > Aquatic > Freshwater >...
CACCTTTTACATTTTGTATTTTCATAAATAATCCTTCTTTCTTTGAACTAAAAAAGCTATTGCAGAGTAGTACTTGCAATAGCTTAAATAATTACTTAAATTAGCTACAAGCACTACAAATAGCACTTGTAACCTTATTCCGATTTTATCGGTGGTTCAAGTGCGATTTATTATGATAACAAATATTTGTACTTATTGATTTAAACATAATAATCATCCCTTTCAAATTATTTATAATATATCAGTTTCTTTTTGTTTTGTCAAAACTTATTTTATTTTGATAGTGTAAAATGGTTTTGGAATTTAGTATATAAAAATCAATAAATAAAGTAAACTACAAATAGTTCACAAATAAAAAGCTCTGATTTTAATTTTTTTAGTTTCCAATAGATTTATAAATTTTTTTAAAATCAAAATTTATATTTTTATCATCATTTATGGTTCCTAAAATTTTTATTAATCTTTCAATTTTTTGTAATTTCAATTTTTTATTTTTGGGGACTATCTGTTTTTTCTTTTAATTTTAATACTTTCTTCGCTTCTACTTCATTTTTAGGTTTTATTTTTTCTGTGTTAGGTTTTTTTGATTCTTTATTATTTATAGTTTTTTTTATTTATTCTAAATCTGAATAAATTGCTTCATTTATAATCTAAGAAAATTAAAATTTATTATTTTAATCAGCAATATTTTTATTCTAATCCATTGAAATAACATGATTTATTTCAAAATAATATCTATGAGTTCTATTGTTAATATAGGTTCTATCCGCTACATTATAGTCGTTTTTACAATTAGCACATTCATCATGATTAATATTTCGCATTAAATCGGCAAGTGATTAATTTCTAGATGAAGATAGGCTAACTTCTTGAAATTCTAAATAGCTTATTAAAAAGGATAACCTATATAAAATAATTCTATTCTAGTTTTTTATAAGTATTTTCTTAATTTTGTTTTTCTCTTTAAAAATTTTTTTATAGATTTTTATTCCTTTGCTTGGTCCAAATAATTTAATAGATAAAAAAAACCTTTTATTACATTTTAAAATATCAAATATCATGCTCTTATTTTCATTGTACCAAACAATAACCTTAGACTTATCTTCATCATTTAAATAATATAACGAACTCAATACATTTTTAATACATCTCGATAAAGAAAAATAAATGTATGAACTATTCCACATTATACATTTGTTCCACTCATATGTGTTATTAATTATTTTCATTAGATCATTAATGTTATTAAAGTTTTTTGAAGTTGTAATAGAATTTTTCCTTTTTCTGTAATAATAGTAATCTATGTCTAAAAACTTAATAATACTAGAATAATAAATTACTTTAGGAACCCATTCTTCATCTTCAAAAATAACGTTTGAACGAAATTTCAAATTATTATTTTGAATTAATTTTCTTTTATATAAAAATCTCCAAGCTCTTCCACATATTTTGTATTCTATTAAATCTTTTAAATCTAACACATTCTTTTTAAATGATAACTTTTCTTTTTCAAAAATATTTTTTTCTTCATAATATTTTGTAGTATTTAAAAGTAATAAATCAAAATCACTGGTATCTACAAATTCTTCTATTTTATTTATAGCTGATGAATCTATATAATCATCTCCATCAATAAAAAGTATATATTTTCCAGTCGATTCCTCTATGCCTCTATTACGAGAATTAGATAATCCTCTATTTTCAGTTGTTATTATTTTAATATTGTCTTTGTACTGATTAATTATGTTTAAACTATTATCAGTCGAACCATCATTAATAAGTATTATTTCAATATTTTTGTTGTTACTATCTATTATACTTTTTATACATTTTTCTATATATAATTCATTATTGTAGCAAGTTATAATTACACTAATTAGTTTTTCTTTCAAATTTTCCACTTCTTATTAACCCTTCATTTTGTATTACATAACTAAGTGAATCAGAAAAACTAAGTATTTCTTCTTTATACTTTTTAATATTAATTTCATTTTCCAAGTTATATAGATACTCTTTTAAACTATAGAGCATGTTATCGTCAAAATTATACTCAATAGTTCGTTTATAATCGCCCATTATTATCTCTAGATTTCCTTTACATTCTATATTAAACAGCACATCATAGTTAATATAATTAGCTCTTATAACGCCACCTTCAAATTCTACTTCAACTAACCGTTTATTTGGACCTTTCATTAGATTACTCTCTAAAATTACTTCAACACCATTTCTAGTGTACTCAATTAGTCCATATCCATGTTTAGGCAATACTACTCCATTACTTTCCATGTCTTCTAAGTATATATTACTATATTCTTTTTTCCCTTCACTAACTAAATGATCTGCCAAGTATATTTCATGTGGCATCTCTATTTCGAAGTTTGTTGTTATGTTAGAATTACTTATTCCCCTTTTAAACATTGAATTTTTTATTCTGTCTTTAGAAAAATCTATACGTATCTTTTTTATATTTAGTTTTAATTCATTTAATAGTCTTATCATATCTTTTGTTATTAATGAATGACAATAATTTTCCATCATAATAAATTTAATATTCTCTTTGTCATCAAAATAATTATCCGGCACTACAAATGGTTTCTCAACTATAAAGTTGATTATACCTTTTGAAATAAACTTATCTATTATATCCAGGAATACAGAACAAGGTGTACATATATCTACTACTGTATTCTGAAAATTTACAACTTCAAATAAATCTTCTATGTCATAAAATATATTTGTAGAATCAATGTAAGTTTTTGTTATTTTGTTGTCTAAGAAATATATATTATCATAACCTAATTTTTTATATTTAATATAATGCAAATATGCTGCTTTACCAATTCCGACAATTACTATGTTTTTCATACTATAATTCACTATTTAATCTGTCAGATATTATTTTTGCATTGTGAAATAAATACTTACAAATATTTGTTCTTAAATATCCAAATTTTAATAAACTAGTCTTCGAATGATCATATATATATTGTTTATAACCATAATTACTACTTAAAATTTGAATTAAATATATATAAGTCATGTATTTTATATCATAATTGTTTAATTTAACATAATCATTAAATATTCTAACATATGTAACAAATGTATCTAAGTTAAATTCCCCATCTTTAGCATCTTCATCAATATAACTATAACTTCTTATTAATTCCCATACAATTGGCATTTTACATGCACTAACAAAATCAATTACAGCAGTTACTTTTCCATCTTTATAAATAAATTGTAATAAGTTGTAATCCCCGTGAGTATTTTTTATTGTAAGATTTAACATTTCAGAAAAATCTAATGTATCTCTAACTGTTTTAATCATTCGAATTTTTTCTTCAATATCGTTTTTTATTTTTATATCTGTCTTATCATTTTCATCTAACAACGGTAATAAATCTTCATGTTTTTTTATACTTGTCTCAAAATTTTCTTTACTATACCAACTTGATATATCTGACGATGGTAATTCAACTGGAAGTGTTTCTAAAGAAGATACAATTTTACCATATATTTCTGCACATTCGATTGTTTGTTTATAGTTGCCACCATTATTATCCAAAATGTCTCCTTCAATAAACTCTTGAATAATGACCGTTCTTTCTTTATAAATACAATTATACTCTTTATTTAGTGTTTCAATATATATCGGAACTTGAATACCATGCTTTTTTAAATGATTAATTACTGCAATTTCTTTATCAATTTCTTCTTTTGTATATCTTGATTGAAATTCCTTTAATATATATTCATCATTATTTAATGAATAAATATTTGCACTACCTCTATCTATTTTTTTCACTACAGTAATATCCAATCCGTATACTTCTTTAACAAAACTAATTATTTCCTCGTTATTTATAAAAACTGTTTCTTCTATCATATTATTTCCTCCATTTTTTTAATTATATCACATGGTTTTCCATTAGCATATACAACTGGTACTTCAATTCTTTTTACAAAATCATTTATAACTATTTTATTTAGCGTTAAATCTATATCTTCCGTCATTAATATATTACTTATACTCCAAGTACAATATTTTGTTATTTGTTTAATATTGTAATAGTGATCTTTATTTTCATAACATTTTAAAGTACCATCATTAATTCCCTGTAAGATAAGTATCTTATCTATTTTTACATTTGAAGACATTTGATCTATAATTTCATATGTATTATCATATGACATATATAATGATCCTTTATAGACATTCAATTCGTTGTTTAATATTAACCAACTTTGATCTGCTGATATTATTTTATATCCAATTTGTTTAGCATATTTAGAAATAGTTGTTTTACCCGCGTTAAAATCACCCAATATCATAATAGCGTTTTTATTATTCTTTATTAGAGATGAATGAATATATAAATTGTTGAAATCATTTATCAAATTTGAAATTATGTTATTTATTAATTGATATAAATCTGTATGAACTAATTTTTTATTAATAATTATTTCATTTCCCTTTAAATTTATAACTGTTTTCTCTTCTCCAATTACTATTGAATTTTCATAAATAATACTATCTTCAAACATTAATAATCTATTTACTATTATTTCATCATATTCTTTTATTAAGTTTTTTACTAATAGCGATGAATTATTCAATTTAATAATTCTTTCCATTATACTCTTCTTCTCCTAATATCTTCAGCTAAGGAGGCAACAGAATCATATTCCCCTTTTGCTACATCTTTAATATCCTGCTTAGCAGAAGACATTGCATAACCATTAAACTCTTTTAACATTCCTACATCATTATATCCATCACCAATAGTATATATATCTTTTTTAGAAATATCATCCAATATTGATACTTTCTTAATAGTATCTATTTTATTTCCATATGGATTACTAATATGACACACTAATGGTTCACTATTATTGTGATGATAGTTATAAATTTTTTTTTCTAATAGGAAATTAATAAACTTCTTTTTAGCCTCTATGTTTCTATATACTATCTTATATTCAACTATATCTATATTGGCTTTTTCTCCAAAAGCATTTATCATTTCAATTGATTCAAAAAAAGGAAAAAAATTTTTAAAAGTATCAATAAAAGTTCTAGGCATTGTATTTATATTCAAAATATTAAGATTGCTATCAAACAATATATTTCCGTCCATCATCGAATAGTAGTTTGCAAAAAAACAATATTTTTCCAATTCATCAAAAAATTCTTCATAATTTCTACCAGTAGAAATCATAAATTCCTCATCTTCCATGAATTCTTTTAACTTAATATTATTAGATATTAGACTATCTTCACTTGTCTTATATGTACCATCATAATCACTAACTAACAATTTACTCATATATCCTCCTAATATTTTAATATATCAATAAAATTACTTTTTTTATTTATTATATTTTTTATTTTCTCTTCACTATAGACATGTACACTTACATATTCGTCTAAAATTCCTTCTAAATTTTTATTCTCATTTAATATCCTATTAAATAATTCTTTTCTATATTTCAAATTAACCCCAAATATTTCATGGCCTCCATAGACACTTAAATTCTTCCTATTAATTATCAATGGATTTATTAAAAATTCCTCTTCTCTTGGAGTACTTAAAATAATAATCGCACTCATAGGTCTAACTTTTTCAAAAATATTTTTTAGTACTTTTGATGAACCTGTTGTATCAATATAAGTATCATAAATATCACTTATTTCATCCACTATATTAATTGATAAGTTGTATTTTTTTTCTATATTATCAATGTTTTTTGAAATATTTCTTGAATATATACTTATATTTTTATATCCTTCTTTTAATAATTCGATTAACAACGAAAATCCAATATTTCCAAAACCACATATTAATATATTATCCTTGAGTTTTACTCTTTCTAGAAATAATCTAGATATTAAACAAAATCTAGAAATTGCAATATTTAAAATAGTATAATCATTTTTAAATACTAATGTATCAGAGTCGACAATTAAATCATTCATGCCATGATTACTATTAAATAAATATCCATTTTCACTATCAAAACTAACAGCCATATATCCATGATTACTATATTTTTCAGTTCCTCTACTAACAATGCTATAATTAATCTTCATATATACCTCTACAATACTTTGTAAATATTTCTATTTGGTTATACCAACTATATCTCTTATATACATTGTTTTTAAGTCTTTTAATTTCATTATTCATAGCATAATTCATAGCTTTTAACAAACCATCTTCGTCATAAAAATTGTAGTATATCATTTGTTCTTCATCCATCATTTCCATAATTGCTTCATGTCTTGGTGATATACAAGGTATGCCAGTATTATAAATATTTATATAGTTGGATGGAAAAAAACCATATTTAAAAGACTTTAAATCTAAATCATACAAACTTACAAAAACATCTGTAATTTCACTTAATTTTATCCAGTCATGTTTTCCTACGAAACCATTATAGAAAATAATATTTGTATTGTTATTTACCAAAGATTCTATATTAACATGAGAGTTCTTAGGTTCTTCACCAGCAACTATTAAACATGCTCCTTCCAATTTATTAAACTCATTTATTATTTTATTCAACATTTTATATGGATAAATATTACCAATAAAAGTAAAAACAAATTTGTCTTTTTTAATTTTTTTTATCAAATCATTATCAAAGGGTCCATCAAGTTCATTGAACCCCATACCATGATTAATGGCTTTTATACCATAATTTGTTTTTATACTCTTTTTTAAATTTTCAGATAAAGTAAACACTAAATCGCATTCATTTAAAAACTCTCTTGTAATATATTCATCAACTTCAGTAATTGACCTATCAATAGGAAAAAAGTTATGAAGTGTCATCGCAATTTTCCAGCCTTGATTTTTTTTGAATTTTATTTTTTTAATAAATGATTTTGCAGTATTCATATCTTTACTATCATAGAATCTTTTTAGTCTGTTAAAATATATTATTCCTGTATCAATTGGTGATTCCTCTGGCAATTCAGGATTTATTACATATTCAAAATCATTATATTTATCTAAATATTTACAAAAGTTATAAAAATATGGACTTGCATGTGAAATTCCAGCATGTAATATATGTACTGTTATCATATAAATCCTCTTTTCTTTAATCTACGTTCAAGAATATCATAGTTAGTACCTATTTCACATGAATGATGCGAATCACTTCCACATGTATAAGAACAATTATACTTGATTAATATATCCATCATAAAATCAAATTGTTCTTCATTCCATAAACTTCTATCACTAGTATTAATTTCTATCATAGTATTATGTCTACTTGCTTCTAACACTACTTTCTCTATTGTTTCTTTATATTCTATCCAATTATCTCTTAATTTAAAATGTGCTATTACATTTATTGGATAATTATTAATCATGTCTATTATAAAATTAAAATATTCACTCCCATCATCAAAATTAAAACTATGTATTCCACCAATTACTAAGTCGAAATGACCATATTCAATTAATTCTAGCGTTCTTTTTCTAAAATTTAAATTATTAGAATAATCAATCTCTATACCTGATAATATCTCCACGTCTTTATTATTTTTTTTAATTAATGAAATAGATTTTTTCATTTCATCAATTGCCTCAAATGAATCAAGATATCCAAAGTGTTTTGGTGATATTCTATTTCCATGTTCTAACATACAAAACTTATTTATTCCAATTGCTTTTCCATTATCAATAAACTTATGTAATTCGTACATATTATTAATTCCATCTCTTATGTGAAAATGTAAATCTTCCATATTATTACTTCTTTCTAATAATTATATTTTTAACACTATCTTTTTCTTCTAATCTTTCTATTACCTCTGCAGGTTCAATATTATACTTTTTTATTTCTTCTTTTGGAATCCATTTAAATATTTGATCGTTACTTTCCTTAGAACTAATAAATTTTTCTTCACAAATTTTCTCTTGTGTATTCATATAATAGAACATACATATTTCATGATAATTTATATCATTCAAATTAAAAAAGTTTTCACAAATATATGCTAATTCAAATTTACCCTGAAGCCCAATTTCTTCATATATTTCTCTCTTTATTCCACTTAAAGAATCTTCTCCAAATTGAACTCTTCCACCAGGTAACATCCAAAAATCATTATAAATTTTTTTATGTATCAAAATATGAGATCTATCAACATCAAATATAACCGCAGCAACCCTAAAATTGAATTTATCTTTTTTTTCAACAAAAGATATATCTTTCATACACTACACCAATTTTTTAAAATGAATATTATAGTACTGATTAAGTATTCCAGATTCATCAATCCATTCATCTACTATATTTGATTCAATAGTATTATTTAATTTATAATCTGTATTTATAGAATTATATACAGTTACTAATTGCCCGGCCTTAAATATATCATTGGACTTATTTGGTATAGCTTCAGATTGATATAAATTAACACTTCTTCCATTACCAAGTACTATTATTTTCTTATTATCAATTATGTATTGGGTTCCTAAACCATCTATAAAATTAGATATTTCTTTGCAATCTTTAAAAGCATTTAAATCAGCCGTTGCTCCTGCCGTAATATAAGTTTTTTCGTTTAGATAAGTGAATATGCTTTTAGTAATACTATAATAGCCAGATGCACCGATTATTATAAACGGGGCTCCATCTTTGCATGCATCAAAAATATTTTCATATGTATTAAAACCTTTTTCTCCTGCTACTATCAATCTTAGTATATCCGTATCTACAACATTTACTTGTACCCCATAACTTCTTAATCTATCAGCCAATATAGTGCCTAAATCACCATATCCACAAACTATTGCTTTTTTACCTACTATTTTTTCTCCCCTTAATAATTCAATTATTCTTACAAAAATTGTATTAGATATTTCTGGATAAGTAATATATTTTTTTAATTTCGTTTTAGCCATATTTAATACCGGATATGGTATTGTATTTAATTCTTTGATTCTTCTTAGTCCCATTTCTGTTAATTCTATTACTGAAATTATATTATCAAATTTCTTATCTTCTAGTACTTTAGTGATAATTGCACCATCATCCATTACAATTATTTTCATATCTTTTCTATCTTCAATAAATTTAAATATTTTTTCTTTACCAACTTTCACTGCTGTTTCATCACCCAAATCAGTATTATCGAGTATATCTATAATAAACTTCATTTTCTTAAATGTTTCAGTTATTTCAAATCTATGTTTAGTACTATCACCTTTATCAAATACCATTATATTTTCTGGGCTAACTCCCATTGTTACTAAACCACTTAATAAACCTATATTTTCTTCTAAAAAATGATCCCTCCAAATTATTGCAACATTTTTCAATTCGTTTTTATGTTTATTTGCATACCAATTACATACTTTCATATCAGAAATAATAGTATTAATTTCTTCATCAGTATACTCTAAACATATATTCTTAATGATTTTTACTTCATTTTCAAAATTTTTAATATTACTACTATGAAGTATAAGATTAAAGCATTCATTATTACCAAATACTATAGAAAAACTCCTCATAGTATTAACTTCTTGTTCTATTCTAATAGAGAGTTTTTTCTTATCTTTATTTATTATAATTAAATTATCTTGTATTTCTACATCATCAAAACCACTCATAATTTTTTCATATAAGACATCAATATTATCATAAAATTTTAATATCATAAAATCACCTCTTTATTTATATTTATATCCATTTTTAAATCTTTTAATTTGTTAATCAATTTATTAGAAATAACTATATTTCCCATCTTTATTTCATTATTTTTTAAATAGTATTCTTTATTCTTTTCTACTATTGTTTCACAAAAATCTATTGGAGGACATTTTATTATAATCTTATTAAATAAATTAGGATGTTTTTTTGATATTATTAACACATCGATTAAACATATCTTCCTTGCCTAAATTCATTACCATAGGCAAATGAGATTCAACAGATACTAATCCATCATAATTTATTTCATTTATTTTATTTAATATTTTTCCTATTTCTAATTTACCTTCTAATATATATGTGTAATCATCAGCGTAATCTCTTAAGTGAATATGTTTAACATCTAATAGTTCTTTTTCTATTTTTATATTATTACATCTATAATAATTTTCATTATCATAACAAATATAAATGTTATCTAAATTTAATCTTTCTTTTATTTCATAAAAATATTCAAATGATTCAAACATTGTATTAGGTTCATTTTCCATATACAGTTCTATACTACTTTGTTTGCTCTTTTCATTTATATATTTTAAGTATTCGTTACTTAAATCTGAAAACACTCTTATTGCCTTAGCTTTTAATTTTATTGCTAAACTAATATATTCATTAAATATTACTTTATCATCTACAATTTTTTTCCCTATGCTTGAATCTAATACAGCTACTTTAATATTAAACTTATTTAGTAATTCAATTGCATTTATTTGTTCATTCTCCGATAATTCATCAAACATCTTATCATCAATTTTTCTTACTTCTACATATTCAATATTATTATTTTTTAGAATATTAAGGCAGTTTTCAAATGAATTACTAACTTCATCATTAATAGCACAAAGCCTAATCATAATTACTTACCAATTATAGATAATACATATTTAGCAAGTTCTTCTTCCTTACCTTGGTAAATATGACTAGCACCTTCAATTATAGCTAATGATTTAACATATTCATTTAAAAACTTTTTTTTAATATCATACAATTTAGTATATTTACTTTCATCACTTCCATATACTATATATTTATCTTTTTTGATAGAATTAAATATAGAAAAATCATTTTTATATTCACTCATCATTGGAAAATTATCAATTGATGGATTCTCCATCATATCAAAGAATGATTCGCTATCTTTGTAAAAAAATCCACTACAAATAAAGTTTCCTAATTCTTCTGATTTTTTAGCTTCATTAGCTTTATTATATAACTTATCTATTTCTCTTCTATTATTCATTCTCGTTCTTAAATCTAATGGTGATATTAAAATAATTTTATTAATATAATTATCATATTCATGTACTTTGAATAAATAGTTTATTATCTTATTGCACCCATGACTGTGACCTAATAAATTAATTCTTTTTGCACCACTATCAATAGCTAGTTTTATCCATGCGTTTATATCATAAATTGAATCATCGAATTTTTCAAATACTGATCCAATTGTTACTCCTGGTATATTAGGATTTAATGAGTTAGAACTTATAATTTGAAAAGAGCCTCTGTGATGTGCTAATAAAAAGGATTGACCATTTTCACTTAAGTATTCTCCCATGTATGTCACAAATTCGTTTGTTATGATATTTCCATCAACTCCAGGAATAATAATATTCCATTCATCATTATCACCGCCATATTTAAACCCAATAAGATTAATTCCATCCTCGCTAACACATCTTACTCTATTCATTTTCATTCTCCTTTAAAACCGTAAAATATTCGTCACATTTTTTTCTGCTAATTTTCCCATTTGAGAATCTTGGTATTTTGCCTTTTCTTAAAAAGATTGTATTTTCTCTATCTATCTTAATTTGTAATCTATTATCTATCATATTTAAGACTTCTTCAATGTACTTATCACTTAAAGTAGTTTCAATTAATAGACCAATTTCTTCTTCTGAAATGATAGTCTTTTTTCTAGCAAATGCTACAACATTAGAAATATCTTTCTTATATTCTGATAACATAATACAATTTTCTATTTCGTATGGCGATATATTTTTTCCTTTTATTTTAATTATTTCTTTTATTCTTCCGACTACAGTTAAATAATCATTATATTTGAAACCTAAATCACCAGTTCTATAAAATGTTTTCCCCTTATATGATACAAATGATATGTTATCTATAGGATTAATATAAGCATTTGATATTGATGGTACATTAATAATTACTTCTCCTATAGAGTAATCACTTAATTCATCAAACGTATCTGGTTCACATATTAATGTTTCTTCTTTATTTGTTTTTCCAACGCTAACTAATTTACAACTATTATATTTCTTTTCAACAGTAATTTTATGATTAAATTTTAAATCATTTTCATTAACATCTAATACCATTAATTCATCGCCATATTTAATAGCACACAATAATCCAGTTATCTCACTCATTCCATAATTAGGTGAAAAGATATTTTTTTCTAACTTAAATTTATTATTAAATTTTTCTAATAATGAATAATTAATTGCTTCTCCCCCAAGTGAAACAATTTTTAGATTAGAAAAATATATTTTTTTGTCATAATTACATCCATTCTCTAAAAACAGGTTTGACGCCGGTGTATGAGTATGAGTAATACAATACTTGTTTAAACATTCAAACAACAAATTAGAGTTATTTGAATAATCTTTTGGGCTCATTATAAAAGATGTACCCCCTGTATATATAGGTAATAAAAAACCTGTTACTAACCCATATATATGTGAATGTGGCATCCAATCGAGACATATATCATTTTCATTTATATCCCATAAATTTTTACAAAATTCAACATTTTCTTCTAATTGATGTAAATTTATTAATACACCTTTAGAAAATTTTGTTGAACCACTTGTAAGTAAAATAATATCGCCATTAACATTATAGTATTCATCTTTATTATTTATTGAAATATTTTTATTTTCTAAATCAATATAATTTAAATTTAAGCCTTTTGATAATTCTTTTAATCCTTGATAATCATAATTAGTAACTACAGATGAAATATCTTTCATCTCATTCTTTAACTCTTTCAATTGACTATAAACTTTATCTTTAACTACTGAAGGTCCTATAGTTTTTATTATTGGCTTAAATCCGGTATCAATCAGTGCTAATAATATTGAAGTAAAATCTACACATGTTTGTAAGTATAATACACAAAGTTTATTTTCAATATTGATTTTTTCAAATAAAATCTTATATTCTAGATATGAATTGTATAATTCTTTATAACTTATTGTTTGTTTTATTATTCCGTTATCTAATAAAGTAAAGGCAGTTTTATCTGATGATTTTTCCTTTATTTTATTTAAAAAAATATTTTCCATAATTTACCCCTTTATATATATTTTTTATTAATTCATCTTTGTTCTTTAATAATTGTTTTTTATCATTTTCATCATTAGATAAATCATACCCAACATTGAACATTTTTATTATTTCATTTTCTAAAATATCTAAATCACCATTATATTTTAAGAATATATTGAAATTATTAGTTGAAACAATTTTAAAAGGAGTTGCATATAAAATATCATTTTTTTTACTCATACTTGTTTCATTAATACAGTAATTATAAAGATATTTATTCATAAAATATATTTCTTCTATATTTAAAAAATATTTTGAGCAAAATTCTTCATCTTCACAATTTATATTTTTAAATTTTAAGTTTATCTTTTCAACAATGCTCTTTTTAAATACTTTATTCCATACCCAATAACTTATATGTGCCTTTAAATATTCTTTCGGATTCTTTTTTATATATTCTTTAAGTCTTATTAAACCATGTTCTTGACATATATATTCTTTTCTTATTTGTTCCCCTATATATTTTCTAACATCAAAAATATATAGGTCTTTTTTATTATTTAAAGCCAATTTAATATTATAGATATAATCATTTGTTACATAATCATCAGAATCTATAAAAATTATATATTCTCCCTTTGAAATATCAAGACCAATATTTCTTGTTTCACATACACCTCTATTTACTTCATTTTTAATTAGATTAAGATTTTTATATTCTTTTAAAATAGTTACTGAATCGTCAGTACTACAATCATCTAAAACAATTATTTCGACATTAGATAAATCTTGATTTACTATAGAATCAAGACATCTTTTTAAATATTTTCCCTTATTATAATTAGAAATAATTATTGACAATATTATATTCTTTTTCATCTCTTACTCCTCTAAAATTTAGTTATAGGCATTGAGTGACATATTCAATTTTTTATATTATATCACAATAATTTTTTTAGTCAATTAATTAAAAAATAACATTTTCTATAATTTTTCTATTAATTATTATAAACACATATCAAATATATCATATTTTATAATTTATTCTAATTGTTTTTTCACTAAATTAAGCTATTTATTACAAAAACAGGCGCAAAATATTTAAATATAACAAACCTCTTAAAAACAAATTTAATCATAAATGAAGTCAATAAAATTCATTTTTTCCTTATAAAATATAGTTTTTTTCATTTTGACTCAATACTATTATTTAAAAAAATTTAACGTTTTAGGTACCTAATTTGTATTTCTAATATATTTTTTTAATTTCTTCTTTTATTAATTTCCATATTTCTTTCATATTATCAAATGTTAGCTTATTTTCTACTTCATCTATATTTACCCATTCATAACCAGATAATTCGTTTTCTTGAATTTTCACTTCCTCATTAATAGGTTTAGCTAAAAAGTAAACAACTTCTTTTGTCATATCACTTTTTTGTAGATATGATAATGGAAATCTTAAATCACTTAATATTTCAATATCTAAATTTGTTTCTTCTTTTACTTCTCTGATAGCTGTTTCTTTTTCTGATTCAAATTCTTCCATATGACCTTTTGGAAAACCATAA
>Ga0209800_10002832_pt1 | contig 14604 bp, 12 predicted proteins | sample Higcelweek8metaG_FD_187174 | JGI IMG/M metagenome (GOLD analysis project Ga0209800, IMG submission 187174) | Freshwater pond sediment microbial communities from the University of Edinburgh, under environmental carbon perturbations - High... | ecosystem: Environmental > Aquatic > Freshwater >...
TCAACAACTGGAGTTGTAGGATCTGGTACCACAGGGTCTGGAACTATTGGGTCTGGGTCTGGAAGAGCTTCCATATTCATACTGTAAACGATGAACCCGAAGTCCTCATTCCCAATTCCTTCACTATCGTGCCATGCAAATCCATAGTTGTAGGAGCCACCATAGAAAGGAGGTTCATGCTCTAGCCATGGGCTATCAGCATACCACCATATTTCATTCCTTGAGGTAAGACATAACCAATAATATTCACCTGGTATTACCTGAGTGTAAGTAGGGGCTGTGAATCTAGTGCTTGTGTTACGGCCATCATTTAAAGATCCAGGAGCATTGTATGTACTGTATGTCTCACCTGGACTGTTCCCATTGTCAGCTTTAAGTGTCACTGAAGAAGCGGCTTGAGCTCCTGCTACATAGATATTTACATACTCAGCAACAAAGGATCGAGATGGCTTAAATTTTTGACAAAGTTCTCCATTGGCTACCGTACTGTAATATTTCCATCCGGTATGTGGAGTATATGATGCAGTAGGATCAGCTGTCGGTGTCCCCAGTACTCCAGGTATTGCATATGCTACACTACTTGAAAGTAAAAAGGTCGACACAAAGAGAAAAAGGATGGTGAAGAGTTTCTTCATCGGTGTATATAGATAGAGATTAATATATCTAGTCTCTAGTGTATCATATATACTTCCCTTTCAAATGACCTGTAATATTTTTTTGTTCGTTTTAGATTTTTTCAAGTAATTCTGTAACAATCGGGATGATGTAGGGAACGAAGAGGATATCGCCCAGAACGCATTAAGCAGGGGTACGCTAACCAGTACAAATCATTTTTGTTTTAGTGGCCGAACCATGTTTAATTTCCAAATATAAATTGACTCAAACCTACAAATGTAGAAATTCCAAGGACATCTCGAGCGGATTGCCCAGTGCGCCTATTCTTTAAAGATGTCAAATCGATAATGATATTCTCCGAGACGCTTTTCCCACCTGCAAAGTATGCAGTTACTCTTACCCAATGCTGAGAATGATCGAGGGTGTCTTGAGTTAGAATAAATTCATCTGTTTGTTTTGTGGTTTCATATACGGTCTTGTTATTTAGAGTTACAGCTATTTTCTCCAAATTACTGGTATCTAATACCGGATCTAATGTAAAGCTTACCTTGATGTCTCCTTCTGCAGAAGGAATATATCTTTTGCTTGCGTTATCTATCTTTGGCTCAACAATTTTTATATTCTGAGGCTGATTTTGTTTTGTTTGATTCTTTGTAGTATCTGGTACCGTTGGAGTAGGTGTTTCGGTTACGGGAGTCTCAGTTATTGGCTCTTCAACAGGGACTTCTTCTACTGGTCTAAGCGAGTTTATAGCTGCAACTAAATCTACCAACCCATATCCAAAGACTGAATCATATCCTGTGGTTCCTAAATCAACGGCAGTATTTTTTAACACTGTCCTTATCTCCGCAGTAGTACATGCACTACAGAATGATGCTACAACCGCCGCAGCACCCGCTACATGAGGAGTTGCCATACTTGTGCCACTCATATATCGATATGTATTACCTATGTATGTCGAATAGTTGGATACGCCTGGAGCTGAGAGTTCTGCACCCATATTGCTGAAGCTAGCCAACTTGTTGCTTGTATCTGTAGCTCCTACGCATATGACTGAGCTGTATGCTGCAGGATATTGGCATGAAGATCCGCCTTCATTTCCTGCGGCGGCAACCATTATGACTCCCTTGTTGGCTGCATAGTTAATGGCATTTTTCAAAGTCAAAGAATCTGAGGAAGAACCTAAGCTCATATTGATAATTCGGGCTCCATTGTCTGCTGCATAGTATATGCCTTTGGCTACATCAGAGAGATATCCATATCCTTGATTATTTAACACCTTAACAGGCATTATCTTTGCTTGGTATGCAGCTCCAATATTTCCAGCACTGTTCTGTGTACTTGCGATGATTCCTGATACATGGGTTCCATGCCCGTTATCATCAGATGGATTGATATCATTGTTTACAAAATCATATCCAGTTACTAAGTTTGCAGAAAGATCTGAGTGAGTTAGTTCCACTCCTGTGTCTATGACTGCAATCTTAATACTTGATCCTGTTGAATCTGCCCATATCTTTTCGGCTCCAATTCTAGTTATTCCCCAGTCCACAGTATCGGCAGACATTTTTACGGGAATGTCAGTTTCTAATGTAGCATCAAGATCTTCAGAAAGTGTGGTTATGTTACTTTCATCTGTTGTGGTTATGACATATATTCCATTTTCTGGTGTATCAGTTGAGAATGTCACATTGTATTTCCCCTCTATCGCGGTTATCTCCTCCCCTGTTAGTGTTTCTCCCACATTTAATATCTGCCTATTCTCATCCACTTTGATTTCTCCTTGTTTAGGGAGAGGTGTAGAATTTTCTGTTACAACCGTCTCTGTTACAGGGTTCTTTGCAAGTTGTCCTACCTCATCAGAGATATATGCCGAGTTAATGACGTCTGAAACTTCTTGAGTATTTTGTGGTGCTTGGGTATACGTATATATGCCAAATACTATGACTAATGCAAAGAGGCATAGCCCAAGTAGTATTGTACTAATCCCCAATATTGTATGTTTTTTTGAAAATGTCATCTTTAAGAGCAGATAAAGTTAAAGATATTTGTTGTTAATATCTTAGAGGAATTGGATATGAAATGAAAGAGAACTATATCCGTGTTAGGAGTTCTTCCAAAACAGGTATCAGGTAGGGTACAAATATTATTATCCCCAACACCACTGAAGCTATTGCACTTACTAATACACATCCTGCACTTACATCTTTAGCATATTTAATGTTTACATGATATTCGTTTGATATGGTATCACTTAGGGCTTCAATGACACTGTTAAAGGCTTCGGATATTAGGACTAAAGCTATGAGGAATCCTACCGCTATCCATGCAGTATGGGATATTTTAAGGAGTATACCAAGTATTACTACAAAGACAGCTACAACTAACTGTATTCTAAAGTTTCTTTCATTCTTAATTATGGAGATTAAACCGTGTATGGCATGCTTTTGACTTTCGAAATATGTCTTGGAAGTTTTGAAAGAGTCTTTCATTGATATATGGGTATATATTATTTTTTCCTGTTCATCCAGGTTATGGTTAATTGTAATACTGTAGCAAATGAGACCCAAAGTAAATATGGTATTTGCATATATGATATCCATGGTGCAAATGGATATACTACAATCATCATCCATACTAGGGTTATCCATGTTAATACAATATCTATGGCTGCTAATTCATTATTCTTTAATCCAAATTGTATTGGAGTGAATAGGGCATTAAGTACCAAATTCAATACAAATGGTATACACACAAAAGAAGGAAGATCTCCTTTTGAAGTATGAATAAATACATAACCAAAGGATATGAATATGACTATGTAAAGGAGGGTCCATGCTGGCCCGAATAGCCATGAAGGTGGTGCCCAATTAGGTTTCTTTAATTTAGAGTACCAATCGAATGCTTTTACGGGGCTTTTCATAATCTAATTATACACTTTCTAGTAGACTAGGCGAGTTTCTATTTCCCTATCTCTGCATATTCCCTATCTATATACTTCGCTACCTCTATATCCCTAGGGGTAACTTGTCCTACACTAAATCGCTGTAATTCAAATACAGCTCTTGTGTAATATATGTGTATATCTGGATGATGGTCTATCTTTTGAAAATGTGGAGTTAGTTTCTGTACAAAAGAAACTATGTTTTGGAAATCAGAGAAGACAAATTCTTTAGAAATTTTGTCATCTATGTATTTCCATCCGGGGATTTGGCCAAGAGACTTGTTTATCTCTTCGGGGGTAAGTATCTTTAAGTCTTCCATATGATATATATGTACTGAACTTAGCTACTACATATATATTATACTCCTTTTGAAAATGTTTATTATTTCTGATGTTGCTAAGGAAACGTATGTATGAAAACGTATACGTTTCCTTAGCTTTAATCAGTGGAAATGTTACCAATCTTTTGGATCAGTGTATTCAGATCTTACGCCAATTGAAAGATTAATATTGCCTTCTTCACCATATACCGCTCCAAAAGAGCCATTTTTTCGCTCTCCCCAGAGATCAAGTGGTAAGTTGGAAATATCAGCAATTCTTTTTAGAAACTCTTCTGGTTTTTTGTGAACAACATCTACATGAATGCAATTTGAAGAGATTCTACCAGGGGGTGGAACATAGTACTCTATGAAAAATCTTTCCAACGGGTTATCCCCGTATGCTTGAGAAAGAAATTCTCTAACCCCGCTGCTGGGAGGTATCTGTGCCATATGGTGGTATCCAGCACCTCTTTTTCTTGCTTGTTCATGGATCGCTTTCGCTTGGGCATCCCGATCGGGGAATTGTATTCCGACATGGTGTAGTTTTAATTCTTGGTCGAAACTTTCTTCGAATAGCGTGGCGAATGCCAGATTAAACGCAGGGTTTTTGAAACCAAAACATGTAGATATGTGATTGTCTTGCCTTATGCCACCTTTTTCTCTAATTCTGTGAGTATATCTAGGGACTGGGGTCGTAGTTAGGCCTAAAACTGCCCCATATTTCTCAAGGTCATAAGCCATCCTTATGCTTATGCCTTCATCTATGTCTACATCTTTCTCAACATCACCCGCAAAATCTGTGAGGACTGATTTCTCAAGTCTTCCAGATTGAGCATCGGTTTCAATGAAGGTTAGATGTACTAGTAATCCTAGGGTTTCGAAAATTGCATCTGCCATCATCTTCGGGTACCGAAATATTGGGAACATTAGTTTCCTCCATAGGTGGTTCTTAATATGAATTTGGATTGATACTTTTAACAAGAGAAACTGAGTCTCTTGAATATTTTCCACTGATTGTTAATGAACATAAAATTATACTACGGGGTATATGGGATATCCATCCTTAGGTTTAATTCTTTAAAGGGTATATAATGAAATATATGGAAAACAAAAAGAAAATATATGCATTCATAGATAGTCAGAATATAAATATGGGTGTATTTGCTAAGAGATGGAATATGGATTGGGGTAAGTTTAGGGAATATCTAAGAAATACGTTTGGTGTAGAGAAGGCATACCTATTCATTGGGTATATTGATACTAATGAGGATTTGTACAAGAGATTGGAGAAGGAAGGCTTCATTGTTATATACAAGAAGGTATTGGCTGTTACTAAGGATGAGGTTACTACTTACAAGGGTAATGTGGATGCTGAGATGGTATTACATACTATGATTGAATATCCTAATTATGATTCTGCAATTATATGTACAGGGGATGGGGATTTCCTATGTTTAATTGAATATTTAGAGAAGAATAACAAATTAGAAAAGATTATTGCTGCTAACAAGAGGTTTAGTACATTATTACAAGGATATTCTAAGTATATATTAGATCTATATTCTTTAAAGAAGGTATTGGGGTATATGAGGAAGGGGAAGAAAAAGGAACAGAAGGGGAGAGAGAATAAAAATAAAAACAGCTTTGAAAAAACTAAATAATATATTAGCTAAACACCTTATTAAGTTGAATAGACCTATTGAATACAGGCTTTAATTATTCTTGTAAGTATTGAGATACTATCTTCTTATCTAATAAGAATCTTGTGTTTTTTACAATAAATTCATCATAGATTCCTGTTATTGATCTCATACTAGGATCATAGAAGTATGTAACTAACTTGAAATTCTTCTTTGTACTATCCGTAAAAGCAAGGTATAGATTATATGCATCAAGCCCTCCTCTTACCATCTTCTCCTCATCTATAAAGGTTCCGAAATCAAAGTACAGTTTGGATACATAATCTTTATCTATCTGATATGCAGAGAAGGCATACGGAGACCCTACCCACTCTCCAGAGCTTAAGAATAGGTACTGAGAGTCTAAATCGGGATCTGAGTATAGGACAATCCCTACTTCTTCTGTACAGCCATTAGGATCATCATAGTCACCATAGTCCTTGCAGTATATATCTGATCTAATATCTGTTGAGAAAGTGTAGTAGTCATTCATCTTCAATGTACATGATGACCAGTATGGAGGAATTTCAAGTGAATGTTCATTTATTTCCCCACATACTAGATTTAGGATATTTCCATTACCAATGTCAAAAGTATCCTTAGAAATACTTCCTGCTTTTACATCATATTCTGGATTGTCAATTGCTCTTTCAATCTCTATATACTCCTTAGGTTTCCATTCTCCTTGAATAATTAAATCAGCATCATTGTAATAATCATAGTCGTCTATTGACAGTCGGCTTGTGTCTGCGGTACCTAGTACGGACAACTCTTTTTTCTTATTCTCATAGGTATTACAACTACCCCTTGAGTAGTAATCCTTTAGAGAGGTATCAATAAGGTCGTAGTAATAGAATCCTAGGATGAGAATTAGTATTGGAGCAATAACAGTGAAGCTAATAAGTACTCTTAGTCTTTTAGGATTTACTTCTTTTGAGAAGAACTTTGTATGCCTCATTGATAGATAATAAGGGTTTTTTATTAGTATTGCAAAACAATCAGAGTTAGACATGTTCAAAAAAAATCCCCTTAGAGGTATAATAATTTAATAATTCAATTGCTATATATAATTTTGCACTCAACATCATGTCCAATATTAATGTAAAAGAATATGCCAGCTTTATATGGTCAGTTGCGGATACTCTAAGGGGTGATTATAAACAAGCGGATTATGGCAAAATAATTCTTCCATTAATTGTTCTTAGAAGAATGGATTGTGTTTTGAGAGATAATAAAGAGAAAGTATTGAAAACATATGAAAGCTTAAGTAGTAAAGATCTCCAAGATGCAGAAATTGTTCTTAATAAAATTGCAGGATACAAATTCCATAACCACAGTAAATATGATTTTGATAAACTAATCTCTGATTCCTCAAATATCGCAGCTAATCTTAGAAACTACATAAACGGTTTCTCCGAAAATGCAAAAGGAATACTTGAAAACTTTGAGTTTGACAAAGAGATTACAAAATTAGATAAAGCTAACCTACTCTATCAAATAATTAAACAGTTCCAAGAAATAGATTTAGACCCTTCTAAGATATCTAATCTAGAAATGGGATATATATTCGAAGAGCTTATTAGAAAATTTGCAGAAGCATCAAACGAGACCGCCGGAGAACATTTCACTCCAAGGGAAGTAATTAGATTAATGGTAAACCTTCTCTTTATAAATGATGATGCAGTTTTAACGAAGGAAGGAATAATTAAATCTGTATATGATCCAGCATGTGGTACTGGAGGTATGCTTTCTGTCTCTAAAGAGTATTTGAAGGAACTAAATGAAGATGCCTACCTTGAGCTTTTCGGTCAGGAAATTAATCCAGAATCTTATGCTATCTGTAAATCAGATATGTTAATTAAAGGACAGAACCCAGACAATATTAAGTTGGGGGATACTCTTAGAGATGATCAATTAAAGACAGGTAAATTTGACTATATGCTTTCAAACCCACCATTTGGTGTTAATTGGACAAAATCGGAGAAGGAAGTTAAGGATGAATATAATGATTTAGGATTTGCAGGTAGGTTTGGAGCAGGTCTTCCTAGCATCAGCGATGGCTCTATGCTCTTCCTTCAACATATGGTTTCTAAAATGAAGCAGGATGGGAAAGGATCTAGGATAGGAATAATATTCAATGGCTCTCCCCTATTTACAGGAGATGCAGGGAGTGGACCAAGTAATATAAGGAAGTGGATTATAGAAAATGACATGCTAGAAGCTATTGTGGCCCTTCCAGAACAACTCTTTTACAATACAGGTATTGCAACATATATATGGGTAGTTACAAACAGAAAAGAGATGAAGAGAGAAGGGAAAGTACAACTAATCAATGCTGTAGATATGTATGAGAAGATGTCTAGTAGTCTTGGTAATAAGAGAAATGAGATTAGTGAAAAACAAATAGATGAAATAGTAAATATATATGGAGAGTATAAAGAGAGTAAGAAGTGTAAACTCTTTGATAATAATGATTTTGGCTATAGAAAAGTAACAATTGAAAGACCTCTTAAAGACGAGAAAGGTGTTATTATAAAAGATAGCCAGGGGAATCCTAAGCCGGATTCTAAATTAAGAGATACAGAGAATGTTCCTCTTAAAGAAGATATCTATGAATATTTTGAGAGAGAGGTTAAACCTCATGTCCCTGATGCTTGGATAGATGAAGAGAAAACAAAGATTGGTTATGAGATAAATATGAATAGATATTTTTATGAGTATAAACCTTTAAGAAGTTTAGAAGAGATTGCTAAAGACATTTTAGAATTAGAGAAGGAGAGTGAAGGTTTACTTGAGGAGATATTGAAATGAGTTTAACTGAAATAATTAATACAAGCGAATTTGCCGTCTTATTTCCAGTCTTGATACCGATAGTAGTAAGTGTTTTGGCTTATTTATTTCTAGAACCTTTATTAGAAAGGTGGGGCTGGAGAAATAAACTTGCAGGGAAAATAGTGAAGTTAGTTATAGATGAAAATAATATTAGAGAACCCAATGTTATAACCCTAACCTTCAATATTGTTAATGATGCAAAGAAGAGATTATTAATTAAGATAGCGCATCTATATATTAATGGATCCTGGTATCAGAAGTTGGAGGATAGAGAGAGACTGTTTACAGGAAGTGACATTTTATCTATTGAGGAGGATTATAGTTATGTCAAGAGATTTGATGAAGGTTGGGTTAATAAATTAAAAGGAAATAATGATGAGGGCTGGTATCCTGAGAAAATAAAGGAGATTGATTTTGTAGTTACCTTATTAGGAGATAAGGAACTGAAGAAGAAATTACCAGAAGAATATGTTTGTAGGATTAATGATATTTTCCAAAAATATAAGCAATGAAGAAATACGGTACATACAAAGATACAAGTATAGAATGGATAGGAGAAATTCCTGAACATTGGGAGTTAAAAAGTTTGAGATATATTAGTCCAGATATCTCTGCAGGAGGGACTCCATCAACAAAGATAGGTGAATATTGGAATCAAGAAGATTATACCTGGTTGCCTTCAGGCAGGGTTCAAAATAAAGAAATTGAAATAAGTAATGAAGATAAACATATCTCCCAGGCAGGTTTAGATAATAGTTCTACAAAACTTATAGATTCTAATACGGTACTAATAGCTCTTACGGGTGCTACATGCGGGAATGTTGGTTATTTGACTTTTGAAGCTTGTGCAAATCAGTCTGTTATAAGTATAAAGAATGAGAAATCTTTTAATTCAAAGTACTTATTTTATTATCTGTTGTCTCAAAGAACTCCAATAATACTTAGAAAATCTGGGGGAGCTCAAGGTGGAATCAATACTGAAGATGTTAAGTCTCTTGAATTTGTATCTCCAAGTATTGAAGAACAAATCACAATCTCCTCTTATCTAGATAATAAAACATCTCTTATAGATAAACTAATATATAACAATAAAAAGCTAATAAAGTTATTAGAAGAAAAAAGAGCAGCATTAATAAATATAGTAATTACTAAAGGATTAGATCCTAATGTAAAGATGAAGGATAGTGGTATTAAATGGATAGGAGAAATACCTGAACATTGGGACCGTACGAAAATTAAAAATTTAGTAAAAATAAGAATTACTGATGGTCCTCACGAAACACCTTCTTTTTATGAAGAAGGGATCCCTTTTTTGTCAGCAGAGTCTGTGCAAGACGGAGAATTAAGATTTGATAAGAAGAGGGGCTACATATCAGGGGAACAATATGATATATATAAAGAAAAAAGCGAAGTTGCATATGGAGATATTCTGTTCTGTAAATCTGGTTCTACAACGGGAAAATCAGCTATGGTGAATACTCGTAAAGTCTTTGCTATTTGGTCACCTCTCGCAATCATCCGAACCAATAGCGAAATGAGTAATTCCTTCATGTATGGATATATGCAATCACTTGTATTTAGAAGACAGGTGATCAATTTCTGGACCTTTGGGACTCAACCAAATATAGGAATGGGAAATCTAGAGAATTTGTGGGCTCCAGTACCTCCTGTGGAAGAACAGAAAGAAATAGCCTCTTATATAGATGTAAATAAAGATAGAATTAGCACTCTAATAAAAAAGATAAAAAATGAAAATACAATTTTAAAAGAATATCGTCAGTCACTAATTGCAAATGTTGTAACAGGTAAAATTGATGTGCGAAATTATATTAACAATGTAGATACAACAAATGACTAGATTAGAAAGATATTTTATAGGTACAACAAAAGTGATTCTCGGTGAATATGAAAGATCAAAAAATCTTGAGCACAAAACAATGAAAGGAACAGCCAGGGAGGTTTTTGCCACGAAATTTCTTCAAGGGATCTTCCCGAAGAAATTTGTTATTGAGTCTGGAGAGATTTTTGATTCCGAAGGTAAAATAAGTAAGCAAGCAGATATTATCGTATATGATGAACTTATGCCTACTTTGGAGTATGTTGGAACAAAACAATTTTTAAGTGGAGGAGTTTTATCTCACATAGAGGTGAAATCTCACTTGAATAAATCGGAGCTGTTAAAAGCTCTTGAAGTTACGGAATCAATTAAATCACTACACAGGGATATAGATCAGGATATGTATATGGGAGAGTTGCCAACGAAGATATTCTCTAGTATCTTTGCTTACTCATCAATTAGACCCAAGACATTAATGAAACACATTAATGATTTTTTTTCTTCAAAAAGTGATAGAGCTAATTTCCCCGATGTAATATGTGTACTTAACGAATATATTATTCAAAGAAATGAGAATTTAGAGTCAATGGAAACAAAACCTGTTATCTGTGAATTAAGGGAGAATACTTTGCTAAAATATTTCCAGACACTCTACTCTTCGATGTATAAAAACTGGTTAGGGATTCCAGATTTAAATAAGTACTGTGAGGACAAAATAATTTATAAGCCTATCTCAGATCTATGAACATAACAAACGAAGAAACCTTTGAAACAAATATCGTTAATTCTCTTGTTGCAAAAGGAGGATATATACAAGGAGATCCTAAAGATTATGATACAGAATTAGGATTAGATCCATATAAACTACTCTCTTTCCTAAAATCTACACAACAAGAAAGATATGAAAGACTACTTGAAGGAAAAACAGAAGAGCAAATACTACAAAGAATAGCCAGAGAATTAGCCCTTAAAAGCTCTCTAGACTGCCTTAGACACGGTATAGATGACAGTGGAGTACATCTAGACCTTGCATACTTCAAACCAGAATCAGGGCTTAATCCAGATACCCTGGAACTCTATGAGAAGAATATCCTATCTGTAACAAGACAGGTCCACTACTCTACTAGAGAAAAAGATAAATCACTAGACTTGGTACTCTTTCTTAATGGTATACCAGTAGCTACAGTAGAACTTAAAAACCCATTCACAGGACAAGATGTAAGCAATGCTAAAAATCAATTTGCATATACAAGAGACAACAAAGAACCAATCTTTTTATTTAAGCAAAGAGCCCTCGTCCATTTTGCTGTAGATCCTAATGAGGTCCACATGACAACTAAGTTAGATGGAGTTAAAACAAAGTTTCTACCATTTAACAAAGGCAATGGAACAGGAGCGGGGAACCCAGCTGTAGAAGAAGGATACAAAACAAGTTATCTATGGGAAGAAGTATTGAGTAAAGATAGTTGGATGGATATTATTAACAAGTTTATACATATTGAAAAGAAGGAAATTAAAACACCAGATGGAATAAAGGAAAAGGAAACGATTATCTTTCCTAGATACCATCAGTTAGATGTTGTTAGAAAGTTAGCAAAAGATACGAAGAATAGAGGAGCTGGGAAGAATTACTTAGTTCAGCATAGTGCAGGAAGTGGAAAAAGCAATTCTATCGCTTGGTTAACATATAGGTTATCAAGCTTACATGATGAAACAGACACACCGATATTTAATTCTATCATTGTTGTTACAGATAGGGTTGTTTTGGATAAACAATTGCAAGACACTATTTATCAATTTGATCATAAGCAAGGAGTTGTACAAAGGATAGATAAAGACTCTGCTCAGTTAGGTCAAGCATTAAGTAAAGGTGTAAAGATAATAATTACAACAATACATAAGTTCGGATATATATTAGATAAGGTTAGTGAACTAAAGAATAACAAATATGCCATTATCGTGGATGAGGCACACAGTTCTCAGGGTGGTGAGAGTAGTAAACAGATGAAAGAGGTTTTAACATCTGGAAGTGAAGAGGATGAGCCAGATACAGAAGATTTAATTAGAGAGTCTATGAGAGCTAGAGGAAAACAGTCTAATTTGAGTTTCTATGCATTTACAGCAACACCTAAAGCCAAGACATTAGAAGTTTTTGGTATTCCTGGATCTGATGGATTACCAATACCGTTTCATTTATATCCCATGCGACAGGCGATTGAAGAAGGGTTTATCTTGGATGTGTTGCAAAACTATATTACTTACAAATCATATTTCAAGATTGAAAAGGCTGTAGAGGAAGATCCAGAATTAAGTAAAAAGAAAGCAAACAAAGCAATTGCCAGATATTTATCATTGCATCCGTATAATTTGGCACAAAAGACTGAAGTAATAGTTGAGCATTTTAAAGAATTTGTAGCACCTCAAATCGGAGGGCAAGCAAAGGCTATGGTTGTAACTGGCTCTAGACTACATGCAGTAACTTATTATAAAGAGTTTAAAAAGTACATAGAAGAAAAAGGGTACAAAGATATTGGTACTTTGGTTGCATTCTCAGGTACTGTCATTGATGATGATGGAACTCACTATAAAGAAGTTGAGTTAAATGGTTTTAGAGAGAGGGAGTTACCTGAGAGATTTACTACAGATGAGTATAAGATTCTTTTAGTTGCAGATAAATACCAAACAGGATTTGATCAACCTCTACTCTGTGCTATGTATGTAGACAAACCATTATCTGGAGTTAGAGCAGTACAAACACTCTCTAGGTTAAATAGAACCGCCCCAGGTAAGGAGAAAACCTTAGTTATAGATTTTGTTAATACTTTTGATGAGATATATGAATCGTTCAAGCCATACTATGAATTAACTTCTATTGAAGAGAAGTCTGATCCAAATGTTCTATACAATCTCAAATTTGAGTTAACAGAAATGCAAATTTTCTGGGAAAGTGAAATAAATCAGTTTGCAAAGGTGTTTTTTAAGAAGTATCAAAAGAGTGAAGATCAAGCAGAACTGTATAGATTCATACAACCTGCTATGGACAGATTTATTAATTTGGACAAGAAACAACAAGAGGAATTTAAGAATATAGCAAGTAGGTTCCTTCGTGCATATGCTTTCTTAGGACAGATAATTACATTCTCTGATATAGAATTGGAAAAGTTTTATGCCTATCTAAGACTCCTAAGAAATGCATTACCTAAAACTTTAGAAGAAAGGTTCCAATTAAATGATGAGGTCGCTCTTGAATATTACAAGCTAAGTAAGAAGGGAGTTGTAAATGTCCAGTGGGAGAATGAAGGTGTTGGGGTCATACCTGGAGGCTTAAAAGATTCTGATGGCAGTAGTTATGGAGAAGATGAAAAGGCTCCTCTCTCGGAAATAATTAAAAGTATAAATGATAGATTAGGCGAAAATCTAACAGAGGCTGACAAATTGCTTATAGAGCAGGTAGAAATGGATATGATGGAGGATGGGAAGCTCCAAAAACAAGCTGTAAATAATGAAATCGGAAACTTTAGGTATGGTTTTCAAGATGTCTTGATGGATAAATTCATAGATAGAATGGAACAGAATGAGGATTTCTTCCAGAAGTTTTTAAAAAATGATGAGTTTAAAAACTTGATTAGTGATTACCTGCTCAAGAGAGTATATAAAAAACTCAGTAAATCAGTCTCTATAAAAGAATTAATCAAAGAAGGTGAAAACCAGAATTTGGAGTTTAAATCTTCTGTAAGGTGGGATGTTAAGAATAATATTGAGAATAAAGATTTAGAGAAAGTTATTGTAAAAACAATTGCTGGATTTATGAACTCTGAGGGGGGACAATTAATTATTGGTGTAGAAGATGATGGAAATATCCTCGGTCTACAAAATGATTATAATTCTCTTGGTGATGCTGATAAAGACAAATTTGAATTACATTTGAATCAGTTATTAATAAGCAAAATTGGTAAGGAATATATTCAATTTACTAGAATAACCTTTGAAAGGGTTGAAGGTAAAGATGTTTGTCTTGTTACAGTTAGACCCGCTTCTAAACCCGCATATACGAAATATGAAGGGAAAGAGGAGTTTTATGCAAGAACAGGTAATGCGACCAATGCTTTTACATTAAGCGAGGCTACGGAATATATTAAGACTCGTTGGGCTTAATAATGAATGATATTTCTGTGACACCGACAAATGGAAGGCCCTATGCGTTGTATGTTTGCAGGTTTATATAACCTACTATAATACCTTCTCTAAAAAGTATAAGGAAAAAGCATATAGAATAGAAAGAATAATAGATTCCTTAGGAGAAGATAATATAGATGAAACAAGTGATAAGGACTATAGATTCCAAACAGATGATGATAATGGAGAACACATATTAGA
>Ga0209800_10002833_pt1 | contig 14600 bp, 13 predicted proteins | sample Higcelweek8metaG_FD_187174 | JGI IMG/M metagenome (GOLD analysis project Ga0209800, IMG submission 187174) | Freshwater pond sediment microbial communities from the University of Edinburgh, under environmental carbon perturbations - High... | ecosystem: Environmental > Aquatic > Freshwater >...
GCGCACACGTAGAACTGCCCCTCATAAAATCCCAGCGCCCCATAGGCGAAAAGCGGCAGCACCGGCGCGCCGGGGCGGGTCTTGTAGGCCGCCGTGGCCGAAAGCGTGTGCGCCGGGCTGGCGAACACCGCCACGGCCAGCTCGTCCGGCTCGCCCAGCTCCTCCACCTGGCCGGACTCCGGGTCCAGGCCAAGGGCGCTGCGGCCCGGCAGCAGAAAGAACTCGCTGCCCTCGGGCAGAGGGATGAGCTCGTCCGGCCTGGGCGGGGTCAGCTCGTTGCCCCTGCGGCACAGCATCAAAAGTTCCGGGTGGTCGTAGATGTTGCCTGCGGCGTCGGCGAAAACGAGGTAGGGTTCGATGCGCTTGGTGGTGCTCATGCCCCCCAATACCTTGCCGGGGCCGCGGCCGCAAGCCGGAGCCCCCACCAAGGCGAGGAGGCGATGGAGCGGGTGCGCAGACGGGCGGCAGAGCCCTTATCGCGCCGGGGAAGCCTTGCGGGCGGCCGCGCGTGGCAAGTGGCAAGAAGGAACTTGGCGAGAATCTTCGGCAAAAGGCTTTGAACGAGGGTCCGCTCCCATTGGCCAGATACGCCAAGCGTTGGGACGGGTTCCGCCCGGGCGAAACGCGCAGACATTTCAGCAAGCGCTGCGGCCCCGCCGAGCCGCGCACGGCGGTCAGGCCATGAGCCCGGGCGCTGCGCCAGCGCCAGGTGGTTGCGGCTCCGCCCTCAGCTCCAAACGCCCGGAACGACTACGCCGCAAGAGCTGCAATGGCCGCCGGACAATCCGCCGGGCACACCGCCGCGCACCTGGAAGCCCTCCCGCTCCAGCACCAGCGCCCCGCATGCGCCGCAGCGCGTCTCGCCGAAGCCGACGCCGCTGGCGTTGCCGATGTACACATATTTGAGCCCGGCCGCGTGGCCGATTTCCCGCGCCAGGAGCAGCGTTTCCGTGGGCGTCACCGGCTTGTCGAGCAGGCGGTAGGCCGGATGGAAGCGCGAAAGGTGCCAGGGCGTGTCCGGGCCCAGCTCGCGCACGATGAACGCGGCCATTTCGGCCAGCTCGGCCCGGCTGTCGTTGAGGCCGGGGATGAGCAGCGTCGTCAGCTCGAGCCACCAGCCAAGGGTCCGCATGTGCGCCAGATTGGCCAGCACCGGGGCCAGGCGCGCGCCGCACTGGTCCTTGTAGAAGGTCTCGGTGAAGGCCTTCAGGTCCACGTTGGCCGCCTGGATGAGCCCGTCCTGCGCCGTGCCGAAAGCGTCCAGACACTCCGGACTCATGAACCCGTTGGTCACCAGAATGTTCTTGAGGCCGCGCCCCCGCGCCAGCCGGGCCGTGTCCTCAACAAGCTCGAAGAACACCGTGGGTTCGGAGTATGTGTAGGAAATGCTTTTGGAGCCGGACTCCAGCGCCGCGTCCACAAGGGCCTGCGGCGGGAGGATATGCCCGTTCACGGGCCTGCCCAGGCGCGGGGACTGCGAGAGCTGGGCGTTTTGGCAAAAGGAGCAGGACATGTTGCAGCCCATGGTGCCAAAGGAGAACGTGCGCGAGCCGGGCAGAAAATGGTACAGCGGCTTCTTCTCCACCGGGTCCACGCTGATGGCCGAGGGCAGGCTGTAGACCAGGGTGTTGAGGGTTCCCCCCTGGTTCTGGCGCACGGCGCAGATGCCCCGCTCGCCGTCCTCGATGGCGCAGAAGTGGCTGCACAGGCGGCACTGGACCTTTGCATTCTGGCCCGCCGCACCGGTTGCAAGGGGCTTCCAAAGCCTCGCCTCGTGGACCGCATCGAGCCTCGCCTCGTCCATCGCCGCCTCCTTCGCGTTTACCCGAAGTTCAGAATCACCGAAAACGCCCCAAAGCTTGCCCACACCGGGGAGCCCACGGCCAGCCCCAAACGGCGCACGCTTTCCGCCGTAATGACCGCGGCCAGCATGGTGCCGTCGGAAAGTTCGGCCATGATCTCCGCAGCCACCTGGTCGCCCTGTGCCTCGCCCGTCAAAATGCGCCGCACCGTGGCCGGGTAGCGGTTGGCCGCCGTGGTCGTGGGCTCCACATCGCCAGCGGTGAGCTGCACCCAGGGAGCCTTGATGTCCGCCGTGGCGAGCACACCGGGCCTGATGCCCAGGCGCTGCACGCTTTCCTGGGTGATGACGCTGACGACCTTGAAGCCTCCCAGGCTGGTGATCTCCACGCTGGCCACCACCGGGCCGGGGATGACAGCGCTGACGGCCCCGAAAAAGCGGTTGCGCGCGCTGGACTTGCGCCGCTCCTCGCGCTTCAGGTACTCTTCCACGATGTCGCCCGCCTCGATCTCGGAATAGTCGGAGAAGGCGGCGGTCAGATCCGCCGAGGACTGGCCGAGCAGGCGCTGCACCACGGGCAGGGGCACGTCCTGGCGCATGAGCTGGCGCGCCAGGGAACGCCGGAGCACGCTGGGGCTGGCCAGATCGCGCGGGATTCCGGCGTCCTCGGCACGCTCGTAAAATTTGCGGCGCACATGGCCCTGGTCCATGTCGAACAGGCGCGCAGCGCCCTCGGCAAGCTCCGGGTCCTCCAGGGCCTCGCGCAGGGCGCGGGCGACATCGGCAGGCAGGGGCACCTCGCGGCCCTCGGCCCCGCCGAAGCGCGCCACGGGACGGTCCTGCTCAAGCGCCAGGTCGCGGGTGGGGTCCAGGCCCAGCACCTCGCCCAGGCGCGCTCCGGTGGAGCGCAGCAAAAGAAAGATGAGCCAAAGGCGGCGGCGTGAGGCATAGTCGGCCCGGCGGCGCGAGGCGTCCATCCACGAGCGGAAGGACTGCTCCAGCTGACTGATCTGCGCCGCGTCCAGGCAGCGGGAATCCGCGCCCGGAGCCGGTGCGGCCTTGGCGCTGGTCGGTGGAACTTTTGGTCCGGTCTTGGTCATGCATTGCTCGTTTCGTCTTAAAGTTTACGGGCTGTGGGAAAGCTTAGGGGGAAACGGCGCTGCTGCCAAGGGCGGAGCTTTGAAAAAAGTGCGGCTTTGGCGATCTTAGCGCTATTTTTTTCGTGACAAACCGTGTCGGCTGTCTTATTTTGTACTCACGAAAATTCTATTTCGCGTGACAACAACTGTCCCGCAACCCGGAGCGGCCCGCGCCGCCCGGAAGTTCCGCAGGAGGCCGCCATGCTCTTCCAGGTCGCAGGCATCGAAGTGCAGCCCTGGGTTCCCCCGCTGGTGTCCCTTGTCCTTTCATTCTTCACCTCCATGGGCGGCGTTTCCGGCGCGTTTCTGCTGCTGCCCTTTCAGATGAGCGTGCTGGGCTACGTGAACCCCTCGGTAAGCTCCACCAACCAGTTCTACAACATCGTGGCCATTCCAAGCGGCGTGTGGCGCTATATCCGCGAGGGCCGCATGGTCTGGCCCCTCACCTGGGTGGTCATAGTGGGCACGCTGCCCGGCGTGTTCCTGGGCGCGTACGTCCGCGTGCAGTACCTGCCCGACGCCCGCAACTTCAAGCTCTTCGCCGCCCTTGTGCTGCTCTACATCGGTCTGCGCATGGTGCGAGACCTCATCCGGCAGCTGAAGGGCCAGGCGAGCGGCGCGGCAGCCGCGGAAAAGCGCTTCCAGGAGCAGGTGGCGAGATTTTGCGAAAAGGCCAAGGAGCGCTCCGCCTGCGGCGAAAAGCTGGCCTCTGTGCGCGTGGTGCGCTTCAGCTCAACGCGCATCGTCTATGAATTCTACGGCGAAACCTACGACATCCCGACCTTCGGCATCCTCGGCCTGTCGCTCATCGTGGGCGTTGTCGGCGGCGTGTACGGCATCGGCGGCGGGGCCATCATAGCGCCCTTCTTCGTGTCCTTCTTCGGCCTGCCCGTATACACCGTGGCGGGCGCGGCGCTCATGGGCACCTTCATCACCAGCGTTGCCGGGGTGGCCTTCTACCAGGCCATCGCCCCTTACTACCCCACCATGTCCGTGGCGCCGGACTGGATGCTCGGCTTCCTGTTCGGCATCGGCGGCATGGCGGGCATGTACCTGGGCGCGCGCTGCCAGAAGTATGTGCCTGCGCGCTACATCAAGTGGATGCTCTCCGGCCTGCTCGTGTTCCTGGCCGTCAAGTACGTCATGGATTTCCTCGGCTGAGTCCTTTCACGGCTTGGCTGCGCGCGGGAACAGCACCCCATGCGCGGCAAGCAAGAGCCCCCCGCGCTTCCGCACGCTGCGCCGGGGGCTCATTTTTTGCCCTCCGCCAGGGCAGGACGGCACGGCCGGCGCTGCGGACACCGCGATCAGCGCAGACGCCGACGGCCGGACGGAAGCGGCCTCGCAAAGGCCATCCCCTCTCTGAAACGTTGCCTGCACCCTGCCCCGCCCAGGCGCAAAAAGCCCCCCGAAGCAATCAAGCGCTCCGGGGGGCCGTGTCCATCAACGTCCATAGCCAAGTGTGTCCGTTATCGTTCCAGGCGCAGCTTCCGCCAGCGGTTGGCCGCCACCAGGCTCCACACGCCTTCCACCAGGCCGAAGGGCCATGCGCCCTGCAAAAAACCGTAGGCCGAGCCCAAAACGCAGGAGCCGGCAAAGCCCAGCACGAACCAGGGACTTTTGTCCTCCAGGGCGTAAAACAGCAGCATAAGGCTCACGGCCACAAGGCCGAACACGGTCAGGCCGTCCACAAAACCTCCTGCGCTGCGTTTTGAAACTTCGCCTCTGCCCCCCGATCTTTGCGTGGCGCTTCAATCCCGGCGCTACTCTTCGACTTCGCCGATGGTCCGCACGCTGACCAGCTTTTCCCAGGAGTAATACGTGTTGACCATCTCTTTGCCGCTTTTCTCCGTGATGCGCAGAAAATCCTCGCCAAGGAACACCGTGGCCATTTCGTAGACCTTGCCCTCGTTCACCTGAATCTTAATGCCTTTGCGCAACTTGCGCGAAAGGGTCCCATGCACGGGAACGGACGCGTACTCGAATACTTTTTCCCACGTGGCTCTGGTCATAAGGCCTCCAAGTCACAGGTTTTGAGCGTTTGCTTTAGCAGCCGTCGCCCGCGCCGCAGCATTGCTTGCCGGAGCCGACGCCCTTGGCGCGCAGCACCTCAAGCCCGCCCACGCCGGACTCGCCGTAGGCCACCCGCAGGGCGTCCTCGATGAAGCCGGAGCAGGCGGCCGGAACAACGCCGCGCTCGGTCAGGATCTTGCGCGGGGTTTCGCCCACCGCGCCCACAAGCACGGCCCGGCAGTCGGACAAGAGCTTCGCCAGCTCCTCCCAGCGGGAGGGCCCGCAGCCAAGGCCGGGAGCGGTGCGCTCCTCCACGAGGCGGAAGCCCCCGTTCTCGGCCTTGCCCCAGATCTGGAAGCGCTTGGCCTCGCCCAGGTGCTGATTGATGAGCAGGCCCTCGCGCGAGGCGACGGCTATATACGGACGATCGTCCTGGCCCTGCGGGGGCAGCTTCCCGCAGGACGCCAGGACGCCGCCCAGTTCGCCGGAACGGTCGGCGCAGAGCAATCCGACAGCGTCCGCCCGGCAACGGCGGCAATGGGTCATCTGCGGCACCAGGTGGCCGATCACGCCGCGCACGGCGGTGACCTCCTCCTTGGTGGGTTCGGGCAAGTTGCCGAACAAGGTGCCCGCAGTGGGGTGCATGGGCATAAGGTTCATGAGGTCCACGCCCAGGCTCTTGGCCTTTTCGGCCACGGCCTGAAGCGGGGCGCCGTTCTCGATGGTGTTCACGCCGGGGATCATGATGGTGTTGACCTTGACGGCCAGCCCACGAGCCTTGAGCGCGGCGATGGACTTGAGCTGGCGGGAGAGGATCAGCTCCGCGGCGTCGCGCCCGCGGTAGACCACGTTTCCGTCGCGCACCCAGGAGTAGATCTTGGCCCCAATCTCGGGATCGATGGTGCTCATGGTGATGGTGGCGTGGGTGACGCCGAGCTCGGCCAGGTCGTCCACGTACTCCGGCATGGCCAGGCCGTTGGACGACAAGCAGAAGAGCATGTGCGGGTATGCCTCGTGGATGAGGCGCATGGTCTCAAGGGTCTCCGCCGGGTTGGCCATGGGGTCGCCGGGGCCGGCGATGCCGATGACCGTGATGCGCGGCTCCTTTTCCAGCACCTGCTTGGTGTACTCAAAGGCCTGGAAGGGCTTGAGCACGCCGCTGGTGACGCCGGGACGCGATTCGTTCACGCAATCGTACTTGCGATTGCAGTAATTGCACTGGATGTTGCACTTGGGGGCCACGGGCAAATGCACGCGCCCGCAGGAGCCGGAGGCTTCCTTGTTGAAGCAGGGGTGCTTCACGGACTTCGGGTCCACCGCGGCGGGGATGATGACGTTCATGGTCGGCTCCTTTTCCTGAGAGAATGCAGGCGCTAGAGGTATCCGTAGCCGATGTCGGAATCCGACTGCTTCTTTTCAAGCACGATGTTCACCAGACGGTCGAAAAGGCTCTGCGCGCCCCGGTAGCCCAGGTGCAGCATGCGCTGGCCGCCGAAACGGTCGTGGATGGGGAAGCCGCAGCGCAAAAGCGGGATGTTCCAGTCGCGCGCGGCCTTCTGGCCCTTGCTGTGCCCCACCAGGATGTCCGGGGAGAGCGCGGCGGCCTCGTCCACGATGTCGAAGAAATCAACGCCCTCGCGCACGATGGGCATTTCGCGCAGCAGGTCGCCGCAGGCGGACCGGATGTGTTCGGCCACGCCGCGCTTCTTGGCGCCGGTGGCGACCATGACGGGCTTGACGCCGATCTCGGCCAGGAAGGTGGTGAGGCCGATGATGAGGTCCTCCTCGCCGTACACCACGGCCCGCATGCCGGACACGTACTTGTGACCGTCCACCAGGGCGTCGATGTAGCGGCCGCGCTCCAGGGAAAGCTCGCGCGGGACGGGATTTCCGCTGATCTGCTTGAGGGCCTCAAAGAGGCTGTCGGTCTCGCGGATGCCCATGGGCAGGCCCAGGCGGAAGAGCGGCACGCCGAAGCGGCTTTCGAGCGAGGTGCCCGCCGTCTCCTGCGCCGTAATGGCCCGGCCCAGCTCGATGCTGGCGGAAGCGCCGCTCATGGCGCGTATTTCGGCGACGGGCGTGCCGCCTGAGGGGATGTTCTCGTATTCCAGGAGCGCCGGGCCGTCCAAGGTCTCGGAGTAGTCCGGCAGAATGGTGGGCGCGATGCCGAAGCCCAGGCAGATTTCCCGCAAGTGGCGGATGTCCGCCGGGGAGACCATGCCGGGCATGAGGTTCACGCGGCCCGTGGGCGCGACCTTGTCCTGCATGCCGCCGGGGCACAGCTGGTCGGCCAGGGCCTTCACCGCGCCGTGGAAGCCGTCCATGTGCGTGCCGGAATAGCTGGGCGTGGAGACGTGCACCACGTCGGCCAGGGGCAGGTCGCCGAACTCCTCGCGGAACTCGGTCAGAATGCGCGCCACGTCGTCGCCGATGGTCTCGGTGAGGCAGGTGGTGGCCACGCCCACGACCTTGGCGCCGTACTTCTGCATGGCGTTGAGCAAGCCCTTCTTGAGGTTGGGGCCGCCGCCGTAAATGGCGTTCTTCTCGCCCAAGGCCGAGGACGCGATGTCCATGGGCTCGCGGAAATGGCTGATGATGTAGCGGCGCATGTAGGTTGCGCAGCCCTGGCTGCCGTGCAGGAAGGGAATGGCCCCCTCCACGCCCTTGAAGGCGATGGTGGCCCCAAGGGGCGTGCACAGCTTGCATGCGTTGGTGGTGGCCACATGGCTTTCGCCCTTGTACTCGTTCAGGCTGTCCAGCACTATTTCCTTAACCATGGCTACACCCTCGCTTCCTGCATTTCAGGGCTGCTCTCGCTCACGTTCAGGCCCTGCTCCCGCCGGGGCACAAAGCGCCAGATGGGGCTCATGACCGAGGCGTGGATCTCCTTGGCGAAATTGAGCATGCCCTCGAAGCCTTCCAAGGCGATCTTGCGCTCGTGGTTGTGGTCGCAGAAGCCGACGCCCAGCTTGAAGGCGATGGGCCGCTCCTTCACGCCGCCGACGAAGATGTCCACGTCCTTCTCCTTGATGAAGGCGGAGAGTTCGAGCGGGTTGGCGTCGTCCACCACGATGGTTCCGGGCGCGCAGATGGCGGCCAGTTCGCGGTAGTCTTCCTCGGTGCCGGTCTGGCTGCCCACGATGACGACCTCCATGCCCAGATGCCGGAAGGCCTTGACCAGCGAGAAGGCCTTGAAGCTGCCGCCCACGTATACGGCGGCGCGCTTGCCTGTAAGGTCGCGGCGGTATTCCGCCAGCTTGGGCATGAGGCTTGAGAGCTCCTCGCGCACCAGTTCGGCCGTGCGCTCCACGAGCCCGGCGGCCAGCTCCGGCTGGGTCAGTTCAAAATGCTCGGCCACGGCGTACAGGCTTTCGGCCACGTCCTCGATGCCGATCCAGCTGACGCGGATGAAGGGAGTGCCGAAGTCGTCGCGCATCATCTTGGCCAGATCCTGGGTGGAGCCGGAGCACTGCACCATGTTGAGCTTTGCCCCGTGCGCCCGGCGGATGTCGTCCACCCGGCCGTCGCCCGTGATGCCCGCCACCACCTGGATGCCCATGCGCTCCAGATAGCCCTTGATGATCCAGGTTTCGCCCGCCAGGTTGAAGTCCCCCATGATGTTGACGGAAAGGGGCGAGATGTCGCTGATGTCGCCCGTGCCCACCAGGGTGCGCATGGCCTTGCACGCGGCCTGGTAGCCCTCGCGCTTGTTGCCCTTGAAGCCCTCGCTCTGCACCGGGATGACCGGGATGCCGTGACGCAGGCTTGCGGCCTTGCACACGGCTCCCAGGTCGTCGCCGATGAGTCCCACGATGCAGGTGGAGTAGACGAAGGCGGCCTTTGGGCTGTGGCGCGTGATGAGTTCATCCAGCGCCTTGGCGAGCTTCTTCTCGCCGCCGAAGACCACGTCCAGCTCCTGGAGGTCGGTGGAGAAGGACAGGCGGTGCAGCTCGGGGCCGCTTGAAAGCGCGCCCCGGATGTCCCAGGTGTAGGCGGCGCAGCCGATGGGCCCGTGCACCAGGTGCAGGGCGTCGGCTATGGGATACAGCACCACGCGCGAGCCGCAGAACACGCAGGCGCGCTGGCTCACGGCCCCGGCGAGGCTGTCGCGGTTGCAGGCCATGCTGAAGGGTTCAGAGCCGATGCGGTGGATCTGGTCCTTGCGTTCTTCAAAGATGGCCGGGCGCTCCGCGCAGGTGGCCGTTGCTGTCTCTGTCATGGCTCTTTTCTCGCTTTGTCCCGTGGTTGCCGGTATGCCGCCCCTGCCGCTCTTCGCCTGCCGTCCCGGGTTAGGAGAGCAGGTAGTCCGCGGCGGGCTCGCCGGCCTCGATGCCGTCCAGAATGGCGTCGATGGCTTCTTCGCTGTTCACGCCCTTGAACCAGAGGTTGTCGGGCTGGATGACCAGGATGGGGCCTTTCTCGCACTGCTTGAGGCAGCCGGTGGTGGCCACCTGCACGTCCAGACCGCGGTCAAGGATGCCCTCCTCGATGTATTGCAGCAGCCCGTCGGTCTGCTTGTGGCAGATGCCCTTGGGCTCCTTGCCGAGGCGGAAGCTCTGACAAACCAGGATGAGTTTCTCGGGAAGGGCCATGCTGTACTCCTTGAAGCTTGAGGTTGCAGGTTGGATCAGTTCGCCTTGACGCGCTTTTTGCCGTTCTTCTTGCCCCCGCCGAACAACAGGTCCACGGCGCCCTTGATGTCCGTCTCCGCGGTGAGCACGCTTATGCCCTGGGCCGCCAGGACCTCGCGCGGGTGGGCCCCGGCGCTGGCCGCAAGCAGCGCAAAACAGTCGTTCAGGGTCTCGGCCAGGTCGGTCCAGCGCTTGTCGCCGCCGCCCGGTTCCGGGGCCTCGCGCACGCCGAGCAGGCTCGGCAGGCCGTCCTGGGCGCGGGGGCCGAAGATGAGAAACTTGATGGCCTGGCCAAGGTGCAGGTCCACGTCCATGCCGCCCGCGCTGGCCACGGCCACGTTGACGCGCGCGCCGGCGGGCTGGGGCAGGGCCGGGGCGCACTCGCTCAGCACGCCCGCCTCGCCGGCATGCTCCATCCACAAAATGTCTTCGCCGCAGAGGTCCTCAGTGGGCACCAGGGGAATGTACTTGGCGGCCAGGGCGCGCAGCTCGTCCAGCTTGCCTGGGGCAAGGGCGGGCAAGGGCGCGGCCTCGTCGCTCTCTTCTTCCGGCGCGGCCGGGGCGGGAGCCTTGGAGGCGCAGGTGGAGGCCGTGCCGCAGGAGGCGCAGGCCGAGGGCGCGCAGCCGGAAAGCGGGGCCGGGGCGGCCGGGGCGGCGGCGGGCTTGCCGGGCGCAAAGGCCGAAAGCTGGAGCAGATCGGCGCCGAGGGCGAACATGGCGTTGGCCACGTCTTCCACATGGGCGTCGTTGATGCCCGCGTAGATGGTCATGCGCGCGGTGACGAAGAGCCCGGCCTCGCGGAAGGCGCGGATGGCGGCCGCCTGGGCGTCCACCAGCTGCGTGGAGGCCTGCGGCAGCGGCACGGTGCGCCGGCCGGGGCGGATCCAGGCGTACACCTGCTCCACAATCTGGGGATCGATGGCGTCCACCAGCACGGTGGCCTTGGACAACCCCGCGCCAGCCAGCTCCTTCGCCAGAGCGGCTATTTCCGTTTCCTGGGCGCACAGGCCGTTGGTGGTCAGGCTGAGGGCCAGCTCCGGATATTCCGCATGCACGGCCTTCAAGGTTTCCAGCACAGCCGCGGGCTCGGCCAAAGGCTCGCCAGGGCCGCTTATGCCCACGCCGGAAAGCGCGACGCCGTCGGCCAGCACGCGCTTGAGCCACTGCAGCACGTCCTTCGGCCCCAGGGCCCGGCCCGGGGTTTCCGGCTCGCCGAAGCGGCGGCGGGTATTGGCGCGTGGCGCCACGGGCAGGTGGATGCAGCCGGGCTTGGTGCTCTTGGGGCTCTTTTCTGCGCAGGACATGGGGACTCCGGTTTGTTTGCGGTTACCGGCCCCCGGCCGGGGACAAAAGCCCCGGCCGGGAGACGCGGAGTGTTACAGAGTCAGCTCGAACACGGTTTCAGGATCGTCGCGGTCCTTGCGGTCGAGGAAGAGACCCAGGATCTTTTCGAGCAGGCGCAGGCCGCCCTTGTAGGCAACGGTGGGGAAGTACTGGTGCCCGACGCGGTCCAGGATGGGGAAGCCCCAGCGCAGGAACGGGATGTCTTCGTCACGGGCGATGTACTTGCCGTAGGTGTTGCCGATGAGCAGATCGACCGGCTCGTTCTTGATCCACTGGTGCAGCAGGAACATGTCGCCGCCGTCCTTCACGTTCACCTCATAGGGCAGGTGGGCGGTCAGTTCCTTGATGCGCTTAACGAACTTCTTGCCCTTGGTGCCGGTGACGATATGTATGGGGCACATGTCGATGGACACCAGGAACTCCACCATGCTGATGACCTGGTCGGGATCGCCGTAGATGGCGGCCTTCTTCTTGTAGTAGTACTGGTGCGTGTCGCTGATCATATCCACCAGCTGACCGCGCTCGCGGGTGATCTCCTCGGGCACGCTGGTGCCTGCGATGGTGCGCAGCGCGTCGATAAAGCGGTCTGTGGCGGCCAGGCCGAAGGGAATGTCCAGCACCTTGCAGGGCACCTTGCACTTGGTGTCCAGGTTGCGGGCGGCATCAGCGCTGCACCATTCGCCCAGGGCCAGGGTGCCCACGGCGTCGCCGGCCTCGATGAGCTCCTTAATGGTCACGCCGCCTTCCGGGAACATGTGGTACTCGCCGGAGAGAGGACCATTCAGCACGCCGGAGGTGTCGGGGAACAGCGTGATGGGCACGTTCATGAGTGCGGCCAGACGCTTGATCTCTTCCATGTCCGAGGGCTCGACCCAGCCCGGAATGACGTTGACCTTGCCGTTCTTCTTGCCGGTTGCGGTGGAGAGCTCGGTCATGCCCTTCACCATGTTGGAGAAGCCCGTCACGTGAGAGCCCACATACGAGGGCGTGTTGCAGTAGATGACGTGCTTGCCCTTGGGGATGAGGCCCTGCTTCTCCGCCTTGTCGCGGATCTGCTTGATGTCGTCGCCGATGGTCTCGGACAGGCAGGTGGTGTGCACGGCAATGACTTCCGGCTCGTACACCGTGAAGATGTTCTCAATGGCCTGCAGCAGGTTGGCCTGTCCGCCGAAGACGCTGGCGCCCTCGGTGAAGGAGCTGGTGGCCGCGCTGACGGGCTCCTTGTAGTGCTTGGTGAGCGCGCTTCTATGGTAGGCGCAGCAGCCCTGCGAGCCGTGGCTGTGCGGCAGGCAGCCGTGGATGCCTAAGGCCGCGTACATGGCTCCGATGGGCTGGCAGGTCTTGGCCGGGTTGATGACCAGGGCGCTGCGCTCGGTGATTTCCTTGGGTGTGTGTCTGAGCAACATAATAATCTTCCTCGCTATTCCCAGACGTAAGTGGCCGAGAGTTCAGGGTTCTCCTGCCAGGGGGCCTTCATGTAGCTCCAGACCTTGCTGTTCACCAGGCGGTCGATTTCCTTGTAGAAGTTCACCGCGCCCACAAATCCGGCGTAGGGTCCGCCGTAGTCGTAGCTGTGCAGCTGCTTCAGCGGAATGCCGAGCTTCTGGATGGAGTACTTTTCCTTGATGCCCGCGCAGAAGAGGTCCGGCTTGATGATTTCGACAAGCTTTTCCGCCTCGTACTGATTCAGGTCGTCGATAATGAGGGTGCCCTTGTCCATGTCGGGAATGAGACCCTTGTAGTCCTTGAACTCGAAGCCCTTTTCCTCCAGAGCCTTCAGCTCCTCGGCGCTCTTGCGCGGGCTGTAGAGCTCCGGATCGGCCTCGACCTCGATCTCCTCGATGTTGCGGGAGTCGGCGTCGACCTTGAGATCGGGGATGACCTGGCGGCCTTCGTAGTCGTCGCGGTGGCCGAACTCGTAGCCGGTGGACACGGTCTTCATGCCCAGCTCGTTGAAGAGCTCCATGTAGTGGTGCGCGCGCGAGCCGCCCACGAAGAGCATGGCGGTCTTGCCCTCGGTGCGGGGCTTCAGCTCGGTCAGCACTTCCTTCACCTTCACCATCTCGGAGGCGATGACTTCCTCGATGCGGTCGATGAGGGCCTTGTCGCCGAAGTACTGGCCGATCTTGCGCAGGCTCTTGGCAGTGGCCTCGGCGCCGATGAAGTTGATCTTGATCCAGGGGATGCCGTACTTGGTCTCCAGCATGTCGGCCACGTAGTTGATGGACCGGTGGCACATGACGCAGGAGAGGTCGGCCTTGTTCGCCGTGGCGAACTGGTCGTAGGTGGAGTTGCCGGAGAAGGTGGCGATGTTCGTGATGCCGCAGAGCTTGAGCACGCGGTCGATCTCGAAGCCGTCGCCGCCGATGTTGTACTCGCCCAACAGGTTGATCTTGTACTCGCCTTCCTTGGCCTCGCCGCCGGTGCCCACAAGGTGCTTGAACACCTGGTTGTTGGCGATGTGGTGGCCGGCGGACTGGGAGACGCCCTTGTAGCCCTCGCAGGAGAAGGCGAAGACGTTGCAGTCGCCGAACTTGGCCTTCATCTCGCGGGAAACGGCGTGGATGTCGTCGCCGATGAGTCCCACGGGGCAGGTGGCGAACACGCAGATGCCCTTGGGGTGGAAGAGGTCGTAGGCTTCCTGGATGGCGGCCTTGAGCTTCTTCTCACCACCGAAGATGATGTCGGAGTCCTGCATGTCGGTGCTGAAGCAGTAGGGCATGTAGTTCTCGCCGGTGGCGCCCGCGTCGGTCTGGTTGCGGCGGGTGAGCCAGGCGTAAAAGCTGCAGCCGATGGGCCCGTGCACGATGTTCACGATGTCGCGCGTGGGGCCCATGATGACGCCCTTGCAGCCCGCGTACGTGCAGCCGCGCATGGTGATGATGCCCGGAATGGTGCGCACGTTGGCCTGAATTTCAGGCGTGGTGTTCTCAAGGGCCTCGTTGATGAGGATGGACTGGGCGCGCTTGCGGGCCACCTTGGGAGGATACTTCTTGAGCAATTCCTCCTTAACGTCGGTGGGGGTCCACTGCACGAGCTTGTTCTTTGTGGCCATGGTTGAAGGCTCCTTAGCTTTAGAGAGTGGCCCGTTAGATGATGGACTTTTCGCCGGATTCGGCGGTGCGCACGCGCACGGCGTCGCCCACGGGCAGAACGAAGATCTTGCCGTCGCCGGGCTTGCCGGTCTGGTTCACTTCGATGAGCGTCTTGACCACGGCCTTCACGTCCTTGTCCGGCACCACGACGGTGATCATGCGCTTGGGGTAGAGCTTGCCGCGCTCGCCAAGCAAAGCCACGGCTTCCTCGTATCCGCTGGCCGCGCCCTCAAGCACATGGGGGTTGGCCAGGCCGACGCCGCGTCCGAGCACCTCGTGGGCGAAGTAGCCGTCGATGCCGGCGTCGGTAAGGGCCTGCTTGGTGCGGTTCATCATGTTCATGCGCACCACTGCAACGACTTCCTTCATGGGGCTACGCCTCCTCGGGAGTGGCCGTTTCGCAAACGCCGGAGCTCACGGTGTAAACCTCGTCCACGGGGGAGACGAAGATCTTGCCATCGCCAAACGCGCCCTTCTTGCCGGAGCGGGCGGCGGCCATGATGGTTTCGATGACGAAGTCGCGGTCGGCGTTCTTCACCACGCTCACCAGCATGGTCTTGGGAATTTCGTCGTAGGT
>Ga0209800_10002838_pt1 | contig 14582 bp, 10 predicted proteins | sample Higcelweek8metaG_FD_187174 | JGI IMG/M metagenome (GOLD analysis project Ga0209800, IMG submission 187174) | Freshwater pond sediment microbial communities from the University of Edinburgh, under environmental carbon perturbations - High... | ecosystem: Environmental > Aquatic > Freshwater >...
AGGTTTACATGACCACTCATCTTGCTGGAGATAAAACGTATTTCCTTCCTTTCAATCGCGGAAGTCATCCTGGAGAAATACAATGCGGCGCAGGAAACCCCCAGTATTCGTCTGGTCATCGTACAGGCTATTTTTGGGAAGAAATATTGCAACGGGATAGTTTCCTCGACATCATCGGCAGTTTTATGTTTCTTGAAACAAAAGAAGATGTTATTGATGATGGCAAAGGTGGGAAAAAGAAGATTATTAAGGAAACACTAATATTTCCTCGCTATCATCAACTTGATTCGGTTCGTAAGCTAATCCTTGCTTCAAAAATAGATAATGTTGGACAGAATTATCTCATCCAACATTCAGCAGGATCTGGTAAAACAAATAGTATTTCCTGGCTCTCCCATCGTCTGGCAAGCTTACATACTTCATACAATTCTAAAATATTTGATTGTGTGATAGTGATTACTGATCGAAAAATATTGGATAAACAATTACAGGATGCTATTTACCAAATTGAGCATGCTCAAGGCGTTGTAAAAGCCATTGATGAAGATTCAAAGCAACTTGCTGAAGCTTTGGTGGATGGAACTAAAATTGTAATTACAACTTTACAAAAATTCCCATTTGTATTACATGGCCTTTTATGGATAGCTGGTGCCGATAGCATTGATAATCCAGATGAAGAAGCATTGAAAAAAGCCACTGAATGGAAAGCCATGATAGCCAAACGCAAATATGCTGTAATTGTCGACGAAGCGCATTCGAGCCAAACAGGCGAATCAGCACGCGAGTTAAAAGATATATTGGGGGCAGGTATGGAAAATGGTGCAGATGAAAGTGAGACTGATTGGGAAGACCGGTTGAATCAGGTGATGGAATCAAGAGGAAGGCAATCAAATATTAGTTTTTATGCTTTTACTGCTACTCCAAAAGGTAAAACGCTTGAATTGTTTGGAAAGATTGGTTCAAGAGGAAAACCTGAAGCGTTCCACACATATTCAATGAGGCAGGCAATTCAGGAAGGATTCATTCTTGATGTGCTTCAAAATTATACAACATATAACACTTTCTATAAACTGGTTAAAGCAGTAGAAGATGATCCGGAGCATTCCAAAAAGAAGGCAGCTAAGGTGATTGCTAAATTTATGAGCTTACACCCGGTGAATGTGGAGCAACGTACCGAGATCATTATTGAGCATTTTCGTAATCATGTCAAAAATCGTATTGGTGGCAATGCTAAAGCAATGCTGGTAACAAGTTCCCGATTGCATGCAGTTCGGTATATGTTAGCTTTTCAACGGTATATTGAACGCAATGGATATATAGACATTAGACCATTAGTAGCATTCAGTGGCAAAGTCTTAGATACTGATACTGGTTTTGAATACACTGAACCGGGAATGAATATTGATGTAATTACAGGTAAAAATATTACAGAAACTCAGCTTCCGGATCGTTTCGATACTTCTGATTACCAGATTCTATTGGTTGCGAATAAGTATCAGACCGGCTTTGACCAGCCCTTATTGCATACAATGTATGTGGATAAAAGGTTAGATGGGGTGCAGGCTGTTCAAACTTTATCGCGCTTAAACCGCATGTATCCTGGTAAAGAATCTCCTTTTATACTCGATTTTGTAAACAAATCAGAAGATATTTATAATGCATTCAAACCGTATTTTGATGCAACCGTTCTTGATGAGGCATCAGACCCAAATCGTCTAGAAGAATTAAAACACGAACTTGATGCCTATCAGATATATTTTTGGTCAGAAGTAGAGGCTTTTGCTCAGATTTTCTACAAATCACCCGAAAATCAGAATCCGGGTGACCATGCTCGCATGCAAAAGCATATACAACCATCTGTTGATAGATTTAAGGCACAAGAAGAAGATAAGTCAAAACTATTCAAGGATCAGTTGTCGGCTTATGTTAAACTTTACGGTTTTATCAGCCAGATCATCAATTATAGTGATGCTGAGTTGGAAATGCTTTACAGTTTCGGAAGATTTCTTCTACCTCATCTTCCCTCTGACAGGAATACTGAAATAATAAATCCCGAGCAGGAAGTATCATTACAATATTACCGGCTCGAAAGGGTAATGTCTGGTTCAATTATACTTGAGGATGGAGAGCCTTATGGCGTAAAGAGTTTGACCGATGTTGGGACAGGAAAAGCTAAAGATGAAAAAAAACCTCTTTCCGAAATTCTTCTGGTTCTGAATGAACGATTCGGCACCAACTTCACAGAGGAAGACCGGTTGTTTTTTGAGCAGATAAAAGCTAAAGCTGTTAAGAATGACAAAATTATTCAAACTGCAACTGCAAACTCTTTGGATAAATTTGAATTAGGAATAAGGAGTATGATTGAATCATTAATGATTCAACGTATGGTTGACAATGATGAAATAGTTACAAGGTATTTGGATAATTCTGAATTTCAGAATACAATTTTCCCAATCCTTGCAAAAGAAATTTATGAGGAAATCCTTAAACAGCAAGAAGAACTAATATAAATAATGTATGAATTCCATAGTTGAACCGCATGCTTTTGGAACTTATGCTCCAGTTGGAGCAGAAATTTTAATTATTGGAACTTTCCCAACCCATAAACGCAATTGGGCATTCGAGTTTTTTTATCCTAATTCGCAAAATGTTTTCTGGGAAGTCATAGGGAGTGTATATAACTACAGTTTTCAAGTCTCTGCTGGCAAGGAAGCCGTGGTTGAAAGAAAAGATTTTGCAAAACTACATAAAATCGCATTGACAGATATGCTTGCCAAAGCCATTCGGGATAAAGACTCATCAGGTGATGACCAACTTATTCCGGTTGAATTAATGGATATCCTATCTATTTTAAAATCTAATAAAACTATTCATAGACTTGTCTTAACAAGCCGTTCAGGTAAGAATAGCGCATTAAATTTGCTTAGATGCCATTTAATTGAAAACAAAATTGCTTTCTATGAATCAAAGATCAATAATATCATATACGGCCATTTTGAACGCTTTGGTATCAGGTATGATGTCGTTGTACCTTATTCACCTTCTCCAAGGGTTATTAGGCGATATGGTCCTGTTGTATTGAAGCATATGTACGAAAATGCACTAATTGGTGAACCTCAAAAAATCAGTTGAAAATGGAAGAAGACAAAAGAAAACCTCCTCGTGAGTATATGTTAATGGCTATTGAAGCCATGAAAGAGTCAAAGCAGGAAGCTCGGGATGACCATCCAAGCCCAAAAGTTGGCGCTGTACTCGTTTTCCCTGATGGTAAAGTAGAGGTTGCTCATCGTGGGGAACTACGCGAAGGCGATCATGCTGAATATACTTTATTAGACAAAAAGCACAGGCATTTACCTCTTGATGGTTGCTGGCTTTTTGCAACATTGGAGCCATGTTCTCCAGGCTCAAGACATGCACCAAAGATTCCATGTTCAGAACGAATAGTTAATGCGCGAATCTCTAAAGTCTGGTTTGGTGAAGAAGATTTAGCATTGAAAGATGATTTAGGTGGAGTTAACTTTCTTAAAGATAAATCGGTCCAAGTAGAATCATTTGATCCTGACTTGGTCAAAGAAATCAAGAAGATTAATCAGGAATTTGATGAGTGGGCTCTGAAGAAACGGAATAGTCGTATTGAAGAAGAATCAAAACCTCAAGGTCTTCTTTATCAACAAGTGCTTAATACAAATATAGATAGCTTATCTGATGAAGCACTAAAGTTATACTTAGTCAAGACTGGCTTGGAATTAGAACTCAAATCTCAAGAGTTTAGTAATGAGCTCTTAGAAAGTGATCTTATAGAACACCAGGCAGGCACTCAAAGGCTTGTACCTACAGGTAATGCAATACTGCTTTTTGGCAAAAATCCTCGAAACAAGTTTCCTCAATCATCAGTAAAAGCAAAGGCATACTATGGTGACGGCACATCAGATGTTCAAAGTTTTGATGATGCGTTAGTTTTAATTCCGGATATGGTTGAAAACTGGGCTAAAAAAGTCATTCCGGAAAGTTTTGACCGTTCATCTTTCACACGAACTAAAATTCCATTCTTCCCTCCTAAAGTTATTCGTGAAGCAATTGTTAATGCAATTGTTCACAGGGACTACAAAATAGATGGGGCTAAAGTTCAATTAGAAATCTATCCCGATAAAATCGTTATTAAAAGCCCTGGCCTGCCCGTCCCTCCAAATACTCTAGAAAAGCTCAAATCTTTTACTGCTACATCTTATAGTCGCAATAAAAAACTCGCATTAGTTTTTAATAGAATGGGATTCATGGAAGAAGCTGAATTTGGCATGGACACCTACCGTGAAATGAGAGAAAAATACAACCTTCCTTTACCTATTATTACATTCGAAGAGCCTAATCTTATAGTTACTTTCCCCCGTACAGCTGATGCAGTCCGTGATATCAGTAAAAGTGATGCTATTTCTCAACTTAACGATGAAGAGCTTGCTGGTTTTGATTTTGTAAAAACTAATGTAGTTGTTACAAAGAAGGAATATGCAGAACATTTTAACTTCCCTGATAAAAAGGCTCAAAGACACTTAATTAAATTTAAGGAACTTGGTTTGGTTACATTAGAAGGTAAAGGTCCTTCATCTTCATATAAAATAGTTATTAATGATGTTGAGTCTGGACATTAAAAGCTTCATCTTGTCCTGATTGTTAATGACAAAAGATATAAGGTTATTTATCAGGACATAAATAAGGACATAATGTCCCGATAAGTTAAAAATGCAATGCTTATATAGCACTAGATGGTAATAGTGATAAATGAAGACATCTGAAACATTAATCTGATAGCACTAAAAAGAATGTAAGTTGTAGTGAGTTTTGTAATAAAAAAAAGAATAATGCAGCAACAAATCCAACTCAATATAATTCCTTTCACGCCAGTAGCTGAAAAGTTGACTTTTTCTTTTTATGGAGAAAAGCAACCAGGGTATGCATCCATCAAGTGGGACAAGCTATTTGAAACTTTTCCCGAGGACCGCGATCCGGAATTAAAGAACTATTACTGTGATTTTCAATCCCCTCGCAATGGTGCTGTTGTAAAAGAAATAGATGTTTTCAATGCCGTAAATTTCATACAGAAATATTACCGCTATCAGATTTTACAATATTTCAAATCAATTGAAGGGGCAATAGTCTTCCCTAACTTTGTTGATGATGTAGAGGTCTGGTTCGAAGAAAAAACAACTATTCATGACAAATACAAGCTTTACCACAATTATGCCCTTAAAATACAATATAAAGGTGTTTCCAAAGGCTATGAGTTAGTAATTGCATACAATGGCACATCTCGCATATTACGACAAAGCATGGCTGAATTGTCTCATATAGACCCTGGGAAATTTAACTTCATCAATTGCAACGGAACACTATATAAGTCCGATAAAATACCTGATTCTCCCTTTCAGGATATTGAAACTCAATACCCGGTGATAAATTACGAATTAAAAAGGGACTTATTGAAAGAGAAGGAAGACTTCAAAATAGAGAATCGGTATCCGGAATATCTCCGCTATACATCCGGTTTTTTCAACAACTATATCAACACTCCGGATTTTAATAAGATATTGAATCTATCAGAAAATGGATTTTTCAAGGTAGATGATAAGGATGTTTATCATGTAGAAAAAGATTCTAACATGCTAAAGTTTCTTCAGGGCGAACATGTAAGCCCAGGATTTGGTATAAGTAGTTTAAAACCATATAAGACTATCAATAAAGGGACATATAAGATTTTCTTTATTCATCACAAGGAAGATACAACGTTGATAAACGAGACCATTAGCAACTATATTAAGTTCGGATGGCATAAACCTGTAGATGGGAAAGACAAGCATTCCAAAAGCTTTCATAGTTTTATCAATCATTTCATTTTTATTGATGAAACAAAAAACATTGTTTTCGAAAACACTGATAACTTGCTTAAAGAAGTCTCTGATAAAATTAAAGTATTTGTCAAAGATTCAAACACAACTTACATAGCAGTCTTCATTAGTCCTGTTTCTAAACTCGACAAGGAGCACTCACAACACAAAGCATATTATAAGTTAAAGGAGCAATTGCTTCATAAAGGAATAACCTCTCAGGTTATCTATAAAGAGAATCTGCCGAAAGAAGATTTTTATTATTTCCTACCCAATATTTATGTGGCTATGCTGGCAAAGTTGGGTGGTATCCCATGGAGATTAGCCAGTACAATTGAGGACGAAATTATAATCGGTATTGGTGCCTTCAAACCTAAAGGCGCACCACATCGTTTTGTTGGTAGTGCCTTTTGTTTCAGTAACGAAGGAGTCTTCGAAGGTTTCAACTGTTTTCGAGAAAACGAAACTACCATGTTGGCGGGATCTATCCGCGAAGCAGTGGAAAAGTTCATTGAAAAAAAACAGAAGCTCAACAGGGTAATCATTCATTTCTACAAAGAAATATCTGACAATCTCGAACTGAAGCCAATTTTAAAAATGCTTGATGATTTGGGTGAAGGAGATGTTCCTGTGATTGTAGTTACTATTAATAAAACTGATAGCAAAGAGCTTTTAGGCTTTGATTTGAAAAGCCCGGGAAAAATGCCATACAGTGGCTCGTATGTAAAAGTTGGATACAATAAATACTTACTATTCAACAATACGCGCTATTTCGATAATAAGTTTGATTTAAAGCCACGTGATTACCATTTCCCTGTTAAATTATCCATTCGTGCATCAAAAAAGGAATTGGTTGAGGATCTGGAATTAGTAAAAAACCTCGTGGACCAGGTGTATCAGTTCAGTCGTATGTATTGGAAAAGCATCAGCCAGCAAAACCTACCTGTTACAACCGTCTATCCCGAAATGGTAGCCCAAATCTTCCCACACTTTGAACATGATACACTCCCTGAATTTGGGAAAGAGAATTTGTGGTTTTTATAGTAATACTTCTGGAAACACGGAAGAAAAACTGTTAGCTAAAATTGAAAAAAAATGGTGAGCCCACATGGGCTCACCATTTAATATTCACAATTTTTAGACAGTACATTAATCTTTAATTCTGCTCTGCAGCTGGCAATTGTTTGGGCTTTTTCAGGTCAATCCTAATTGTAGTATTTTCACTGAATGGACCCGGATGTTGTTCGTTATCTGTGTAAACTACATTTACTTCGTTTGCGTTTCCCGCCCAAGATAGAATACCTTCACCCTGGTTATCAGTTGAAATTGTGTTACAATATTCCCCATTACATAATTTCGCCGCAAGTTTAACTCCGACTACAAATCCGACATCATCAGCAACGACTACTTTCAGAAACTTCCTTTTCTGTATTGGCTCAATGTAACTGTCATCATCCAGTGAGCAACGTTCATAACGAAATAAAGCATCCATCAGTTCATTAGAATAATAGATTGGCTCCCCGTTTGAGATTGCATGTTGATAAAAATCATGAGTCATTTGGGTTTCATAAACACAATGGCTTTTCTCGGTGCTGTATTTCTTATTCAATCTGCGGGCTTTATACTTTGTTACCATTCTGCGGATTAAATATGCAATATAAAGTCCTGAAATGATTTCAATTAGAACACAAACAACAGGTAATAATTTGTGTGTCAGTGAAAAATCAGTACCTGTAATTTCACGTAATAACCATACCCTAATCCAACTTATAGCAGCAACCACTATAAGTAAAAAGAATCCAAGGATTATTCCTCGAATAAAATCAGTCATTGTATCATTTCTCACTTCCTCTTCTGCAGCCGCTTCAGGCATGTTCTTTTTAGAGGATTTCATCTTATTATAAACTGAGTAGTTAAATACAGACCTACTCCACTTTTTAGAAATGAGGTGGCTTGTATAAGCCCCCCAGGCTACAATAAAAAATGCGCCGATCAATGCCAGTGCAATGCTTCCTTTCCCTGTCATCTGTGACATAAGGTCCATATACATGGGAAACGAAAAAATAATTTCCATCAGCACTGCAAATACAAAAAGAAAAGTTAGAATGGCAATCGGGCTGTTAGTAAAAATCCCGGACCAGTCTTGGAGGATTTGGTATAAATTGTCTCTGTTGTTACGAGCTGTCCTGGCTGCAAGTGCAGCGCTGTTTGCTATTTGTGCCCTATTGACAGCTTCCTGATAATTTGTTTGGTTAAGGGCAGCATAATTTTTTTTCATATTGTTTGTTTATTAATTGTTTTTGGTTTTTGATTTTAAATAATCCAGGAATCCTTGAGGATCTTCAAACTTCAAAGTCTCCACTGTATAACATGGCAATTTGGTTTTCCACCCTGATAAACATAGGGTGAATTTTTTACTGGTGCGGAACTGGTATTGAGCTGGCATGTCTTTACCATTGATGGATTGTATTCCATCAGAATAAGCAAAAATTATCCGATTCATTTTTTTTATCTCAGGTTCCTCAAGTAAAATGTCAGCCTTTTTGAAAAATCCTACAATATCTGTATTATTAATTTTTACAGTTGCATTATTGCCAGCACTGAAAATTTGCTCTTGGACTGAGATCAGGAATCGGTTAATATGTTCATTATTCTCTTCGATAATGGCATTGATACGCCCCTTTTGCTCAGCTTGTTTTGATAAGACAAGACCTTTATCAAGAATAGGAACTGGTTTAATGTAGCATCGCAAACCGCTTTTATCATTCTGCTCACCGATATTGTAGACTATTACCAATCCTCCGGTTTCTGTAACTATTTTACAAAGCAAAGCGATGTAAGAAGTGTCAAGTTTGCGATATCCATTGAAACTGGGAGTAATATCATTACCGAAAGCAACAACCATTTCAGTTGGTGTACCAACTGACATGATTGACGCAGCCTTATTTTCTCCACAACCATAACAAGAAATTATTAATGCGGAGACGACAATGATAACAATTGACCCCACTATTGTTTTAAAGACGTTTTTCTCTATCATTTTAGTACATTTTTTACGGTTAACACTCTGTCTCTGCGTTTTTTGATCTTATGAGAACGCATTATAAACTCTGAGAGATTCACAGCAAAGAACGCCGCTATCTTAAAAGGGAATGTGGTGATGCTCCATAATATCTGGGTTTAGTTAGACATCAATTTATGACCATATAGCTTCTTTAATTAACTTTCCCCCGCGGAGTATTTACCGTTGTGGGTATTTTTCGATTTAGGAGATTTACACCCTCCTTACTACGGCATCTTTCGGTTACCCCCTGGGTCTGCACCAGTTCGTAGTTTTCGGCTTTACTACCAAACCATCTTGCTTTTAGACTGCAAGTTGCCACTGTATTATCGGATTTCAGTTGCCGGGTTGAGGTGCTCATGTTCGGTTCACCAATCCGTCCATTTTGAGCTTCTGCTTAATCTTTATTTTCCAAGCAATGTTCTTTAAGTAATTTGTTGATTTTTAGGTGCCTTTGATTGGCAATTTCAATAAACTTTAATATATCCCAATTAAGGGCTTGTTCGTTGTCAGAATTAGCACACACACCTTCAACATTATTTCTTTCCCGTTCCTGTTTTTCTCCTCCTAGGTTGTGTAATTTTTCCGGCTTCATTGTTTTACAATTTTTCTGTTTTCTCATAATGTTAATTCAATAACAATGCCCAATAAAATCAAACGGCAACATGCTGTATAACAACATGTTGCCGTTTGAAGATTTTATTAATATTGAATAAGTCTTATTTTATGACTTATTTATATCCTTATTTGTTATCTGACACTGATTATATTTTGCCTTGCTTGAGCATATCAATTTACATCTTTTTAAATGGGGGAAGTTCTTTGATTTTAAAATCCGACATCTGATTCGAAAATAAATATTTGGCTATATTTATTCGCATTTTGTTTTTAGCATCACTGCCGGTAAATCTTTGTCTGATAAAATTATCTCCGTGTCCAATAGCTATAGAGAGGTGTTCTAATTTAGGTACTTCACCTGAAGTATCTTTATACCATTCATTGAGCATTTCAAGAAATTTTTGTTCATACTTTCTTAATTCAGGCATTACTTCAATTTGCATCAATTTTATCTCTTCCTTAGTAAGCGTTCCATAACTTGGCTTACTTAGTTTACCATACTCAAAATCAACTATCATGGGTTGTGTTGCTTCATTCCGAATTAATGGATTAATAATTTCATTATAATATTTACTAATCAGCTCAACTGTTATTAAACCATCAGATAGCACTGCTAAACTTCTTACCATGCTTTGTAACTCTCTTATGTTTCCTGGAAATTTATAATTTGTTGATTTAATTTTTAATAGAGCTTCATTATTAAATGAAACAGTCAGGTTATTTTCTGTGTTGTACTCATAAAGGAAGTACTGTGATAAAAGCTCAATATCCATTTCTCCACGTTCTGTAAGGGAAGGTAAAGAAATCGGAACACCCTTTAGCCTAAAGTACAAATCTTTTCGGAATTTTTTATCCTCTATTTCTTTAGAAAGATCCTTATTGGTTGCAGCAATTATTCTTATATTTATAGGGATTTCCTTTTCGCCACCAACCCTCTTGATGCTTTGATTTTGCAAAGCAGTTAATATCTTAGACTGTGCGGTATAATCCATATCTGCAATTTCATCTAAGAACAACGTTCCATCTTTGGCAAGTTCAAAATCACCAACCTTTTTACTTATTGATGATGTAAATGATCCCTTTTCATGTCCAAACAAAGTGCTCTCAATTAATTCCGATGGGATAGCAGAGCAATTTACCTGAATAAAGGGTTTATCTTTTCTTTTGCTTTTTTCATGTATTAAACTTGCTAATAATTCTTTTCCTGTACCTGTCTCACCAGTAATCAAAACACTTTCATTTGTTTTAGCAACCTTCATTGCTTCATCAAGACAAGTTTGCAAGATTTCGCTATTGAAAATAATTGGTTTCTTAAGACTTAATAAATTTTTCTGAAATACAGTTAATTTACTTCCATAATGAAATAAAAATTCGTTAATAGATTTTGTCGCAACAAGTTCTTTTTCTATTGTTTTTTTTTCATTATATAAATTAGCCAATATTATAGTCATCTCTATATCTCGAATATTAGTTATTGGTTTAGGTAAATAAAAATCTATATAGTGAGTGTTTGATAGTGACTCATTGGTTTTAATTTTAACAAAATGTTCAGTATTCCCCGATACAATGACTACAAAAATATTTGGAAATTTTTCTTTTAGAAATTTGGCAATGATATATCCATCAGTAGAGCTATCATTCCATGAATAATCTACTATCGCCAAATCGAAAATATTTTCATTGCAATGTGCATATACACCTCCAAAGTCCATTGCTGAATGGTATTCAATAGTAGAATATCCATTCCCTCTTTTTTTTAATTCTTCAATTCGATCTATTATCGCAGTTAAGGGCTTTTTTTCATCATCAACAATTAACACTTTCATGACTATTGATTTTTTGTTGTTACTGTTATAATAAGTTGATTGTTAATATAATTCGCTATGATGCACCAACCCAATTCATATGCTTTATATCGAACTATATTTAAGCCTTTAGGCTCTTTATTTGGTAAAACACTTGAATTTATAATTTTAAGGACATTTTGAATATGGTCAATATTCGGAGCTTCATTGATAAAACTAACTTCTAATTCACTATTAACATTATTTTTTAGGTAAACCTGAAATGGAATTTTACTTTTACTTGCCGTCTTACAATTTTTCCAAAGATTCCAAAATAATGTAAATGCATTATCTTCTTGTTCTACAGTTATTTTACAATTATTAGTAATATCTTTTTCACCTTCAAAAATGGTTGGTACAAAATCAGCTTCAGACGGTTTAACATGTTTTCTTAAGAAATCCAGTATTTCAATAACATTATATGATCTTTCATTATTTGTCTTGGTTATTCTTGTGATAATATGTATTAATTCATCATTAACTATGTTTTCTTCTTCAATAATATCCTTTATTTTGTCATATTCCACCCATGGAATTAACCGCTCAATTTTATTTTTCATGCTTTCAATATCAGGAAAACAGTTTTTAATAGTATGGGCATGTACCTCTAATATTTCTTCTTGAAATTTTTTTAATGCTAACTTTTCAACTTCAATTTTCTTTGCATATTCCCCTGCATTAAAAACAAGCTCATTTATAAGTAAATTATCTAATTCCTGAAACACCTCATCAATTGCTTGCTTGATACCTTTCTTGTCATCAAAATAAACACTAACTTTATATGTGCATTTGCGATTTTTATTTTGTTCTTGGCAACTTGTGCAGTCGTTTTTAAATCCTAGGCAAATCAGTTCATCGCCAAATGCATCAATTCTATTTTTAAGCACCAACCATACACCGGATTGATAGTTACCCACCTTTTTAGCATAAACAAAAAGGCAGCCATTTACCTTGATTTTGTTTAGTATATTAACCCATTGTTTTGTTTCAAATTCTAATTTTGTTGAAATTATTTCAGGCCCTAGAGGGAAAGCTTTTTCTAAAATTCTATCTTCATCCTTTGAAAATACTTCAGACAAAGGAATATTAATTATTTGTTTGAAGTTACTTTCAAAATATGTGTAAGTATCAGTATCGGTTTTTATCCTATCGTTGGGAAATAACTGATTTTTATAGGATTCTGAACCGAAAATAACACTTTTAAAATAAAATGAATGCTTTTCAGGGTCTTTCAAAATATAATGGCCAAAATCAAATACATACACTTCATTACCTAACGGGTATAGTATACCATTTATCCTGTCCCGAGTCTGCTTAATAAACTCTGTGCTATTATATTCCGAATGACTCATTTTACATTTTTATTGCTTTAATCGAAAATAACAATGGATATTTATCTTCGTGCCCTTTTACCCTGAATAACTTATCGGATCCTTTCACTAAATTCGGAAACCAGTTTACTGGTAAATAGGCATACTCATTAAAGTTATTTATTGTAAGATTATTAATTGCTAATGCTTGAAAAATTTCAGCCAAACTATGATTCCAATTGTATTCAATAGTCTCAATGGTTTCATTATAGTTTGTATAAGTTCCCTGCCAATGTCTTTCAAATGGTTCTAAAGTATTAAAATAGCATCTCTCAGTATTGGTTAATAAACAATCGAATGAATTTAACATCGGATGAAAATCAATCATGTACAAAAACCCACCCGGTTTTAATACTTTACTTATCATACTCGCCCACTCAGTTAAATCAGGCAACCAGCAAATTGAGCCATAAGAACAAAATACGATATCGTAGGAGTCAGATAATAAATCAGCGATATCATAAACATTTGCTTCTATGAAAGTTGCTTTAATGCTGGTTTCACTTGAAAGTTTTTTCGCATATTTGATGGCTACTTCCGAAAAATCAACTCCGGTTACTGATGCCCCCAATCGCGACAATGATAAAGAATCCAATCCAAAATGGCATTGCAAATGAAGTACATTTTTCTCATTCACAATTCCGATTTCATCTAATTCAATATTATAAAGTGTGTTTTTACCATTAATAAATCCATTAACGTCATACAAATCAGAAGCAATATGGATTTCTGTTTTTTTATTCCACGCCTTCTGGTTTGCCTCAAAATAGGTAGACAGGTTTTGATTTAGTTCTAATTTCACAATTCAGAGATTCTATTAATAATGTTAATTAACTTAGTTTTTTCTCGACTCTTAATAACTTCGCGGACATCAATTTCGGGAATACCTTTTGCAAGACAAGGAATTAGTTTGCCCGTTGACGAAAGGCGAAGAGGCAAAATACCTTCTAAACAATCGTCCCTATGTTGGCAAGAGAAACAAGCATCAAAGATTTTCCGATCTGAAAGATAATCTAATCTGAGCAAGATTTTATTGCCAGAATTAGTTACGATTTGTTTCTGCCTAAACCCCTCGTTATCAGTAATAATTTCCTCTTTATTAATACCAAAAGATTTGATGAATTTATATAAATCCTCAAAAAAGAATATTTCATCTTCCGGTTTCACATTGCAATTTAATAAAGGCAACAATAATATGCGTAAGTTTCTTTCTTTAGCAAACATTAAAGTTTGCTTGAAATCATTCATCCGATTAGTATTATTCAAGATGAAATTCAATTTAATATCCGTGAAACCAGCTTTAATAGCAGTATCAATACCATTAACAATATTGTCAATATCTTTTACACTGCCACTGCACTTATTCCTAAAAGTATCAATCTCAAAGGAGTAGATACTTACATTAACTCTGTCTAGTCCGGCATCAAATAATTCAGAACTCATTTCGGAAAGTCTGATGCCATTAGTTATAAGTGAGACATCATTTGCTCCCGTCTTTTTAATTCCACTTATTATTTGAGAAAGGTCGTCCCTTAGAGTGGGTTCACCTCCGGTAATTTTAAATTTTAAAAACCCCAATTCGACTGCAATACTCGCTACCCAAATAAAATCATCGGCACTCAGATAAGGCACATTTGAAGAAACTGATTGTCCTTCTTTATGGCAAAAATAGCAGTTAAGATTACAGCTATCTATAATCGAGATACGGAAATATCTTGTATGCAATTTACTTTCCTTCATTTTTGCTTTTAAAATAATTAATTATGAAAGAATTGTCATACGAACTCTTAATGTCAAAACTTGAAGGGAC
>Ga0209800_10002842_pt1 | contig 14575 bp, 10 predicted proteins | sample Higcelweek8metaG_FD_187174 | JGI IMG/M metagenome (GOLD analysis project Ga0209800, IMG submission 187174) | Freshwater pond sediment microbial communities from the University of Edinburgh, under environmental carbon perturbations - High... | ecosystem: Environmental > Aquatic > Freshwater >...
ACTTTTTTTTCAAATGTAGACCATTTTTCCTTTAATTCTTTCATTTTTGATTCAATCTTTTCTAGGTCAGTGTCTGAAATTTTTCCTTTTATATCAACATCATAATAAAAGCCATTCTCAACTGCAGGACCAAGGGTAATACTTGATCCAGGGTAAAGTTCTAAAATAGCAGCACCGAGTAGGTGAGCAAGAGAGTGACGGATGTGTTCTAGTTTGTTTTCCATAATATTTTTATAGTTATTGATAATTTATAAATTAAAATCGCCCCGACAAAAAAATGAAAATACATTTTTCTGTCGGGGCGAGTCTAGGTCGCGGTTCCACCCAACTTTGTTCTCTTATTTATGTAGATTAGCCTTCTGGTCCCGATTGAAGTCGGAATAATGGTTGGTAGCCATAACAATCTCTACAAGTACAATAATACAATTAATATTTTTTAAAATCAAGTAATATATTTGCATTTTAGCTAAAAATAGCTATACTATTCATATGGTAGTACGAATGAGACATACACGTTCCCACACCGGGAACAGAAGATCACATCATGCGCTTACAGCGCTTGTTTTTACTACATGTTCAAATTGTGGAGAGAAAAAAGAAACTCACATAGTTTGTAAACATTGTGGTTTTTATCGTGGACGCAAAGTTCTTGATGTGGTTAAAAAAGCTGAAAAGAAGCAAGCTAAAAAGAAAAAGAATTAAGTTGTAGTTCCTAAGGGGTAGGTTTTAGGAGTTAATTTTCCTAGCCTAACTATTAGAAACTAGAACCTATAACCTAATTTATTTTATGGCAAACCGGCACCTTTCACGTTCAATTGTTCTTCAGACACTCTTTGAGTGGGATTTTGCAGTATCGGCGGATACGGATCCAGAAGAGATGCTTGAACGTAACATTCTTGAATTTGGTCCTGGACTCGATGACTCTCTCTTTATGTCAGAGTTATTTCTTGGCGTGGTAAAGAAAAAAGCTATTATAGATGAAATTATAGAAAAAGCAGCTCCAGATTGGCCAATAGAAAAAATATCAGTTGTTGATAGGAACATCCTTCGAATAGGCTTATACGAGCTTTTATTTGGTGACAGGACCCAAGTTCCACCAAAAGTGGCAATAAATGAAGCTATTGAACTTGCTAAAAGCTTTGGCGGGGAAAATTCCGGCAAATTTATTAATGGAGTTCTAGGCGGTGTTTATAAAGAAATAGGTGAACCTGGTAAAGATGAAGTGAGTAAAAAAATTAAGCATTTTGAAACCGACCCAGCCAAATTTCCAATCGAGAAAAAGGCTGGAGCTGTTATTTATGCCTACAATGGGGGGGAAATATATTTTGCTTTTGTGCATGATGTATTTGGTTATTGGACTCTTTCAAAGGGTGGTATAGAAGAAACCATAAAAGAAGAAGATGGTGCAGTTAGAGAGATTAAAGAAGAGATGGGTATTGATATTAAGATAAAAGAATTACTTGGACGCAATGAATACATCGCTTGTCATCCTGAAAAAGGGAAAATTAGAAAACAAGTTGTTTTCTTTTTGGCTGAGTCAGAATATACAGAAATTAATCTCAATAAGGGAACAGGTGGTCTTGATGATGCAAGGTGGTTTCCACTTTCTGAAGTTCCAAATCTTAAGATGTATGACAATATGATTCCTCTCCTCACAAAGGCGATAGAAATTTTAACAAAAGAAACTGTTAATAAATAGGCGTAAATAAATTATATGATAGACTTCTCACAATTCGAAAAAAAGACAAAAATTGTTTTTAATGATAAAAAGTTGCTTGAACAGGCTTTTATTCATCGTTCTTATATCAATGAAAATACTGGTTCGAAATTATCTCACAACGAGCGTTTAGAGTTTTTGGGAGATGCAGTTCTCGAACTTATTATCACTGATTATTTATATTCAAAATATCCGGATCACGATGAGGGTGATTTGACTGCCTTTCGTTCAGCTCTTGTGAACGCTGTTATTGTCGGGGAAGTTGCCCTTTCTCTCGGTATGAATGATTACTTACTTTTATCAAAAGGTGAAGCAAAAGATGTTGGTAAGGCTCGAAGTTATATTCTCGCAAATACTTATGAAGCGTATGTCGGGGCAGTGTATCTTGATCGTGGTTATGATGTTGCAAAAGATTTTATTGCTAAAACTTTGTTTGGCAAGATAGATACAATTGTTGCGAAAAAGTTATGGCGTGATTCAAAGAGTTTAGTTCAAGAAAAATCACAAGAATATTTAAATGTTACTCCGTCTTATAAAGTTCTACACGAAGTTGGGCCTGATCACGACAAGCATTTCACAATTGGAATATTTTTCGGAGATGATTGTATCGCAGAAGGGAAAGGAAAATCTAAGCAAGAAGCAGAACAGGCGGCCGCACATAAAGCATTAGAAGTTAAAGATTGGCTTGATTAAAAATGACCCTCAAATCTATTGAGTTAACAGGATTTAAATCATTTGGAAGAAAAAGCGTTGTAGACTTTACTACGCCGATCACTTCTATTGTTGGACCCAATGGATCTGGTAAGTCAAATATAGTAGAAGCAATTCGCTTTGTATTGGGCGAACAATCAATGAAATCACTTCGTGGAAAAGGCGGGGTCGATTTGATATTTAAAGGTTCAAAAGGATTATCATCTTCAAACCGTGCACAAGTACTTATAACTTTTGATAATACTGACAAGATTTTTTCTTTTACAAACAGTGGTCTTGGTGTATCGCTTGATTATGACGAGATTGTAATTGGCCGTGAAGTTTTTGCTGATGGTTCAAATAAATATTCTATAAATCGTACAGAAGTTCGCTTAAAGGATGTCGTTGATTTGCTTGCTTCAGTAAATATCGGAAGTTCAGGTCACCATATCATTTCTCAAGGTGAAGCAGATAGAGTGCTAAATGCCTCAAATAAAGAGCGCAGAGGTATGATAGAAGACGCCCTTGGACTTAAAGTTTATCAATTTCGAATTAAAGAATCCGAAAGAAAGCTAGAAAAAACATTTTTAAATATAAAAGAAGTTCAAGCACTCCGTCGTGAGATTGCACCACATTTAGCGTTTTTGAAGAAACAAGTACAAGTTGTAGAAAAGGCGCGAGAAATGCGAGAAGAACTTCGCAATCTTTATAAAATATATTTAGGCAAAGAAGGAACATATATTGAAAATGAATCAAAGCGATTAAGAGATTTGAGAAACGGGTTAGAAAATAAAGGTTCAACACTTGATTCACGTATTAATGAACTACAAAAGCAAAATAAGGAAAATCAAATTGAAAATATATTTGCGAAGGACATAAAGGAAAACGAAAATAAAATTTCGGATCTTCGTGGTAATAGAAATGAGCTTGTTCGCAAGCTTGGACGTATTGAAGGAATTATTGAAGGTATAGAACACCAATTCACAAAAGTAAAAGAAGTAAAAAATAGAGTAATTAATGAGAAAGAATTGAGAGCTTTTGTGGATGACATTTCTAATCGTATTGATGAGGCAATTAAAATAGAAGATTTGCCAAATATAATTGAGATCTTGAAAAAGATAAAAATACATCTTGGAGAATTTTTTGATAATACTAATGCAAATGAAAATCAAAACGTTTCTTTATCTGATAACGCTGAATATAAAGAAATGGAGAATTCAGAGAACGAGATTCAGGGCGAAATAGAAAGAATTCAAAAAGAAGAGAAGGAAATATTAGATATAATATCCGAACTTAAACAAAAAGAAGCTGAAAGTATGGCGTTATTCCGCGATAGTGAAAGAGTTCTATATGAACTTCTCCGAGAGAGGAACGAAGTTACTTCAGAAATGCATTCTCTAACGTTCGAAGAGGAAAAATTATCATTGATAAAGAATGCTTTTGATATGGAATTGGCTGAGGCTGGAATATTGATCGGCAGAGAAATAATATCATTTGCACAAGAACGTTTTGATGGAGAGATTGTTCGTTCTTCACAAGAAGAAATTCGTCGCAAGATTGAACGAATAAAGATAAAGATTGAAGATGCTGGAAGTGGAAGCGGAGGTGATGTCATGAAAGAGTTTGAAGAAACTACAGAACGTGATGCATTTTTGGCGAAAGAAATTGATGATCTTAATAAGAGTATCAAAGACTGCCACGTTTTGATTCAGGAATTAAAAGAAAAGCTCGATACAGAATTCAAGGTCGGAGTTGAGAAAATAAATAAACAATTCCAAGAATTTTTCGCTTTGATGTTCGGAGGAGGAGGAGCATTCCTTGCTATTACGATGGAGCACAAAAAACCAAAGAAAAATGATGAATCAATCGAAGATGAAGAGGAAGGGGCTGAGGATGAAGAAGAAAACGAAATTGGTTTTGAAAGGGGGATAGAAATAAATGTAAATCTTCCTCACAAGAAAGTGAAAGATCTTCACATGCTCTCAGGAGGGGAGAGATCACTAACTTCTATTGCACTTCTGTTCTCAATTTCACAAGTTAACCCACCACCATTCTTGGTTCTTGATGAGACTGACGCTGCGCTTGATGAAGCCAATTCCAGAAAATATGGAAACATGCTTGAGAACCTTTCAAAGTTCTCACAGCTTATTGTTGTGACCCACAATCGCGAGACAATGTCACGAGCTCAAGTTCTCTATGGTGTCACTATGAGTGCCGAAGGGGCATCTAAACTTCTCTCAATCCACCTCGAAGACGCTACCGCCTACGCAAAATAAACAACCAAATAATTAAAAAGCATAATAAAACCCTTAAAAGAAGGGTTTTATTATGCTTGACAAATAGGACAAAAGTGTGATATAATACGAGAAGATTTGTAGATAGGAGAACTATTATCAGTTTGATACTTACGGTATTAATTCTAGTAGAAATCTATTAACCTTCGAGGATTAATAATAGATACTAAATTGATATCAAGGGAGTCATTGATCGTTTTAGTCACTATCTCAAGTTATTTAACAAACTAATATCATGTAAAATGAAAAAGTTTGTATTGTTTCTGATGGTGCTTGTAATGGGCGCCACGCTGGCTATTGGTCAGCAAATGTCGAACCCCGCCGATATCATGCAAATGATCTGGCGATCCGCTGAATTTCAGCGTGAATCAGGGATTATTGATCCGAATTTAATTTTCCCGGGTCAGACCCTGACTTATTCTTTTACTGATGGAACAACCGAAACCATTACAGTTCAGCCTGGTGATAATCAGTGGACTGTTGTCCGTGACAAGTTGGGTAAACTCCAGCAAAAACATGGGCCAGTTGTTGATCCACCGGTAAAATCTGAACCACCTGTGGTTGAAAAAAAGAAACAAAGTGTTTTTCAGCAAAGTGGTTTTCCGTGGTGGTTGTGGATTTTTATTGGAGTTGTGGCTTTTGTTTTTTTGGGTTGGATTGTTAGTTCAATCAATAAATCTAAAGAACAAAAAACAGATAACACGACAGATGTTGATCCAACGACCACTGGTCCCGCTTTTGTTCCCGGTGGAATTCGCCCTGAAAATGCGGAAAATCATTTCCGGACATTAACGGAAAGGAGTAACCCAGGCGCTAACATTATCATAAAAGATGTGAGGCCAGGATTTCTTAGCACAGCGGGTGGATTAACTGCTTTAGTGGGATATGTCGATGGGACTAATCAAAGCCATTCATTCCGGAACATTCCTGGATTTAGGGCTGAGGTAAGTCTCGACGGTGGAATAACATTTCACAAAGAGTACTATTTTGGAGCCTGTGGTAATCCTGTTCGCACCAGGAGATCATTCGGGGAAGATAGTGGCTTGATTTTTTCAGAACAGCCGATTAATTTCGGTGAAAACCAGGTTCCTGTCTCTTCGGAAGTTCTTGTAGCTAAAGAACGAGCTTCAGTAGAACTGGAAAACCCGAAAGAAGATAATGATCTTTTTGTGATCAGTAATGATCAGGCTTCAGTTGCCGAACAGTTTTTGAAAACCCAGAAGGCCCACAAGGTAACAATGGTCTATGAACGGTGGGTTGATGGTCATGTGAAGATCGAGAGTATCTTCGAAACTAAAAACGCCAGCATCGGTAAAAAACCAGAAAAATAGTGGTAACTTTCCACTGCTAAATATTGAGGGCCGTCGAGAAATCGGCGGCCTTTTTTTTATTTCAAATATTCCGCAATCGTCAAACCCGAATCGTATATTTTTTTTGCTTTATCAATTCCAAAATAACGATAGTGCCAAGGTTCATACATGTATCCTGTAGTATTAACTTTATCTTTTGGATAACTTTGAATGAAACCAAACAAATATGCATTCTCTTTTAGCCATGTGTCTTCGGGGGTTTTATCAAACTCACCAACAGCCGAATTAAAATCAATTGATGCTCCTGTAATATCCATTGCAATTCCAAGTTGATGTTCTGAGTACCCAGGCTTAGCAACGGATATTGATGTTTTCCCGCCACTACTTTCCAAGGCATTTGCTAATAAAATTTTTTGAACATTATAACTTCTAAATCCTGAACTTACTTTAATTGTAAGACCACTTTCTTTTGCACTTTTCGCCATTTCTTCGAACGCATTTCTCGCATTTTCAACAAGACAAATATCTTCTTTTGTTTGGTAACTTGCACCTAGTTCGCTCAGATCTTTTGGAATATATGTGACATCTGGTAATCCCATATTCTGGCCGATGTTTAATAAAGACATATCCTCATAATCTTTTTTAGGCTTTGGACAATTGGATGATAATTTTTCATCTTTTACTCTTATTTCTTCCACAGTAAAAATTCCTTCAGGTTGGTATTTTCTATTTAGTGTAATTATCTTTTGTTCGGTTTTTATTAAATTCGTTCCGTCAAATTCTGCCGAGTAGAGCATTCCACGCATTGTATCTTTTGAAAAATATTGATCAAAAATAAAATTACCAAGTGAGTAAACAATCGGCTTTCCGTTATATTCGTCAATATCTTGCATCACATGAGGGTGACCACCGATTATCATGTCAGCACCGTTGTCTATCGCGGTGTGTGCCAAATCTTCTTGTCTTTGGTTGTGAATGAGTTTATATTCAATTCCCCAGTGGAATGTAACGATAAGAACATCACATTGTGTTTTTGCATTTTTAATAATATTTCCAAAATTTGGGTCACTTGCGAGAAGTATTCCAGGAGTATTTGTTTTTGCTTCGAGCCAGTTTGGCCCAACATCTGTAAAACTCAAGAAGCCAAATTTTGTCCCATTTTTCTCTATGATGGTGGGAGTTTCAGCACTATTTTTATTTAATCCTGCGCCACTTCTCAAAATTCCAATTTCAGAAAGATGTGATAGTGTATCTTTGAATGCGCTTATGTTCCAATCCCCGACGTGATTATTTGCAAAACCGACAATATCAAATCCAGCATCTTTGAGCACTGGCAAAACGGCCACGTCCATTCTGAAAGAATATTTACTTCCGACATTGTTGCCAACATCTGAAACATCGCCTTCTAAATTGCCAAATAATATGTCAGCGTCTTTAAGTGGAGCAAGATTTTCAAACATTCTGCTGTAATCACCTCCGAAGTTTTTCAGAACCGAACTTTTTACTCCACGGGTTAGCATTATATCGCCAACGAAGAAGAGGGTAGTTGTTTTTGGAGCTTCAATTATAGGATTTATAACTTGGGCAGTCTGGTTGTAAGGATTTACTGCTAGATTATTTTTAAAAGATAAAACGCCAATAGTTAAAACTATTAGTAAAATGATTATTGATGATATTAGGATTTTGTTTTTCATAATATTTTTTAGTTGGAAGTTGAAATAGCTCTTCTCAAAGGGTACGAAAATTTTTTGCTAAAAATTTTCTCAATCCTCGCTCCGTCGAGTCTCAGAAGCCCCTTTGATAAGACTATTTCAACTTCCAACTCACAACTACCGTAGTTCGTAATCTATTGTCTTTCTATTCATATCAGCGTTTTTGACGGTGAATTTTACTCTGTCTCCGAGAGTATATCTTTTATGTGTTTTTCGCCCGCGAATGCTCATGCCTTCTTTGTCAAAAGTATAATAATCGTCTTTCAAATCGCGCATTCGAACCATACCCTCGCATTTAGTTAATTTATCTTCTACATACAAACCCCATTCGGTTACACCAGTAATTATACCATCATATTTCGCCCCGATACGAGAAGACATATATTCAACTTGTTTGTATTTGATAGATGCGCGTTCTGCTTCAGCGGATTCTTTTTCTCTGTTTGAAGCTTCTTGGCTCATCTCTTCATATTCAAACCATCTTTCTTTTGGAATAATTTTATTCTCTATGAAATCTGAAAGTAATCTGTGAACTATCACATCAGGATATCGACGAATAGGGGAAGTGAAATGCGTGTAATATTTAAATCCAAGCCCATAGTGACCAATATTTTTTGTCGAGTAAATTGCTTTCGCCATCGTGCGAATAATGGCACTGTGAATTGTGTCTTTGATAGGGCTGTGTTCAAGTTTCAAAACAAGCGCATTTATTTCTTCAGATGGAATTATTCCATTGACCAATCTGACCTTATATCCAAGCCTTTTTAAGAACGTTGCCAAATCTTTAATTTTTTCTTTGTTTGGGAAATCGTGGATTCTGTATAAGAATACTCCCTGTGTTCCATCTTTCTTTTTCGACATATGTTCCGCGACTCGTCGGTTGGCAAGAAGCATGAGCTCCTCTATGAGTTTGTTTGTGTCGCCACGTTCTTTCGTATAGACAGATATAGGCACGCCACTTTTATCTAACTTGAATTTTATTTCCTCTTGCTCAAGTGAAATAGCTCCTTCGTCAAAGCGCTTTTTCAATAGTTTTTTTGCGATGTTGTTTAATATAGAAAGTTCTTCGAAAAATACCCCCTTTTTCTCATCAAGAATTTTTTGTGCACCTTCGTACGTGAATCTTTTATCAGAATGAATTATCGTTCTGCCAAACCATTCACTGTGAATTGCTCCCGATTTATCAAGCTCAAAAATTACAGAAAAAGTTAGACGATCAACATTTGGGTTTAAACTACAAATATCATTTGAAAGTTCTTCTGGAAGCATTGGGATTGTTCTATCTACCAAGTAGACCGAAGTTCCTCGTCGACGGGCCTCACTATCTAATTCTGTTCCTAGTCTTACGTAATGAGAAACATCGGCGATGTGAATCCCGACTTCGAAATTTCCATTTGGTAGTTTCTTGAAAGATATAGCATCGTCGAAATCTTTTGCATCTTCAGGATCGATCGTGAAAGTTGTAGTTTTTCTCATGTCGCGTCTTTCTTCAATGTCTGTATCTCTAATTTTAAATTGCGAAACTTTTTGAGCTTCTTTCAAAATGTTGGGAGGAAAAGTGGAATTGAATCCTTTTTCAAGAGCGATAGCTTCCATTTCGGCATTGTGTTCCATTGGCATACCGAGGACCTTAGTTACTTCACCGATGGGCGCCTTTTTCGCATCGGTCCACTCTGTAATCGTAACGAAAACTTTTTGTCCGATTTTTGCACCCGCCAATTTATTTTGCGGAATGATAATATCTGAATACATTTTTAAATCAGAAGGAATGAGAAAGTAAGTATCGTTTTCTTTTTCAAGTATGCCGCCATAGCCCTTTTTTGAACGATTGAGTATTTTTGTTACTTCACCGCTTAATGTCCCATCTTTCCTTTTTGGGTGTAAGAGAACTACCACAGTGTCTCCATTGCAGGCTGTTCGAAGAAAATTATGCTCTATTTCTATGGTTTGATTCTCTTTGTTGATACGAACTGTTCCAGTCCCTTTGTTTGAGATACTTATGATTCCCTCGACATGTCGGTTTGAATCCTTATTTACGGCGTGTTTTTTCATACTGTGAGTATAACACAAAACTTGATTAATATATTGGGCTATGGTAATATGGCAACTATGTTAAAGATAAGATTACAAAGGGTAGGTCGCAAGAATGATTCCGCTTTTCGGGTCGTTTTGACTGACTCAAAGAATTCAGCTAAGAGTGGAAGATTTAAAGAAATTCTTGGCTCATACAATTTAAAGAAAGGAGAAGTATTATTCAAACAAGATCGCATTTCTTACTGGATGAAAAATGGAGCTCAAGTGTCTGATACAATTCACAACTTCCTTGTTCATCAAAAATTGATTGAAGGAAAGAAGAAAAATGTCTTGTCAAAGAAATCTCCAACTAAAACTAAAAAAGAACTTAAGAAATCATAATTAAAAAATCCGCTTTTAGCGGATTTTTTAATGCATGAATCTAGCGGGCAAAGGGTGCATATTAAATTTTCTGAGTAGGTGTGGGCGCGCCGGAGCGAGGAACGAGCGGAGAGGGATAAGCGAAGAAAATTTTAATATGCACCCTTTGCTTTGTTTGCAACGAAAATGAATTTTATGATATAATCTATATTAAGCAGGTTGTAGTCGGTACACTGCAAAGATATTAAGAATAATACTATTAAGAACATATGCAAGCAGACGATAAAGCATTTTTAGAATATATAGTGAAAGCATTGGTTGATAATCCAAATGATGTGAAGATCGACCGTACAGTAGACGAAATGGGCGTACTTATAACAATGACAGTTAATGCAGCGGACATGGGTAAAATCATTGGTCGCCAAGGAAATACCGCAAAGGCAATCCGAACACTTCTAAGAGTTATAGGAATGAAGAATAATGCGCGTGTTAACCTAAAGATTAATGAACCAGAAGGCGGCAGAGTTGAGGTTCCTGCATCAGAAGTAGCACAGCCTACAATGACAGCAAGCGAGGCCTCGAAATCAGTTGATGCAGCACTCGATGATCTAAAAGGAATTTAAGATAAAATAAATAAAACGACCCCATCTGCTTTGTTGCAGTCTCCGGTTGCTCGGTCAATGTAGAATTACTACATCTTCCTCGCATCCTCAACTGCGCCTCGCATCTGAGGCCGTTTTCTTTATTTTATAAGATTCGTGGTATATTAATGTTATGAAATTTCACATTATAACTTTGTTCCCAGAGATGTTTGATTCCTATCTTAAGGAGTCTATTTTGGGGCGGGCGATTAAAGAAAAGAGGATTTCTGTCTCATTTGTAAACCCCCGCAAATTTGTGACGGGTAAATATAGAAAAGTCTGGCCAGATGGCAATATTTCAGCACAGGTAGACGACAGGCCATATGCTGGAGGCCCTGGTATGGTTATGCGAGCAGAGCCGATAATTAAAGCCGTTGAGTCTGTTACAAATAAAATATCAAAAAAGAAAAATTCACATTTTCTTGTAGTAAATTTTATCCCAAGTGCAGAAAAATTTGATACAAAAATTGCGAAAACTTTCGCAAAAAAATATACGGATATAATTATGATTTGCGGACGTTATGAAGGAATAGATGCTCGCGTAGATAAAATATTAAAGACTAAAAAATTATCAATAGGGGATTATGTTCTGACGGGGGGTGAAATTCCTGCCATGATTTTGGTTGATTCCATTTCACGCCAAACAGAAGGAGTTCTAGGTAATTTCGATTCTCGCGAAGAAGAACGTGTCTCTTCTAGTGAAGTTTACACTCGTCCCGAAGTTCTAATTTGGCCTCCTTCGTCAAAGACTACGGCGAGCCGAAGCAAAAAGTACAAGGTACCTGCAGTTTTACTCTCCGGCAACCACAAAGACATAGAAAATTGGAAAAAGTCTAAATAGAGGATAAAAACCTTGACATTTTATTACAAATAGTATAGGATACACCGCAGATTGAACTAGATTGAGTAATGGCAAATCAATCAATAACTTATTAAGTTTTTAAAGATATTTGTGTTTAAAAACCATATTGCCAACAATAATAAATAGAAAATAAAACCAGAGTTTGGTCACTCCGGCGTTTTCTCGTTTTTGTATTTCATTAATTAATCATATGAAAAAAACTGCCACACGTGAGAAGAAGTATTTTGCCCGTTATAAGAAGCCATTAATTCCGTTCCCAAATTTGATTGAAAATCAGTTAACTTCTTTTAACTGGTTGATCGAGTCTGGGTTGAAAGAAGTTTTCAAAGAGTTTTCACCAATCAACGACTATTCAGAAAAGAAATTCCAATTGGATTTCACTTCTTTTTCTTTGTCTGAACCAAAGTTTGATGAAGAATATACAAAAGTAAACAAGCTAACTTACGAAGGTGGCTTAAAAGCTCGTGTTAAACTTTTAAATAAAAGCATTGGTACTTCCAAAGAGCAAGAGATTTTCATGGCAGATGTTCCTCTAATGACCAAACATGGAACATTCATCATCAACGGAGTCGAACGTGTTATCGTTCCTCAACTCACAAGAAGTTTCGGAGTATTTTTCACTGAACAAGAATTAAAGACCAAAAGATATTTCGGAGCAAAAATAATTCCAGCCCGCGGAGTTTGGATTGAAATCGAATCAGATACTGATGGTGCTATATATGTACGTGTAGACAAGAAACGAAAATTCTCAATTGCTTCACTTCTTCGAGTTTTAGGACTTGATACTGATGAAGCTATTTTGAAGGCATTCGGAGATAACGAAGAAGTCCTAAAAGCCGTTAAGATTTCTCTCGAGAAAGACCCAGCAAAGACCGTTGCTGACTCATTCGTTGAAATATATAAACGTCTTCGTGACGGCGATTTGGCTACAGCCGAAAATGCACGTGAATTTATAAAGGTATTATTCTCGGCTGAGAGATATGACCTTTCTCCTGTTGGACGTTTCCGTTTCAACAAGCGTTTTGAAAAAAATATGGATGACAAAGAAATGGAACGCCGAACTATCTCTGCCGACGATGTTGTCACAATCATTGAGAACATTGTTTTGTTGAACAATACACCACACGCAAAGGCAGACGACATCGATCACTTGGGTCAACGTCGAGTACGTTATGTCGGAGAAATGATTCAACAAAAATTCCGTACTGGTATGGCTCAAATCAAGAGAAACATTCAAGACAGAATGTCTACTATTGATGTCGGAACAACGATGCCTATTCAAATAATCAATCAACGTCCACTTCAGGCTCGTATCAAAGAATTCTTCACAGCCAATCAACTTTCACAATTCATGAACCAAGAAAATGTCATGGCTGAGCTTGAGCACTTGCGTCGTCTTTCAGCACTTGGTCCAGGAGGTCTCACACGTGAACGTGCAGGTCTTGAAGTTCGTGACGTTCACACCTCTCACTATGGAAGAGTTTGTCCTATTCACACACCTGAAGGTCCAAACATTGGTTTGATTTTGAACCTATCTACTTATGCGAAAATAAATGAATTTGGAATTATTGAAACTCCTTACGTCAAAGTTAAGAATGGAAAGATAACTAGTGAAGTTGTTTATTTGAATGCACTTGAAGAAGAAAAGTACAACATTGCACACGCTGGAATTGATTATGATGAGAAAGGAAATATTCTTGAAGATAAAGTAGAAGCTAGATTAAAAACAAAACCAGGTATTATTTCAAAAATGGAGATTGATTTTATTGATGTGGCGACCAACCAGGCATTCTCTATTGCGACCTCAATGATTCCATTCTTAGAACACGATGAAGGTCACAGAACACTCATGGGAAGTAACATGCAGAAACAAGCATTACCATGTATCATGCCAGAAATACCACTTGTCGCTACAGGAATGGAAGAACTCGCAAGTCGAGATTCAGGGCGTCTTGTAATATCGGAAGTGAACGGAGTTGTCTCATATGTTGATGGTAAAAAAATCACAGTCAAAGATGATAAAGATAAAGACCATACATATCCACTTATCAATTTCTCACGTACAAACAATTTCTCAATGTTCCACCAGAGACCAAGTGTATCTATGGGAGACAAGATAAAGAAAGGAGATATTTTGGCAGATACAAGTACGACAGATCATGGTCAAATAGCTCTTGGCCAAAACGTTCTTGTCGGGTTCATGTCATGGGGCGGAGCCAACTACGAAGACGCTATTATTTTGTCTGAAAAGCTAGTCAAAAATAGTAAATTTACAAGTATTTATGTCACAGAGTTTATCTGTAATGTTCGTGATACAAAACTTGGACCTGAAATAACAACTCGCGATATTCCAAATGTCGGTGAAAACAAATTAAAAGATCTTGATGAGGATGGAATTATTGTTGTCGGCGCTGAAATAAAAGAAAACGATATTTTGGTTGGTAAGATTACTCCAAAAGGCGAGACAGAACTTACTCCAGAAGAAAGACTTTTGAGATCAATCTTCACTGAAAAAGCTCGTGATGTTAAAGATACATCACTACGACTTGAACATGGTAAACAAGGTAGAGTTATCGGTGTGAAGATATTCTCACGTGATCAAGGGCACAATCTTGAGTCAGGTATTATAAAGAGAATTGTTGTTGAAATCGCACAACTAAGAAATATTTCTGTCGGAGACAAACTCGCTGGACGTCACGGTAACAAAGGTGTCATCTCAGTTATTTTACCAGAAGAAGAAATGCCATTCATGGCTGATGGTACACCTATCGATATTATTCTAACCCCACTCGGTGTTCCATCTCGTATGAACCTCGGGCAGATTCTTGAAATGCATTTGGGTTATGCCGCAAATACTCTTGGTTATCAAGCGATTGTTCCACCATTCTCATCTGCAACTGTTCCAGAAATTAAAGCCGAACTCGTAAAGTCTGGATTACCAGAAAGTGGAAAGGT
>Ga0209800_10002843_pt1 | contig 14575 bp, 13 predicted proteins | sample Higcelweek8metaG_FD_187174 | JGI IMG/M metagenome (GOLD analysis project Ga0209800, IMG submission 187174) | Freshwater pond sediment microbial communities from the University of Edinburgh, under environmental carbon perturbations - High... | ecosystem: Environmental > Aquatic > Freshwater >...
AACCATGAGCCGCGAGCGGCGCATGCTGCTGCGTGGATACGGGGCTGAATTGATCCTCACTCCAGGCGCCGATGGTATGGGTGGTGCCATACGTAAAGCAGCGGAACTCGCAGCCTCCGACCCGCGTTACTTTTTGCCGCAGCAATTTAACAACCCGGCTAACCCTGAAATCCACCGCCGCACGACAGCCGAGGAAATATGGCGCGACACGGAGGGACAGGTGGATATCGTAGTTGCAGGCGTGGGAACGGGCGGCACAATCACTGGCGTAGGGGAAGTGCTTAAGGAGCGCAAACCTTCTGTGTGCATGGTGGCAGTTGAACCGGATGCCTCTCCTGTCCTTTCAGGTGGTGTCAAAGGTCCACATGCCATCCAGGGGCTTGGCGCCGGGTTCGTGCCGCAGGTGTTGAATACGCAAATCTACGATGAGATCATCCGGGTGACGAATGAGGATTCGCTGACAACTGCCCGCGAGATGGCAAAACAGGAAGGGTTGCTCGTTGGCATCTCCAGTGGCGCAGCCGTTTGGGCAGCCCTGCAAGTAGCAGCCAGGGATGAAAACACCGGCAAGTTGATCGTTGTGATCATGCCCTCCTTTGGCGAACGCTATCTTTCCACCGCGTTGTTTGCCAATTTGGGAGATTGAGGGTAATCATGGAGGGAACCATGCCATTTTCTCTTTTCCGTTCGATACGGGATGATATCCGTTCAGTTTTTGACCGTGACCCGGCTGCCCGTTCCACCATTGAATTACTGGTGGCTTACCCCGGATTGCACGCCATCTGGGCACACCGCGTGGAACACTGGCTCTGGCAGCACGATCTGAAATTGATCGCACGCTGGGGATCACACACCACGCGTTTCTTCACCGGCATCGAAATACACCCAGGCGCCAAAATCGGGGATGGCTTCTTCATTGATCACGGCATGGGTGTAGTCATCGGGGAGACCTCGGAAATCGGCCATAATGTGACCATTTATCACGGCGTTACACTTGGCGGTACCACACTCACTCACGGCAAGCGCCACCCGACTATTGAAGACAACGTGGTCATTGGTGCCGGTGCCAAGGTATTGGGGGCCATCGTTATCGGCAGAAACAGCCGCATCGGCGCCAACGCTGTCGTGGTCAAATCAGTGCCACCGGAATCAGTGGTTGTGGGCGTACCCGGGCAGGTGATTCACCGCAGCCAGCCATCAAAAGAGGGACCTGACCTGGAACACGGACGCCTGCCGGATACGCTGGGCGATTCTATCAAGTCACTAATGGAAAGGCTTGAGGTTGTTGAAACCAGGCTCAATGCCACTGAAAAACCTGGAACAGTACACGCCGAGCCTGATGTTCACACACCTGTCGATGGGGTGTGGCGCGGCGAAGATTTCATGATCTAGTGTTCCTAAAAACTGACGCCCTTCGGGGCGTCTATTTTTTTGGAAAGGGTTTGAGAAACGATTTAAGCAGCACGATCAAAAATCCGATGGCACTGATCAACAGAATTGTAAATCCCAGGTACTGCCGGTCAATTTTCTCCAACGTGCTGCCAACGCTAGGTTTTGCTGTAGGAGTGACAGTGATCGTTGGTGCGGGGGTTGGCGACGCCTTGGTAGATGTAGGTGTACGCGTCGGCTGGGGCACAGTGGCTGTACGGGTGGGCGTGATGGTGGGCGTTGGTTTAACGCTGATGAGCAATTTCTGCCCTTCAAAGATCGCGTCTGAAGAGAGCGAGTTCAATTCTTTGATCTTGTCAACCGTCACGCCGTACCAGGTGGCAATGGCAAAAAGGGATTGACCATAGAGCACCACATGATAGGTATCGCCATCACTGTTGGGAGTAGCAGTAAAGACCGGTTGCACGAAATTACTCAAATCTGCGGTGGCGGCTGCTGGCAAGCTGCTGGACGAGCCGGTTGCCCCATATGATGGGTCATTACTTGTCGGATCAGTCGCTGCGTGCATGATGTAATAGGTTGTCCCATTGGGTGCTGAATAAGCATAAGCACCCACACGGGTGTATTGCGCGTCGGTTGCTGGAAGCTGATGAATGGGATCACCCCAAATATCGTATCGCTGAAACCAGTCAAGGGTCGCAGACGTGGCGCAGGCCATATTTTCTGTCGCAAAAAAAGCGCCTAACGAGGCATAACCCGTTGCAGCTATCCTCTCCAACTTTCCACCCGGATGCGCACAACCCCCGTTTTCGTACATGGCATAGGCAGCCGATGCAGCAGAATCGTTAAGTCGTGAATCCGTAGACATGGCTGGGAATCCGTTCGCCACCCGGTTGGCATTCATCCAACTGATCAGGTCAGATGGTGACACAACTGATGCATGAACATCTTTTGCAGTTAATGCAAAATTGGCCAGGCAAAGAAAAACTACTATAGCAGCTTGAAAAAGTTTTCGACGCATAGGGCGTATTATACCCGATGCGCCATTGACATTTTTGTTTAGTCAAGGGTAAAAATCAGCGCAGGCTGCGTTCCTCAAAACCGGTGCCCATGGCTTCTGCCACAAGCAGCAGATCCATGGCAGCGATCATCCCCACGATATTCCCCTTTTCGTCCGCAACCGGCAGGTGGTGGATGCGGAATTCTTTCATTTTGGCTGCGCATTCAGTGATCTGCATTTCGGGGGAAACGGTAATCACCGGGCTGTTCATAATGTCTTTGATCATGGTCTTCTTGGGATTATTGCCCTGGGCGACGATCTTGTCGCAAATATTGATGGATGTCACAATACCATATTCGGGATTTGAAGCGGTTTTGTTGACGATCAGGCTGGTGGCATAGCGGTGGCGCATGAGCTCTAACCCTTCACATACAGAGACTTCAGGGTCGATAAAAACTACCAGGTCCTTCATCCAATCTTTTACGGTCGTCTGACGCATTCCACTCTCCTTGGGAAGATGATAGTGTTTGTCTTATCATTACTGTAGAACATTCAATATAAAAAGTCAACCGCACATTGTCAGACATGTTATGGGCTATTCGTCACCCTGCCAGTTCCATCTGGCTATAGTCTCAATCAACGAATGCGCCGTGAGGTCCAGTTGGATAGGCGTCACCGACACGTAGCCTGCTTTGAGGTCGCCGAAGTCGGTGCCCTCTTCCTCCACGCCGGTGGGAGCTTCGCCGCCAATCCAGTAATACGGTCTGCCGCGCGGATCTTCCCGGCGCACCAGTTCGTCGCGGTAGATGCGCAAGCCCTGGCGCGAGATGCGGTAGCCTTTCAATTCGGCGATCGGCAGATAAGGTACATTTACATTTAGCAAGATGTTCTTAGGCAGCGGATTGGCAAACACCATTTGCGCCACCCGCCTTGCCGCATGGGCTGCGGTGGCGTAATCCAACGCACCGCTAAAGTATTCAGGTGCATCCAGCGACACCCCGATGCCCCAGACGTTGGCAATGGCGGCTTCCATGGCGGCCGTCACCGTGCCGGAGTACGTGACATCATGACCAATATTGGCATTGGGGTTGATGCCCGAAACCACCATGTCGATCGGTTTTTCGATGACGCCCATGAGTGCCAGTGCCACGCAATCGGAGGGGGCGCCGTCACTGGCGAGTGCTGTGCTGCCATCAGCCAGGGTAACCGGCTTGGCGCGCAGCGGGCGGTTGAGCGTTTTCACATGCCCTGAAGCTGACCAGTTGTGGTCCGGCGCCAAAATGGACACTTCCGCTATTTTGCGCAGTTCCTGCGCTAACGCTAGCAACCCGGGGGCATAAACACCATCATCATTCGTCACAAGGATATGCATAAAGTCTCTCTAGTTGTAAGATGGATTAATTATACATGGTCACCCATTCCCGCAGGTTGGACAGCATTTCTATTTGTGATATAATTCACCGGCTATGGTGTAAGCCATAGACTATCCTACACGTGCCCCGATCTTGGTTGCGTGCTGCCACAAGCAGTGAGACCAAGGCTAAAGGGTACGGATGAAAAACGCAAAGGAGTAATTTATCATGAGTTCTATTATTTCCATGAAAGCCCTGTTGGAAAGCGGCGTGCACTTCGGGCACCGCACCAACAAGTGGAATCCCTACATGCGACCGTACATCTTCACCGAGCGCAACGGGATCCACATCATTGATCTCCAGCAAACCGTAAAACTGCTCAACACCGCCTATAACCTGGTGCGCGATACCGCCGCCAAGGGTGGTGTGATCATGTTCATCGGCACCAAACGCCAGGCACAGGAAACCATCGTCGAAGAAGCTGTTCGCTGCGGTATGCCTTATGTGACCGAGCGCTGGTTGGGCGGTATGCTCACCAACTGGAGCACCATGTTCAAACGCATCCAGGAACTGGACCGTTTGGAAAAAATGCAGGAAACCGGCGAGATCAACCGGCTGACCAAAAAAGAAGGCCTTCTCATCCGCCGCCAGGTGAAAAAAATGGAAGCCCATCTCTCCGGTGTGCGCAAAATGCAGCGCACCCCTGACCTGGTCTTCATTGTGGATGTTGTGCGCGAGCACACCGCTGTGCATGAAGCCAACCTCAAGGGCATCCCCGTGATCGCCCTGCTCGACACCAACTGCGACCCCCGCACGGTGGACTACGTGATCCCCTCCAATGATGACGCCATCCGCGCCATCAAACTGCTGGTCGGCAAGATGGCCGATGCAGTCATCGAAGGCAGAACCATGGTCAAGGAAGACGACCTGGATGCCCCTGTTGAAGGCTCCACTACCCGCTCTGTATCTGCTACCCCGCGCCCGCGTATTGAAGAGGAAAGCAACCTGGCTGACACTGAACTTTTGGGCGCTGCCACGCTTGCCAAGATGGGCGGTAAAGCCGAGATCGCTGAAGTACTTGACGAAGTAAAAGCTGAAGTTGTTGAAGAAGTAAAAGCCAAAGTGGTTAAAGAAGTAAAAGCTGAAACTGCTGCAGTTGTTGAAGAAGTAAAGGCCGAAGTGGTAGAAGCAGTGGTCGAGAAACCCGCCAAAAAAGCCAAGAAGACTGAAGCACCTGTTGAACCCGAGGAAACCAAGTAAATTTTCGCTGCGGCGAGATTATAGGATAAGGATAATTAGCAAATGGCAATCACTACTGAAATGATCAAAACTCTGCGCGAGACGACCGGTGCCGGCATTTTAGACTGCCGCAAGGCGCTCGAACAATCCAATGGCGATATGGACAAAGCCATGGAATTCCTGCGCGAAAAAGGTCTGGCAACCGCCGCCAAGCGCTCAAGCCGTCAGGCATCAGAAGGCGTCGTTGAACTGTACACTCACGGCAACGGACGAGTGGGCGTGATGGTTGAGCTGAACTCTGAAACTGATTTCGTTGGCAAGTCGGAGAAATTCCGCACATTAGCCCACGAGCTTGCATTACAAATCGCAGCCACCTCCCCGCAGTTCGTCTTCGAAGCTGACATCCCGGCTGAAGTGATCGAACGCGAAACCCGCATTGCTAATGCCAAAGCCAAAGAAGACGGCAAACCCGACACCATTATCCCAAAGATCGTTGAGGGTTCCCTCAAGAAGTTCAAAGATGAGTTTGTGCTGATGAACCAGCCTTACATCCGCGATGAGAGCCTTACCGTGCAGGCGCTTGTGAACCAGAACATCGCTGCACTGGGCGAGAACATCATCGTGCGCCGCTTTGCCCGTTGGGCACTTGGCGAAACCACCGCAGAAGCTGCGGAAGAGTAATTCATCAAAGACCAGCCGTAAGGTTGGTCTTTTTCTAACCCAAGGAGGATAAATGGAAGAGCTCAAATACCACCGCATCCTGCTCAAACTCACGGGCGAATCCCTTGCCAACAGCAGCGGACAGGGACTGGACGCCACCCAGGCGATGGAAATCGCGCGCCGTATCAAGGAAATGCGCACCCTGGGGGTGGACGTGGCGATCGTTATTGGCGCGGGCAACCTGTGGCGCGGCAAGATAGGCCTCGAAATGGGGATGGACCAGGCGACCGCAGACTACATGGGTATGCTGGGTACGGTGATGAATGCGCTCCTTTTAATGGATGCCCTCGAACAGCAGGGCGTGATGACGCGGGTGATGACCGCCATTGAAATGCGCTCGGTGGCTGAACCTTATATCCGCCGGCGCGCCATCCGCCATTTGGAAAAAGGCCGCGTGGTGATCTTCGGCGGCGGCACGGGCAACCCCTTCTTCTCCACGGACACGGCGGCAGCCCTGCGTGCCACCGAGATCGGCGCGGACGTGCTCATCAAAGCCACCAAGGTGGACGGGGTGTACGACAGCGACCCCAAGAAGAACCCGGCAGCCAAGAAGTTTGACGAGATGAGTTACATGGACACGATCAACCTGCGCCTTACGGTGATGGACCCCACCGCGATTACCATGTGCATGGAGCATAAGCTGCCGATTTTGGTGCTAAACCTGTGGGACGTAGGTGCCCTCAAGAAGGCGCTGTTTGGTGAGAAGGTCGGGACGATGGTACATTAAGGCGCGAGAGCCGCCCCATTCGCACGACCTGCTCAGGGGTGCAAAAACCGCAAGATTCGTGAACCGATATTCGTAACACCGAAAACCGTAATTCAAAATTAGCGAATAGTAACCGAGAAGCAGGGCAGCCTATGTGCTGCCCTTTTTTATTGGTGTTCTTCCAGGTGTTCGATAACCTCGATCAAGAGCTGGAGGTTGATCTTGGGATTGGCAAGGTCAGCATCAGAAAGATTGTTAACAAAGTCCAGCAGCTCCTGACTCGCGGCTTTGAATTCTGCGATCACAACGGCATCAGAGAGACCGCTCACGCTGTCGATGACGGCCTGGTTGAAGGCGTCAACATCCATTTGGGGATGATGATAATCAGGGTCCGATTGGTGATGGCGGATGACCTGCATGCCGACCTGCCACCAGGCGGTGAGGTGCGCCAACAGGGCTGCAAAAGACGGGTATCCCTGGCGCAACAGGAATTCCTTTTTCCCGCCATCGGGGAGGGCATTAAATTGCTCCAGGTAGGCATCCCAATCAATTTCCAGGCAGCGGGTGATCTCTTCACGGGTGACCATAATCCTCCAGATGCGTAAGTGAACTATTGTTGATAGATGGTGTGTGCATATTCCTTATACGATATTGTAAGGGAGAGTAGAAACCCCGGGGTAAACCTTTCTCACACAGGGGCACAGAGAACACAGAGTAAGACCAAGTTACAAAAAAATACAAAGGTTCTGGGAATTGTTTATTGTTTTTGAAAATGGGTTCAAATAATTCAATTGCCTTTTTGTATTCAATTTTCGGGTAATCTTTCGAATTGATTCTAGTATCAAAAAGATTCAATTCGAATAACGAAAGCCCATTTGTGGGGCGAATAGCCAAACGTGATTTCAAGAGCTGTATTATAGAACTTATTTTCTATTTTGTCAAGATAATTTAAGGTTCTAATGAAAAACCGAGTTAATTTTCAAGAGATATTCTAATGGGGAATTCAGGTCGTATAATAATCCTTGGAACTTTAAACCCTTTAAATCCGTCACCCTTATGAGTTCTATGTATTTAAGTTCGTAAAGGAGAATCCACTTATGAGAAAGAATCTACTCGTCAGCTTATCCATTGTGCTGAGCTTCAGCCTGCTGCTTTCCGGCTGCAATCTACTCAGTCCGGCACCAGCAGTGCCAACGCAGAGCCCGCAATCCCAGGAGGCTACCATCAATGCAGCGGTGGCACAGGCGATGCAAGCAACGGCTGCAGCCTACACCAGCACGGCTGCGGCTCTGCCCACCAGTACATTCACCCTCACGCCAACCGAGGCACCCCCCACCAACACGCCTATGCCCACCAACACCCCTCAGCCCACGGCGACGTTGTGGGTGCCAACAGCGACAATAAAACCCACCTATCCTACAAAAACATTAACCCCCACGCAGGCACCTTATAGCTGCAAAGTGATCAGCAGCTCCCCCAATGCGGGAAGCAAGTTCAAAAACGGCACGGATTTTGACGCGACCATAAAGGTGCAGAACACGGGACTCAAAAACTGGGAGGCGGGTTACGTGGACCTGCGCTGGGTGAGCGGAACCAAATTCCAAACCGGCGGCGATGTTTTTGATGTGAATACGGCAGTGGCGAGGGGCGGCGAAATAACCTTGATCGTGGATATGAAAGCGCCCGATACGGCCGGAAAGTACACGGCTGCGTGGGTGGTGGCGATGGAAGGGATCACCATGTGCACACTTTCGGTGAACATCGAGGCGGTGAATCCGTAGAGAAAGTGATTGGTAATTCGTTATTAGTAATTAGGGAATCGTAAGTGCAAATCCCCGGAGAGGAAAACATACTCCGGGGATTATTTAACGCGGGGATTTTAGTTAACTGAAGTTATGTAACGGAACACTCCAGAGTCCGCTATAATATTTGTATCAGCATTGACGGAGGAAAGTAAGCCGGCTGAAGTTAACAAGCAATCCCTTTTGCAACTGGTCTGTCAACACAGGAGGTGTATTCATGTCTCCACCGTCTGATGCACCACCCGCTGTTCCCATCGGTTCAACACCCCCAATCCCCCCCATTATCCCTTCTCCATATCGCATTTCCATTCCACCCCCCGCACAACTACCCTATCCCCCACAGCCCAGGGCAAAAAAGAAATCCTGGTGGCTGGTGTGGGTGCTGGCAATCCTCGCCCTGATCATCGTGCTGGCAAGCGTTAGCGGCAATCGCAGGCAGGCACTGGCAGCAGCCCCGAGGCTGGTGGAAGGTGCGCAGCCCAACCCCGCAGAGGCGATCCTGTATACCTACTCCGCTGAACAGCAGGAAGTGATCGACGCCTTTGGCTACCCGGACAGTTTCAGCATCCTTTTTTATTACGAAGAATTCGACCCTGACTACAGCGGCATGGTACGGGATGAGCTATGGCGCTTCTTTAGCGCCGGGCAGGCAATTGTGTTCTACAACGGCGAATTAATCGCGAGCGAGGACATCAATGACCCACCAACCACCTGGCTGCCAACGCTTTACCATCCGGGGATGTTCACTGCCCGTGCCGGTCTGGAAGGCGTGCTGGCTTCTGCCGGGGTGAGCGATTTCTTTGAATTGCCTCTGGAAGAGGCTTTGCTGGACAAAGGCACATTGTATTATGCTCCGGGGCTCTCGTTTGGGCTGGTGGATGATTGCCTGGTGTACGTGGAAACGATCCTTGTGGCTGAGGAAGGAGGGAGCAGTGACTAGGGCAAAAAGCATGCTGATTTTGGCAATCGTAGGAATACTCGTCACCATGCTGGCATGCAACCTACCGATGTTTTCTAACAGCGGGTTGACCAGTTTTGACCAGGCTCACCTGATGATGCTTACCTCACGGGGGATGCTGGGATTGTATGACCCTGACGCCGAAATGACATCGTCGTCCTCGAATGTAATCCGCCCAGTCTCTTTTACAAATCCTCAAATGGCCTTCTCATCCCTTGAGGAGATCAACCAATTGAAAGCGCTTGAACAGGAATACAAGCAAATGGCGGCAATGGCTGAGAAATCCGGCAATACCCAACTCGCAGAGACTTTTATAAGCAAAGCCGCCCGGTGCAGCGCGGATGCGGGATTGCTTGAACTTGATCGAGAATCATGGCGGTATCACCACCGGTTCGACAACGTGATCCGGCGCATTTCACGGGGATTGGGGAGAGGTGTTGGAGAGATCATCGGCACCACCGGAGATATTGCGGTCGACAGCGTGCGGTACACAGTGAAGAATTACGGTGATGAGATCAAACAATTCATTCGCAATCCGGTCAAGTATGGAATCAACCTGGCGGGGCAGCGCCAGCTGGACATCATCAAGCACCAGTTCACCGACCGGTTGGGACCCGTGCTGGGCGGGCAGGTCATCCGTATTTTACGGATCGACCGCATTTCACATCAAATGGAATCTGCCATCATGGGACCGGACAAACAAAAGACTGCCAACGCCGAGAAAACAAAGGTAGCTGCAAGCGCGGGGCAGGAACCTGCAACCAGCGGAGATCCCCCTGCAGCAGAAGAGCCAAAAGACATGTGGTATGAGGCAAAGGGTAATTGGCAAGGCGCTGTTATTGACACCCCTGAATATAATATTGTATCCAATGAAGCCAGATTAGAGTTCCAAGCAGAAGGCGGTCCTGTTAAAGGCGAACTGCTTCTTGCTTATACATTCCCCAATGACCATTGCCCAATGTCTTCAATGATTTTCTATTTACCAATTACAGGTATGTATGCTGAAGATACCGGTTTTATTTTAACTGGTGAAGAATATCGCTCATATGATATCTATCTTTATAATTCAGAAGATGGCTCGTGCCCACGGACTAAACAAACGAGAGTTTTGACTGGAAAAAAATATGACCTCGTTGGGGTGATGGCATTAAATCATGATCGTTATGAGATCAATCTGACCGTTAGTGAAATCGGTAATCCATCAAAAAATGGGCAGATATTTTTAGTTGTAGAGGAAGGTTACTTTGGTGCGCCAGAGCCTTGACGTTGGTTGAGATGCAACCGAAGATTTGTAGCTGAAATGATATAATACCTGCATCAGCTTTGACGGAGGAAAGTAGGCCGGCTGAACCCGACAGGGACGCGCACTATAATTGAGATGTGCGCACGGCAGACCCCGGTTGAAGTTCCCTCTTGAGCTGTCTGGAGAAAATCCGAGAATCGAGAGTAGAGAGTCGAGAATCGTAAAAACGAAGATCGAGTCCCAAAAATCGAAAAGGGATAAGTAAAACAGGCCGTAAACCTTACGTTACAAAGGTATCCGATCGGGTTGAATCCCAGTCGGGCTAAGTGGGTCGCGCAGGCGATCAAAGCGGGTGGTACCGCGGGTGAAATTCTCCCGTCCCTTTAACAAGGACGGTTTTTATTTTAAATGCAGGAGAAACGAATGGCAGACATTGACGTTTTACAACAGTTGGAACAGACGCAGCAGAAAGGGTTGAATTCCCTGGCGGGGATAGCTTCCGAAGAAGCACTGCTGGCATGGCGCACCCAGTATTTGGGCAAGAACACCGCCATTACTCAGGCGTTCCAGAGCCTGGGCAAACTGCCGGCAGAGCTGCGTCCGCAGGTGGGGCAAACCGCCAACAAGGTGAAGGTAGCCCTCGAAGCAGTGCTGGCTGAAAAGACCGCTGCGCTCAAGGAAACCTCGCTGGCACATGCGCTGGCCACTGAAACACTGGACATCACCCTGCCGGGGCGTCCGCTGGTGCAGGGGCGCCTGCACCCGGATACACAGATGCTGCGCGAGCTGTATCGGGTGTTCGGTGAGATGGGCTTCCAGGTGTACCGGTCACGCGAGGTGGAGACGGATGAATTCAACTTCCAACTGCTCAACTTCCCCATCGGGCACCCGGCGCGCGACATGCAGGATACCTACTTTGTGGAAGCCGGCGAGCGCGGCACCAACCCGATCGTGATGCGCACGCACACCTCCCCGGGGCAGATCCACGCCATGCGCGAGTTCAGCGCCACCAACCCCCAAAATCCCCCGTCCGTGAGGCTGATCCTGCCCGGCATGTGCTACCGCTACGAACAGACGGACGCGCGCCACGAGACACAGTTCGACCAGATTGAGGGATTGGCAGTAGGCCCCGGCATCACCTTCAGCAACCTCAAGGCAACGCTTTCTGACCTGGCGCGACGCTTATTCGGTCAACAGGTGCGTACGCGCTTTAGAGCCTCATTCTTCCCCTTTACCGAGCCATCGGCAGAGTTCGACGTGGAATGTTTCTTGTGCGGCGGCAAGGGCTGCCCGGTTTGCGGCGGCGGCTGGCTGGAAATCGGCGGCTGCGGCATGGTGCATCCCAACGTGCTGCGCAACGGCGGCTACGACCCCGAGCGCTATACCGGCTTTGCATTTGGACTTGGCCCGCAGCGCATCGCCATGCTGCGTTACGGCATCAACGACATCCGCTACTTCTGGGAAAATGATATGCGCTTTTTGGAGCAGTTCTAAATTCCGTTACCCGTGAACCGATATTCGTTATTCGTAAATGCGGGTTACAGATTACGGATTACGATTTCCGTTTTTTAGGAGGAAAATGAAAGCACCCTTATCCTGGTTGAAAGATTTTGTTGAAATTGACCTCCCCATCGGTGAACTGGCGCACCTCATCACCATGGCGGGGATGGAAGTGGAAGAGATCCAGATCATCGGCCTGCCGATGCCCGAAAAAGGCACGGTGGACTGCAAGGTGACAGGTCTGCCCTGGGACCGCGAAAAGATCGTGGTAGCATCCATCAGTGAAGTGATGCCCCACCCCAACGCTGACCGGCTGACTTTGTGCAAGTTATTCGACGGCGAACGCGAGCACATTGTGCTCACCGGCGCGCCTAACCTGTTCGAGTTCAAGGGGAAGGGACCGCTGCCGCAGCCGCTCATCGTGGCATACGCGAAAGAAGGCGCGCAGATCTACGATGGGCACGCTGAAGGACTGGTGCTGACCACACTCAAGCCAGCCAAGATCCGCGGCATCGACTCCTACTCCATGGTAGCCTCCGAGAAGGAACTGGGCATCTCCGAAGAGCATGAGGGCATCATGCTGCTGGAGCCGGGGCTCAAACCCGGCACGCCGCTGGTGGATGTACTGGGCGACGCCATTTTGGAAGTGAATTTACTGCCCAGCTTCGCCCGTTGTGCCAGCATGGCGGGTTTGGCGCGCGAGATCGGCGCCATCACCAACAAACCCTTCAAACTTACAGCACAGAAGCACCTGGCGGTTGAACCCACAACCGATTATGTTGAACTAGAAATCACGGAACCCGCCAACAACCCGCGCTTCATGGCCGGGTTGATCCGGGATGTGACCATTGCCCCCAGCCCCGCGCTCGACCCGGCCATGAACAAAGCCGTGGGGATGCGCCCGATCAATAATATTGTGGACGCGACCAATTATGCCATGATGGCGCTGGGGCAGCCGCTGCACGCTTTTGATTATGACGTGCTCGTGAGACGCGCAAAAGGCAATCCGGTGAAGATCATCACCCGCAGTGCCAAACCCGGCGAGACCATTACCACCCTGGACGGCGTGGAGCGCAAACTGGACGCCGCGACCACCCTGGTGTGCGATACTGCCGGCGCGCTTTCGATAGCCGGCGTGATGGGCGGTGCCGAATCCGAGGTGACGCCTGCCACGAAGACCATCCTGCTGGAGAGCGCCTCTTGGAACATGATCAACATCCGCAAGACGGCGCGCGGGCAGAACCTGCCCTCCGAGGCATCCTATCGCTATAGCCGCGGGGTGCATCCCGCCGTGGCGCAAAGAGGTCTGTTTATGGCGCTTGACCTGATGGCGCAGTGGACCGGCGGCAAAGTGGCAGCCCAGGTGGCTGACAGCTACCCGCTGCCGCCCGAACAGGTGGTGGTTGAACTCACCGCAAAAGATGTAAAACGCTGGCTCGGGATCTCCATTGCGACTGCCAAAATTGCCGATCTGCTCCGACGCCTGGAACTGCAGGTGACGGTGGATGGGGACAGGATCAAAGTAAAGATCCCCGATCACCGCATGGATATCGAGGAAGGAATCGCCGGCAAAGCCAGCGTGATCGAAGAAGTGGCGCGGATTTATGGATACAGCCGCATCCCCGAGGTGCGCCTGGCAGACAGTCTGCCCCCGCAGAAGGGAAACCCAAGCCTGGTGGCGGAGGAGCGCGTGCGCGACCTGCTGGTTTCATTAGGAGCACAGGAGGTGATCAGTTACCGCTGGAGCACCCCGGAGCGCGAGAAGCGCCGCCTCTCCCCCGATTCAGAGCCTTACACGATGCCATACGTAAGATTACAGAATCCGCTGGCGTATGAGAAGGGCTTTTTGCGCCAGAGTGTGCTGGCGAGCGTGCTGGATATTTCAGAGCGCAATTCGCGCGTGCGTGAGCATTTAGCCTTCTTCGAGATCGGACCCATCTTTTTGGCTGGTGAGGAAGAAGGACTGCCCGAGGAAAAGAAACGCCTGGCGCTGGTGCTGGCAGGCAAACGCGCCGCCACAGGCTGGCAGCCGGCGGATACTGCGCCAATGGACTTTTACGACCTCAAGGGTGTGGTAATGGCACTGCTGGAAGGGCTGCGTGTGGGCGAAGTCAAACTGGAACCCTCCGCTCACCCGACCTTCCACCCGGGCAAATGCGCATCAGTGATGGTGAAGGGGCAGAAGATCGGCGTGATGGGCGAACTGCACCCCAAGGTGCGCGCGCAGTACGACTGGGCGAGCAACTTCAAAGCCCCGGTGCTGGCAGCCGATTTTGACCTTGACCTGCTGATCACCCTCATCCCCGCGCTGTACCAGACGGAGAACGTACCCACCTTCCCACCGGTGATCGAGGACCTGGCGTTCATCCTGGATGAAGCGGTGCCGGCTGAAAACGTGGAAGCGCTCATCCGCCAGACCGGCGGAAAGATGCTGACCGCGGTGAAGCTGTTCGACGTGTTCCGCAGCGAGCAAATTGGCGCCGGAAAAAAGAGCCTGGCGTATCAGCTCACCTACCAGGCGGACGACCGGACCCTCACCGAAGCCGAAGTCTCCGCGGCGCGCAACAAGATCATCAAGCGGTTGGAGCATGACCTGGGGGCCAAGTTACGCAGTATATAGATATAAAGAGACCGGGTTTCCCCGGTCTCTGGTTTTATTTTGCTTT
>Ga0209800_10002844_pt1 | contig 14567 bp, 12 predicted proteins | sample Higcelweek8metaG_FD_187174 | JGI IMG/M metagenome (GOLD analysis project Ga0209800, IMG submission 187174) | Freshwater pond sediment microbial communities from the University of Edinburgh, under environmental carbon perturbations - High... | ecosystem: Environmental > Aquatic > Freshwater >...
CGTCGGAACAGTGGTGGCGGAACAGTTTATACTGATGCAGATTGTTGGCAGTTTAGTTTCATTACATGGAAAAAAGCTGGTCAGGTAAAGGACTTTCGCGATTTTACGAAGCCTGTAATTGATGCTTTAAAAAGTTTAGGGATTCCTGCCGAGTTTCATGGACGCAATGATTTGCACTGCAATGGGAAGAAATTCTCTGGAAATGCTCAGTTCGGAATGAAAGACAGATTTCTGCATCATGGTACAATTTTGTTTGATACAAATCTCGAAAATCTAGTTCGGTCTCTCAATGTAACTGATGAAAAAATTATTTCTAAAGGAATAAAATCTGTTCGCGAAAGAGTTACAAACATAAAGCCTTTTCTAACAAGAAATTTGTCTTCTCACGATTTTAGAGACGCAATGATTACTATGTTGCGTGCCGACATGGATCAAATTACATTAACTGAGACCGACTTAGTTGAAATTGAAAAGATCGAAACTGAAAAATTCAATACTTGGGAGTGGAACTATGGTAATTCACCAGCATTTAATATTACCAAAAGTAATCGTTTCGAAGGCGGAAAAGTTGAAGTTCAATTAGATGTGAAAAACGGAATCATTGAAACTTGTTCAATTTTTGGCGACTTCTTCTGTAATGGCGATATTTCACTTATACAGAATTCTGTTATTGGCTGCAAATACGAGAAAAATGCAATTTGTGATGCTCTCGAAAATGTAAAAGCTTCCGAAATGCTGTATTTGATAAAGATTGACGAATTGGTTTCGTGTTTTATAGACTAATCTTTTTACTCATTGAGCTCGCTTGCAGTTTTTTAGAAACGTACTGATATGGGATAAGATAATGATTCTTCTCGATTCTCTGTGATCACAGCTTGAATTCTTTTGGCCACATTTTATAAAATTATACTCAACCGGGATAGGATTTTATATTTAGAAAATAGTAGATTTTGTTACTAATCGATGAAGAATTTCTTTGCATAGCAGTAGCTATGGAAATAAATTATGAAGAAGAGTAGGTGCAAAAGATACGGTTTATATTACAAAATCCTATGGCGGCTGAGTATAGCATCTATTTTTTTCAAAATATTTATCTTTTATTTAAAATAATGATTATATTGTAATTATAAAAAAGATTAAAATATAATCATATTATGAGAGCGCGCACAATAGTCCACATGGACTTGGACAGTTTTTTTGTTTCGGTAGAACGGTTGAAAAACAGCAGACTTAACGGTTTGCCAGTAGTTGTTGGCGGTGGGTCCGACAGGGGAGTGGTGTCGGCATGCAGTTACGAAGCAAGAACTTTTGGAGTGCGTTCGGGAATGCCATCTAAAATGGCGCATTATTTATGTCCCGATGCAGTTTTTATCCGTGGTGATATGGAAATGTATACACGCTACTCAAAGATGGTAACAGAAATTGTTGCCGAAAAAGCTCCGGTTTACGAAAAAGCTAGCATTGATGAGCATTATCTCGACATTACAGGTATGGACAAGTTTTATGGCAGCTACAAATGGACACACGAATTAAAAGAAAGCATCGTAAAAAACACCGGACTTCCTATTTCGTTCGGACTGTCAGTAAATAAAACTGTGGCTAAAATTGCTACAGGCGAAGCAAAGCCTTTTGGTGAATTGTGTGTAGAGCAGCCTATGGTTAATCAATTTCTCGATCCGCTTTCTATTAAGAAAATTCCTATGCTGGGTAAAAAAACTTACGGGGTTTTGCGGGCAATGGGCGTTTCGGATATTAAAACTATACGCCAAATTCCTCCTGTGATGATTGAAAGTCTGCTCGGTAAGAACGGAAAGTCGCTCTGGGAAAAAGCTAACGGAATTGACAACACTCCGGTTTTTAACTATTCCGACCGAAAATCGATTGGTAGCGAAACCACTTTTGAACACGATACTATAGATGTGGACAAAATCAGAGATATTATTTCCGAAATGGCCGTAAAACTTTCATACAAGATTCGCAAAGAACAGTGGTTGACTTCGTGCGTGGTAGTTAAAATCAGATATTCCGATTTCGATACTCATACTCTGCAAAAGCAAATTCCATACACTGCTTTTGATCATGTTCTAGTGCCTACTGTTAAGGAGCTTTTTGCAAAGCTTTACCAAAGGAGAGTGTTGATAAGATTGGTCGGAATAAGGTTTACCAAACTTATAAGAAGTGTTCCGCAGTTGGACTTGTTTGAAGACACCCCCGAAATGATACGCCTTTACATGAGTCTCGACAGTATTCGCAAAAAGTACGGTGAAAGGATTATTCGAAAAGGGAATTCGTTTGTTCTGTAAGCAGTAATCGGTAATCGGTAATCGGTGTTGTCGGAAGGTGGTCGCGTACGGTTTATTCGACCGATACAGTGTCTTCAATAATTACGGGTGCGAAAAATTTTGTGCAGAAAGCAAGATCAAAATCTATTGCATTAGAAATTACAGGTTTTTCGCCATATTTGAATAAAATCATATTGCCTTCAACCTTTTTTCTTTTCAAAAAAGTATCTTTTTTGTCGCCTTTAAACTGAATAACGGATTTGTCACAGAAAAAATTCTTAATCCCCGCTTCATCAAGTGACATCGCTGCTTCCGAGGCATAATAAATCATATCATCCAGAATTTCTGAATATCCATCGGGATATTTTACTTTAATTTCCTCAATCTCCAAACTGTCTGGCCACAAAAAGACAACACAGTTTTCAGCAATAACAAGAGTGTCTGACTCGCTAGTGTAACTTTTTATCACCGGATCATCAAAATATTCGTCAATTATTGTGTCTTTTCCTGAGTTGGAATAATAACCATCGTCATCGCCAAGGTCAATAGTGTCAGAATCGTTGCTGTCATCAGACATCTTTTCCCCAAATCCCGAATTAATACAACTCAGTACTGTCAAGGATAATATAAGATAAAGTGCGATTCTCATGGTCGGTTAATAATCTGTTTCAAATATAAAATATTTTATGCGAATTTATCACATATTTTAGTACTATTGAATGATAAAATCATTTTTTATTTCAACAAATATATGTTTGAAAGCAATAATGTGATTTTTCATGATCATTTTGTTGCTGATTTAAAAGATTTGCTAATTTTGTAAGGAATAAAATTGTTTTTCATGTTAAAATTGAAAATCATTTCGATACTTGCCAGTTTTGTCTTTATTAACATTAAGGAACGGGATTCTTTTGTGCGTTAATTTCATTCTTTTCACTCAGGGTTATTTACAATCCTGAAAAATCAATTATTTTACAAATTTAAAAATTGTTATTATGGAATTACCATTTGCAGAATCGTATAAAATCAAAATGATAGAGCAGCTTAAACGCAGCACTCGTGAAGAACGTGAAGCCTGGATAAAAGAGGCAAAGTATAATTTATTTAAGTTAAGCAGCGACAAAGTGTTTATTGACCTTCTTACCGATAGTGGAACAGGAGCAATGAGCGATCGTCAGTGGTCGGCAATTATGTCGGGCGACGAATCTTATGCCGGTGCTCGCAGCTTTTTTGAGTTGAAAAACAGAGTAAAACAACTGATGGGATTTGATTATTTTCTTCCTACACATCAGGGTCGTGCAGCTGAGAATGTTCTTTTCTCGGTATTAATGAAAGAAGGAATGATGGTTCCTGGAAATTCACATTTTGATACCACAAAAGGACATATCGAATTTAGAAAAGCCAAAGCAGTTGACTGTACAATTGATGAGGCATTTGATACAACTCTCAATCATCCTTTTAAGGGAAATCTCGATCTTGGAAAGCTTGAAAAAGTTTATCGCGAGTATCCAAAGGAACAAATACCTTGTTGTGTAGTTACAATTACTTGCAATTCATCGGGTGGTCAACCTGTTTCAATTGCAAATATGAAAGCAGTTTATGAATTAAGCCAAAAATACGGAGTTCCAGTATTGTATGATTCAGCTCGTTTTGCCGAAAATGCATATTTTATCAAAATGCGTGAAGAAGCCTACAAGAATTGGACTATTAAGGAAATCGTTGCTGAGATGTACAAATATGCCGATATGGCAACCATGAGTTCTAAGAAAGACGGACTTGTTAATATCGGTGGTTTTATTGCATTACGTAGCGAGGAAATTTATCGTCAGGCTTGTACTTTCAATATTATGTTCGAAGGTTATGTTACTTATGGTGGAATGGCTGGACGTGATATGGCTGCTCTGGCTGTTGGTTTGGACGAAAGTACCGAATTTGATTATCTCGAAACAAGAATTAAACAAATAGAATATCTCGGAAACAAACTTATTGAGTATGGTGTGCCAATTCAGTTTCCAATAGGTGGACACGCTATTTTTGTGGATGCTAACAAAATTTTGCCTAATGTTCCAAAAGAGCAATTCCGTGCACAGACTTTAGGTGTTGAGCTTTATATCGAAGGAGGAATTCGTGGTGTTGAAATAGGTGCAATCCTTGCCGACCGCGATCCTATTACACGCGAAAATCGCTACCCAAAACTCGAATTATTAAGACTTGCAATTCCACGTCGTGTTTACACAAACCTCCACATGGATTACATTGCAGCAGCACTTAAAAATGTTTTCGACCGCCGCAACGAAATTACCGCTGGCGTCGAAATTATGTGGGAAGCTCCAATAATGAGGCATTTTACTGTTGAGTTGAAGAAAGTATAAATTCTCTCTGACATAATGATTAAGAAAAGCCTCGTTTTGCGGGGCTTTTTTCTTTTAACTAATCCCGCTCCAGCGAGAGAACTCGTTTTTCACAAATACTATTTTACAGGACTTTTAAACTATTTTGCAGAAGTGTTTACCCAAGAAGCATAATACAATTGTTATAGGGATCTGTGGGAGCTACTTTTGATTCATTATTAATTTAAATTTGTAAAATATGAAAAAGTCAATTGTTGTTTTCTTACATGTCAGCTTTTGGTCGATGTGTTTGTTCATTGTATTTATGGTAGTAATGGCATTAAATGCTGGCAATCCTAATATTTCAATTGGAAGTTTTTATTCGCCACTAAGCATTGGTGCAATTCTTCCTGGGATATTTGGGTTTTATACCTTTTATCTTGTTCTATTTGAGAAATTTTTAGCAAAGAAGAAATTCCTGAAATTGTTTTTATTTGGAGCAATAATTTCATTATTTAGTTCTGCAATTACTGAGATCGTTCTGTTTATTGTTTTTAATGGTGAGAGAGTTAACTGGACACTCGAAACAGTTATTACCTCGGGCTTGTTCCTGTCTTTTATTGCATTCACTTACGGAATTGGCGGCTTAGTAATGAAAGGTTTTATAACATGGTATAATGACATAAAACTAAAGGCAGACCTAAATAAAAAGAATTATGAAATAGAATTGGCTCTTGTTAAATCGCAAATCAATCCTCATTTTTTATTCAACACGATAAATAATATTGATATTCTTATTGAGAAGGATTCGAAACTAGCTTCTGTTTATTTGAATAAATTGTCGGATATTATGCGATTTATGCTTTATGAGACAGTTGAAGAAAAAATCCAGTTGAATAAAGAGTTGTCTTACATCGAAAAATTTATCGAACTACAAAAACTCAGAACTACAAATGAAAATTATATCAATTATATAGTTAACGGAGATCCATCAAATTATATGATTGCTCCAATTTTATTTATCCCATTTATCGAAAATGCATTTAAACATGCAGAGAATAAAAAAATCGATAACGCAATTAGCATTATAATAGATATTGAGAAAACTAAACTAATTTTTACATGTGAAAATGCATACAACCCAAATTCAAAACAGAAACAAGATTTTGGTGGATTAGGAAGCGAGTTAATCAAAAAGAGACTGAATTTGTTATATCCGGAAAAACATAGCTTGACAATCACTAAAAATAGCGAACTTTACAAAGTAGAACTGATACTTAATTTAAATGAAAATTAATTGCATAATAGTAGAAGACGAACCTTTAGCTTTAGAAAGAGCTAAAGGTTTTGTTATGAAATTGTCTTTTTTAAATTTGCTTGCAGCCTTTGATAATGCTATCGAAGCTTTATCATTTGTAAAAACAAATACTGTAGATTTAATTTTCTTAGATATTAATATGGACGAGTTTTCAGGAATACAATTTCTAGAAACATCTACAATTTCAAGCAAAGTAATTATTACCACAGCTTATCAGGAATATGCCTTAAAAGGATTTGATTTGAAAGTAAGCGACTATCTTTTAAAGCCTTATACATTTGAACGATTTGTGCAAGCGGTTGACAGAGTCCAAAATGAATTAACCAAGAATGAAATACTAAATGAGAAGAATTTTATTTTTGTAAAAACCGAATATCGTTTAGAAAAAATTCTTTTGAGTGACATTCTCTACATTGAAGGTATGAGAGATTATCGTAGAATTCATACCACAAGTAAAAAAATTATGACTTTGCAAACATTTAATGATTTTGAAAAAGAAATATCATCAAATATTATTTGCAGAGTACATAAATCTTATATGGTTTCCTTAGACAAAATTGAATCAATAGAAAAGGATCGAATAAAAATAAAAGAAATTCTTATTCCAATTTCGGATACCTACAAACTAGCTTTTTATGAGCATATTAATTTTTCTGGGAAAGATCAAAATTTAAAACAATAACTTCATAATTAGCTGAATGTTTCTAGAGTATTTTACAAACTTTTAGTATAATTGTATCCTTAATATTTTTTGATAATAAATAATCAGAGCATAATGAAAATACTCCTTTTAACTTTAATCCTTTTCTTTGCATATCATTCTGTAATATTATCTCAGGATTATCAAAAGTCAATAATTGAATTTCAAGATAAACTAAATGAAGAATTCAGGAATCCAGACGAATCGCCTTTAACAGTAGAAGATCGAGAGAAATTTGATAGTCTTGCTTTTTTCCCAATTGATGAAAAATTTAGGGTGCTCGCAAAGTTTGAAAGAATTGAAAATGCAATACCTTTCGAAATGAAAACTACAACAGATAGATTGCCAGTTTATGAGATTTATGGCGTTGCTACATTTACCCTGGATGATATTGAGTACAAATTAAACATTTACCAAAGTCTTTCTCTAAGAGAAAAAGAGGAATTCAAATCATATCTTTTTTTACCTTTTACTGACGCGACAAATGGTGGTGAAACTTATGGCGGAGGAAGATTTATTGATTTGTTAATTCCAGAAGGAGATCAGATAGTTATTGATTTCAATATGTCATATAATCCTTACTGTGCATATAATCATTCTTATTCCTGTCCTATCCCGCCAGAGGAAAATGATTTGAATTGCGAGATTAGGGCAGGGGTGAAACTCAAATAAGGATTACAAATATCTACCATGAATTATGTTTTTAGCTACAATATCAAAAAACTGATGTAATATTTTCCTTGTTTTACTGATTTTATAAGCTTTAATTTGTCGAATTATTTTCAATCCATAACAATTTATAAATGCCTGATAATAGATTTATATACTCATTCAAATACAACCATCATCATAGCGAATTATGTAAGTTAGAGTCACGGCAAATCTTTGATAAAGAAGAAAAAAACAACTTGTTGTTTACAAATGTCAAAGTTGATCCCTCTATTAGTCCTTTTATAAAAAGCCGATTTGAGATTGTTTTATCCTCAAAAGACTATTACGAACTTTTAATAAACATCGAGAAAGAGCATATTCAATTTGAAGGATTTAAAGCTGAATACCTAATTTTAGAGGGCGATGAAACTGGTTATAAAGAAAGACTCAATAAACTAAGAGATATTGGATATCGAATCGAAGGTGTGCCCGATTATAATGAGCCTTTGATAATTTACTCAATTTGTAAATATGCGGATATCTGGTATTTTGGAATTTTAATAAAGCACAACATAGACTGGCATCAACACAAGCAGAAACCCCATTCGTTTAGCAATTCAATAGGAATGGTTATCGCCAAAACTCTTGTTAATATTGCATCCAAAGGAGATAAAACCAAACTGCTATTAGATGCTTGTTGTGGCGTAGGTACAGTAATTTTAGAAGCGTGTTTTTCTGGTTACGATATCGAAGGATGCGATATTAATTGGAAAGCTTTTAATCATACACGAGAAAATCTTGCTCATTATAATTACATTGCCAAACTATATCAATCGGATATTAAAGACCTTGATAAAAACTTCGATGCAGTTATTATTGATCTTCCGTACAATATATATTCTTATTCCAATGACACAATAAGCTTAAGCATCATAGAATCAGCAGCAAAATTAAGTAGCCGAATAGTTATTGTAGCTGTATCAGATATTGAAACATTAATCGAGAAATCAGGACTAAAGATTTCAGATTTCTGCTCTGTAGAAAAAAGAGGAAAATCAAATTTTACTCGAAAGATTTGGGTTTGCGAAAAAGAAAAGAAATAAATAGCCACAACTGACAGAAAAGAGTTACCCGCAAAGCGCTAAGCTCAATGAAAATGCTCGGTTCAAATTCGCGCCAGCGAGAGATGTCGAGAGAAATTTTTCTTTGCAGAATGTGGTAAAGTGTATTTTACTATTTTTGTCCAACAAAACTATCACAAATGAAAATCCACATTTACCAGTTGTTCACGCGCTTATTTGGCAACAAAAACAGCACAAATAAGCAGAATGGTAGCATTGCTGAGAATGGCTGTGGTAAATTTAATGATTTAACAATAAAAGCGCTGGAAGAGATTAAGGAGCTTGGAATGACTCACATCTGGTATACTGGTGTTTTGGAACATGCCTCTTTAACTTCTTATGAAGCTGATAATATTTTTGCAGATCATCCTGATTTTGTAAAAGGACAAGCAGGTTCGCCTTATGCTGTGAGGGATTATTATGATGTTTGTCCTGATTTAGCCGTGCAGGTTAGTAATAGAATGAATGAGTTTGAAGAACTTTTGCAGAGAACGCACCAAGTTGGATTAAAAGCAATCATTGATTTTGTTCCTAACCATGTTTCGAGATCCTATAAATCAACAGCTAAACCAAGTGGCGAGAAAGATTTGGGAGAAAACGACGATGTAAATCATTCATTCTTGCCGCAAAATAATTTCTATTATCTACCGGGCGAAAAGCTGCAACTTCCAACAAGCAGTAGCGCAAATCCATATTTTGAAATGCCAGCAAAAGTAACTGGAAATGATTGCTTTAGTGCTACTCCATCTATTAATGATTGGTACGAAACAGTTAAGCTAAACTATGGAGTGGATTTTCTTAATGGCAATTCCAAACACTTGGATCCTATTCCCGATACTTGGCTTAAAATGACAAATATTTTACTGTTTTGGGCAGAAAAAGGAGTAGATGGTTTTCGTTGCGATATGGCCGAAATGGTGCCAGTGGAGTTTTGGAACTACGCAATAAATCGTGTTAAAAATGAATATCCAGATATTTTATTTGTTGCAGAAGTTTATGATCCACAGCAATATCGGAGCTATATTCACCAAGGAGGATTCGATTTGCTTTACGATAAAGTCGGACTTTACGATACCTTGCGAGGTATTATCGAAGGACACAAATGGGCAAACGATATTACCAACTGCTGGCAACAAGTTGATGACATAAAAGAGCACATGCTTTGTTTTCTCGAGAATCACGATGAACAGCGGATAGCCTCAGAGTTTTTTGCGTCGAATGCATGGAGGGCAATTCCTGCACTTGTTGTTTCAGCTTGTTTCGAGAAATCGTCATACATGCAATATTTTGCACAAGAACTTGGCGAAAGTGCTCCAGATGCCGAAGGTTTTAGTGGGCACGACGGACGAACCAGCATTTTCGACTACTGGGGAGTAAAAGAACATCAAAACTGGATGAATAATGGTGAGTTTGATGGTGGTATTTTGTCCGATGAACAAAAGGAATTACGATCAACTTATAAAAGCATTCTTAATCTAGCATTAAACAACGAAACCATTCAGAAAGGCGCATTTTACGATTTGCAATGGTTTAATCGGGTTACTGAAAATTACAACGGTAGGTTTGTTTATTCATTTTTACGATACACTAAGGATGAAATCTTATTGTTTATTGTAAACTTTGATAAAAATTCGCAAACTGTAAAACTTGTTTTGCCCGATGATGCACTTAAACTTTCAGGACTTTCGGCAGAGTCAAAAGCAGAAGTTATATTTGCCTCAGAAGATTGCAAAATAGTTTCAGATTCGGGAAAAACCTTTAATTTAGGTGCAAATGGGGTCTTGGTTATATGCTTACAAAGTTCGGAGTTTTAAGTTCGGAGTTCGGAGTTAAGTGTTCTGCTAATTTTCTGGTAGGTCAGAGAAGAAAGCCACGATTTGCAGTCAGCACCGATTACAATTCTAGTATGTCATAGAAAAAAGCCAATATTTTGCAGTAGGCGCTGACGGCTATGCCACCCAATATTTAGTCCCTGAGCACAGCCGAAGGGCCATCATTCCAATTAATCCTTCACCTTCTCAGCCTTACAAAGACCGTCTTTCTTTTTCGCCACGCGCCCACATTTCGCACACTTAAATTTTGGATTTTCAGACTTTTTAACATCGTATATTTCTTCTGAAAGTTTACACTTTGTTTTTGACATGATTTACATTTTTGTGAAAAACAAGTTTTGTGTGAAAAGGTTTTAAATAGTTAATTAAAAAAAGCAGGAAGTTGACAACCTGCTTTATGCTTTATTTATACAGAACCAAATACTTATTGCATTCTTGCTTCAACCTTTTTCCAATCAACAAGTTCCCAGAAATGATTTAAATAACTGGTACGAAGGTTTTGATAATCGAGATAATATGCGTGCTCCCATACGTCGCAGGTTAAAAGGGCTTTTTCTCCTGTAGTCAATGGCGTTGCAGCATTTGATGTGCCAACAATTTTAAGTTCTTTGTTTTTGTCAATAACCAACCACATCCAGCCTGAGCCAAATAATCCGATAGCAGCATTTGTAAATTCTTCTTTAAATTTATTATAAGAGCCCCATTTTTCATTTATCATTTCAGCAAGATCTTCAGTTGGATGGTCGAGAGGATTAGCAGAAAATCCTTCCCAGTAAAAAGTGTGATTCCAGATTTGAGCTGCATTGTTGAAAATTGCACCTTCAGAATTTTTAACAATATCTTCGAGAGATTTTCCTGCAAAAGGAGTTCCTTCTATCAAAGAATTAAGTTTGGTTACATAACCCTGATGATGTTTTGTGTAATGGAATTCAACTGTTTTTGCACTGATATGTGGCTCAAGCGCACTCATTTCATAAGGTAATTTTGGTAAATTAATCATGTTTTTTTGTATTATTGGTTTAACAAATTTTTATACGTTTTAAAACATCCAAGTTACAAAAATGTTCGCACAATTACCGTTTATATTTGAAATTTAGAATAACTCTGAATAGTGGCTTGACAGAATAAGCTAATTTTAGGAGGATATATACAAAGTTTAACGCGAACCGATGTTTTTGCGATGCAGTTAGAGTTGTCTAACTTTAGCTAATTATACAAATTAGTGGAAGATCCCGTTTCTATTGTTTAACGCGAATTTCACGAATTACACGAATTAAAGCCCAGCGCAGCCAATTAAATGAAGACACATTTGTCGTTTTTCCTTCGCGTAAATTCGTGCAATTAGCGTTAAAAAGAAGTCGTGCGCCAGCCAATGAAATTGTTGTAATTAAATGAAAACTCAGATGTTAATGTTTAACGCGAATTACTCGAATTAACACGAACGGCTTTAGCCCTCACCGAAGGTAATTTTAACTCAGCGCAACTAATAAAATGAAGACAAATTTGTCGTTTTATCTTCGCGTAAATTCGTGAAATTCGGGTTAAAAAGAAGTCGTGCGCCAGCCAAGTATCTATGACAAATAATGAAGACACAATTGATGCTTTCCCTTCGTGTAATTAGTGAAATTCGCGTTAAAAAAAGACGTGCGCCAGCCAAGTATCTATGACAAATAATGAAGACACAATTGATGCTTTCCCTTCGTGTAATTCGTGAAATTCGCGTTAAAAAAAGACGTGCGCCAGCCAAGTATCTATGACAAATAATGAAGACACAATTGTTGCTTTCCCTTCGTGATAATTCGTGAAATTCGCGTTAAAAAGAAGTCGTGCGCCAGCGTGTAATATTAGCGTAATATCGCTAGAGATTAATGATCGTATTATTTAATAGAATGGAAAATTATGCTGTTAAAATAATATTTATAATTAATTTGCTAAATTTGAAATAAAAACCATGAGTGAGATAATTTATAAAAAAGAAAGCTACGAAATAATTGGAATCTGTATGGAAGTTCATAGACTATTAGGCCCTGGATTCCTTGAAGTTGTGTATAAAGATGCTCTTGAATATGAATTTCAAAAACATGGGATAAAATATCAAAGAGAGAAAAAATACAATATTGCATACAAAGATATTACTCTTAAACATTCTTATAATTCTGATTTTGTAGTTTACGACAAGATTATTCTCGAAGTAAAAGCTGTGAGCAGTATTTCGGATGACTTCATCATCAAAGGACTGAATTATTGCAGGGCTTCCGAATGTTTTTTGACAATCATAGTCAATTTTGGTGAGGCTAGCTTAAGCTATCGAAGAGTAGTTATGGATGACAAGTATTTTCAATGGCTCGATAGAATAAGCTAATTGCCTTCCTCACAAACCTAAATGCATGGAATGTAAAGATCCTTTTTAGGATTAATGCACAAAATTGGGACTCCAAAAGAATTTGAAACAATTTTTGTTTCTGGGAAACCAAATATTCGATGAATTATAGTTTCGTCTTTTGTAGTTAGAATGGTAGCGCATAGAGAACCTTCTTCGGCAGCTATTTTAACAGCTTTGCTGTCGATAGAATTATGCGATAACTTTAGGCCGTGCTTGTTGTAAACCAAGTCAAATTTATCAAAAAATTGAGTGCAGAATTTAATGTTGTTTGTTATTCTTTCGTCAGCATTTTCGTAAAAAACAATATCAATTGCGGTTTTAATATTCTTTGCAAAGTATGTTACCCAACCAGTTTTTTCCTTCATCTCTTTCATCGTGTTGAGTGGGATAACAATGTTTTTACTACCATCTGGCACTGGTGAGTTTTTTTGTACAACAAAATATGGTATTCTGGCTTTTCTAATTATTTTAACCGCAGCATGCCCAGAAAGGAATTGTGGGTCGTTTTTCCCATGAGTCCCCAAAATAATTAAAAAAGCATCAAGTTTTTCGGCTGTAGAATTAATAATTGTACAAGTACAACCTTCGTCAACCAGAAAATCACAGATTATATTATGTTCTGCTTTAATAGTTTTACATATTTCAGACAAGGCTTCCTTAACTTCAAAATGTGTGTCCGATTTGCTAAAATAGCTATAAGTATTTTCGTTAATCACATGTATAATATGCAAATTTCTTTTAAATTTTTTTGCAAGGAAAATAGCCCACTGCAAGCTCTTCTCGCCAACTTCAGTGAAGTCTGTGTAAACTAAAATATTCTGAACTTTTGTATCTTTCATTTGTTTAATGTAAATTGCGAAACTAATTAAAAATATTAATATTCAAACTGATAATTACTAACAAAATGAGCACAAAAGTATTAAACGTAAGCAAGAGTGTAAAGTGGATTGGAATAAGAGATTTTGATATCAGGACTTTTGATATCGTGATGGAAACAGAATATGGCACCACTTATAATTCTTATTTTATTGATGCTGAAAACAAGACTATTGTTGAAACTGCTAAAGAAAAGTTTGCAGATGAGTATCTGGATAAAGTTAAGTCTGTTACAAATCCTTCTGAAATTGCTTATATAATTCTAAATCACACCGAGCCAGATCATTCTGGTAGCATTGCAAGACTACTCGAAATAGCTCCAAATGCTATTGTTGTTGGAAGTGGGCAAGCAATAAAGTATGTTCAGGATATGCACGAAAAAAAGTTTGAAAGTTTAATTGTTAAGGATGGTGATGAATTAAGTCTTGGCAATAAAACTCTTAAATTTATTGGAGCCCCTAATCTTCATTGGCCAGATTCAATTTATACATATTTAGTCGAAGAAAAAGTTTTGTTTACTTGCGACTCTTTCGGAGCACATTTTTGTTCTGAGGAAATGTATGATGACCTAGTAGGCGATTATAGCGACAGTTTTAAATATTATTTTGATGTTATTCTTAAGCCATATAGTAAGTTTATGCTCAGGGCAATTGAAAAAATTCGTCCATTGGAAATAGAAGTAATTGCTAACGGACATGGCCCAATTTTAAGAACTACTCATAAGCAAATTGTTGATTTAACTGAAAAATATGCTAAAGAATATCTGGAGTTGAATGAACATCCAAAGAAGAAAGTACTTATTACTTATGTTTCTGCTTATGGCTATACGGGTGATATGGCAAAGGCTATTGCTGAGGGAATTACTGCTAACGGAACTGTCGATGCCGAAGTGCTCGATATTGAAAGAATTGATCTAGGCGAACTTGATTCAAAACTAGTACTGGCTGATGCTTTGATTGTTGGCTGTCCTACTATTAATCAGAATATTTTATTGCCAATTTATAAAATGTTTGCAGTAATTAATCCTTTGCGTGACAGAGGAAAGCTTGCAGCATCATTTGGATCTTATGGATG
>Ga0209800_10002845_pt1 | contig 14566 bp, 23 predicted proteins | sample Higcelweek8metaG_FD_187174 | JGI IMG/M metagenome (GOLD analysis project Ga0209800, IMG submission 187174) | Freshwater pond sediment microbial communities from the University of Edinburgh, under environmental carbon perturbations - High... | ecosystem: Environmental > Aquatic > Freshwater >...
TTTTGGCAAGATGTTTTTCCTACTGGCGACAATGATTATCGTTGGTGGCAAGTATGTCCAATTATTCGTCAGGCTCATTCCGACGCCAAGTTATATTCAGTTGAAACCAACACTCGCTTTGTTTCTGCCAATACCAGTACCCGCTTCGATTCCGATTCAGAATTTTCTGTCGGTTTTTTATTTGATATCGAGTTGGCTAATTTAACTCGGCTATTGAGAAGAGAGTAGCAACAACACAAGCGAATCAAGGCAAACTATGGTTTTTGTACTCAGTTTGCCTTATAATCACACCTGTCCGTAGCTCTTTAAAATTATTTTTCTTTTTTTATTAACAATCCGCAAGGAACGTTAATTTTTCAAAGAAAAATTTTACGTTCCCCTGTAGCTCTCCGCCGGCTGGCGGACGGTAGAGCAAGTTACAATAAATTGTGTATTTTGTATACGCAATTTATAATCGCCAAGCTAAGAAAATTTACATCGGTCAAACTCATGACCTTGATAAAAGGTTAAAAGAGCATAACGATGCAAATAATCTGACGCACCTTTACACTAAAAGAATCGGCATTGGTTGGGAATTAGTTTATTCCGAATCAGTAACCGATCGAAAACAAGCTTTAGTTCGTGAAAAACAATTAAAAAGTTTTCGCGGTCGTGAGTTTGTTAAAAAACATATTCCCCTGTAGCTCAGTCGGTAGAGCAATCGCCTGTTAAGCGATTTGTCCTAGGTTCAAGTCCTAGCGGGGGAGCAAACATTTTTTGAATCATAATTTAATTTACAGTGCAATTGACACTGTCACTTTTGATAAAATCACCCAACAATGAAAATTGCTGTTGGTACAATATCAGAACAAAAGTTGCAATTCTTAGAAGAAGTTTTAACGGAGTTAGGGCAGATCTATTCTTTGGAGCCATTTCAAGTTTCAAGTGGTGTATCCGATCAACCAATTACCAGCAAAGAGACCAAGCAAGGATCATTAAATAGAGCAAAATCAGCTTTACAGCAATCTCGCGATGCCGACTTCTCACTCGGTATTGAGGTTGGTTATCATCCCAATTTAAAAGGAGATTATAAAATCTTTTGTTGGGCAAGTTTGATTGATAAAAACGGTAAACATTTGTCTGCACGATCACACACTCTTACTTCCTTCTTTTCATCAAAAAATATTAAAAGAAAACAAACGTCTCGGAGAATTTGTTCGTCAGTTTCTAATTGATAATCCTGACGAAATATCTCAGCATATCGGTATCATAATTAGAGACAGGAAACCCTTTATCCAAACAGCAATAAAACTAGTGCTGTTGAATTATTTTGTAAAATAAAATTTTGATTATTGACTGTCAATTCCACTCAGCAAGCAAAAATTATCCCTATCTAGCTGCTTTGTTAATATAATTCCAACCAACTACTTGTTTTTAAAAAATCCTATAATATACTATATTCACAAGCTACGATAGAGAAAAAGTAGATTGTTTGACAGCGACAAGAGAGAGGAAGCGGCTGGTGAAAGCTTCCCGAATGCCAACAATTGAATTACCCTCTGGAGCTTAAACCCTAACGCCATTGGCAATTAAGGTTTACGGGAAAGCCCGTTATAGCCCAAAAAGTGTGTCGATTTATTTCGGAGCACTCGAAAAGCATTGATTGTCATAACTCGAGAGCACCCAAGGACACAGGGTGCTTTTTTTTGACAGTTAATGGAAACAAGGTGGTACCGCGAGAAGCCTCGCCCTTGTCTTGTCCTACTAGTTAGGCAGGCCAGGGGCGAGGTTTTTTAGTTATTAAAGGAGGTGACACAAATATATGTCAAAAGAAAATTTGGTACCCGTCGACCCAGATCGACAAAGGATTGAAGCCGAAATTGCCAGACATCTTAACTCTAGTCTCAGTGAGAGTATGTCCTCAAGGCAGGTGGATATCTTTCAAAACCACCAGTTTGAGGCTCAAAGGCTTCAGTCTATTTTGGTACTAAGCGATCAGACTAGTTTGCCGATTGCCTTGGTTGAGAAACTTGATCAGGTAAACCACAATGTCATGAATCGCCTCGTGTTGGATGGAAAAATTGACGAAGCTCGACAAGTAGTTTTAAATCCACAGTTGGCGCGACAGCAAAATGCTTTAGCGTTTGAAAACGCTGAAAGGTTTGTTCAGTCACAGTCAAGACTCGGCGGTTTTAGAAAAACCGGCTAAATAATCAGTACAACCAGTTAAGGACCCAAACTGGTTATGCTCTAGTCCCAAGCTCACCGAATGAGCCGAAGAAAGCTGGGGCGCTCGAGTTCCACCCCGGTAGCTTCAAAAAAATTACTCACTCTTTGGAATTTTAATCTTCAACTTTTGTTTGTTCTCTGGGTCAACAGACACCTCTACTTTTCCATCAGTAGAAATTACGTTCCTTTCTATATATTCATAAAAATAATGCTCCTTTTCAGTATCAGACTCCTCAATCTTTACACCAATTTTTATTGCCAACGACGGGTATAAAAGCGAAGCATAAGACAGGTATCCTTGGCCATCATTCATTTTTGTTGAGGCACATACAATTCCGCAGACAGACCCTTTTTCATTAAACACTGGAGCTCCACTCATTCCTAATTCAAATTGTGAATCTATTTGAAAACACGGAAATTTTAGAAATCCACCATCTCTTTTCTCCTTAAATATTTCTATTACTCTTCCTTGAGTAAATGCAGTCTTTTGAGAATAGTCAACCACAGTTTTTCCATCCCAAATCTCGTTAGTATATTTTGCATTATTCTCATAATAACCAAAAGCTAAAGTATTTTCCCCAATCTTCGGCGGTTGAAAAGAAAGTTTTAATACGGATGATAACAATAGCTGTTTATCTCCAATCATTCCTTTTTTAAGCCAACAAAATGCTATATCATAATTAACATCAAACCACACATAATCAATCGGCCACAATCCACCCATATAATCTAAATTATCATCATTCTTACCACCAATATATAAAGCATTAAGTGATAATTTTTTGTGGTACCCGTTTCCGTCTCTACGCTTAAATTCCATTCTTTCTGTATCAATTTCATCAAACAAATGTTTAGCTGTCATCAAAAGCCCATCCATAGTAACAGCAAAAGCAGTTCCCAGGGGAATTATTTCATCATCAACTAAAGCCACTATCGGAAGGATAGCACCTTGTATTCTATGACCAAATTCAGAGAGTGGTTCAAATTTAGTTTTAACTTCTAAAGCACCATCAATAGCTTTCCACCCCATTTATTTTTTTAATTTTTATACTCAAGTATTATACTTTTGTTACAATAAACTTGTTGTTATTTTTTCCAAAGCATGGGGCAACGTGGAGTCAGATCTATTTTGAACATAAATAAGTTCTTGCCGATCCATACCCCATCATGGAGGTTAGAACTTTAGTATAATTTGTCATGAACATCGCCATTGCTGATCCAACAAAGGATATTGAAGAATTAACTATCGTTGCCCAAAAAGCCTTTTTAGTTACTCCCGACTCTGACTTATCCAATTGGTTTTCATTTCATGAAATGGTTAACACCATAAATGAAAATCATGGTTTATGTCTTAAAGCAATTTCAGATAATGGTTCAATTGTTGGCATGACCTATGCCCAACAGGAGAGTTTAATAAATGGTAAGGAGGGAAAAGAAAAATGGGTAATTGTTATTGTTGCCGTTGACCCCAATAATTCGGGGCAAGGAATTGGTTCATTACTCTTAAAAGAATTGGAAAAAATAGTATCTCAAAGAGGCGTCACAAAAATGTTTGTCTATACCAATAAAGGTGATGATAAAGTCATCAATTTTTATAAGAAAAACAATTATGAAGACGCTGGTTGGATAAGAGACTACCAATACGGAAAGGGTAACTCAGCAGTATTTTTACTCAAGCATTTAGCCTAAAATCCACACACCGCCTTCCTAATTTCTTCCAGGGAGTAGAGCATTTCACACTAACCAACATTTGTTAAAATCATCTAATGAAAATGTACACTTTTGCCACTGACCCAGGAGTTATTACCGGCCGCGAAAATAATCCTGATTTATTTATCAGAAGAACTGATTTCTCAGCAGGATATTCCGAGGCTGACTATCATAGTCATCCTAACTCTTATGAATTTTATGTTGTGTTGAAAGGTAAGATAAAATTCGAGTCAGAAAACAAAGAAATAGTTAATGCGGTAAGTGGCTCATTAATTCATTTCAATGAAGCCGAGCCACATCGAATTGTTATGGTTGATGAAGATGTTGAAATGTTGTTGATAAAAAGACTTGAGGCAACCAAGGCATAAATCTCCTTAAAGTCCAAAAAACATATTTTTATACTTTGATAAAATAGGAAAATAATCGTTCTTTAGAATATACTTTATTTAAGGAGAATTTCTTTAAAAATTGCCTTTGTCGTATTTGCTATTTCAATTGGTATTTTTGTTCTTACACTATCTTTAAATCATCGTCAAAATAACGTCAACATAAGTCAACAAGAAAATAATCAGCCAAATACAAGCATTAGCCCAACAGGCAAAATACTTTTTGCAACGAATAATTCTATAAATATATACGATCTTGCCACCAAAAAAGAGTCAATTATTATCGATAATGTCAAAAATACGCCCAACAATTGGAAATATTCCAACGGCTATCTATTTGTCATTAGAAATCAAAGTGAAATCATTAGAAAAAACTTATCAAATTCAAAAGAAACAACTGTCTTGTTTGCACCAAAAGACTGTCTATCAACTCCCAAGGACGGCACATATTGCAATGTGAACTATATTTTCCCATCAACTGATGGTAATAAGTTAGTTGTCGATGTCGACGGAGGTAGCGGTGAACAATATTGGATGGTTCCTCCTGATGATTTTATTAACCTCCAATTTGTAATTGACTTTACTTCCGACAATTTAGTGCCAAAACTAATTAACAAATCTAACAAGTATCCATATCTCGATAATCCTGTTTGGTTTAGTGATAGCCAGAACTTGTTTATTGGAGACAAAACAGTAATTAATCTGTCCTCTTTTGAAAAAACACAATTGGCTAATCTAACTTCAGATATTCTTTATCCTAGTTTTACAGGAAATAATTATCTTTGGTTTAGTGAAACAATTGATACTAAATTTCAAAGTATTTTTGATGATTATAAACGCCCCAATCTTGTCAACAGTAGTCTCGAAAAAGATTCAAAATCATATGGTATTCCATTTATAGAATTTCCCATAGTCGCCCGTGATTTTAAAGAAATAACCAAAGTTGTTCCAATTCGCAACACTAACGTATATCTAATCGAAATTAATAGTGGTGGTAAAAAAGACATCTTTTTTACTGATAGTGGTGGTACTTTCAAAAAGCTCAATCCCAACAATTCTGATTCTTATATTTATGTTTCTTACCTACCTTCTTCCCAGCAAATATTAGCTATTCGATCAACTGAAGACAGGTCATATGGTATAAAAGTTTCCGAATCTCAATTAGTTTTGTTGCCAGAATCCAATTATGCCCAGTACGTGGCCAATATCGATAATGGCCCAGCTGTGTATAAAGAAAAAAGTATCTTAAAGTTTAGTGACCCCAGCCAATCACAGTTCATCTCCAATCGAATTGCCGTGTCCCCTGACGAAAAATTTATTGTCTTGCCTTTAACGAATAAAAACAATATTGACCATAGCGATTACACGCTTGTCGAATTAGAAAGCGGTAGCTCACAAAAACTAGACATCAACTTTGGGTTGAATTATATTTGGTTAAAATAATACTAAAGTTCTATAATCGTTCCACTCCACGAGCCCGATCATTGTTTCATCAACTTCTCCATAATTATTGCTTGTTCTCCGTCTCTGTTTTTAAATTCAAACCCCATACTTTCATAAAGTTTTTTAGCAATTACTTGTGTATCTTTAACCCAAAGTTTTAACAATCGAATTTCATCATTCTTTTTTACTTCTTCCATCAAATATTTCAAAAGACTTTTTCCAACCCCTTGGCCTCTGTAATTTTTATTTACATATGCACCGTGAATTACTGCCGTTTCATTAACCTCGCCTTCCTCCCCAACCGTCAAATTCATTACTCCAATTATCTTTTTATTATCCTTAGCAAATACAAATAGATTATTTTTGTTACTTAGTTTTTCTTTCCAATAAACCGATGGATAAGTTAAAGTTTCTTGATATGTTGAATTAAACGCCTTCGGTTCTGCCTTAAGTGTTTCCAGTCTAATGTCTTTATACTTCTGCCACTCACCAGGACTTAATTTTACAATTGATATCCTAAAGTCTTTCATTACCGTTGATTATATATCTTATCAACAGTCCTACTAATTCCGTTCAAGGTAAACAGTAAATTGCCCATATTCTCAATTAAAGTTGCGGCGGTCAGCGTCGATATGTATAAAGCCACTCGGGCTTATCGTCTAGATGTAACAATACTTTACATTAATAATGTACTTGTTATACTTCTTACAAGAATGGCAAACTTTAATTTGGATAATAACCAAAAAAGAACCATATTTTGTTTGTTGTTAGGTTATGCTGGATACTATTTTTGTCGTTCCAACCTTTCCGTCTCCGCCCCTTTGTTAATTAAGGAATTTTCTTCGGTCGGTCTAAATAAAGTCGCGTTGGGCGGTATCGTCTCTACTGGTGTTTTGGTTTATGCATTTGGCAAAATTCTAAACGGTATTTTTGGTGATTTTTTTGGCGGCAAGAAAACTTTTATTCTGGGGATGTTGGGATCCATCGTTGCCACAATTTTTTTCGGGTTGGGTGGAGGAATTACGGCATTTACTACCTTTTGGCTTGTAAATCGGTATTTTCAATCAATGGGCTGGAGTGCTTTGGTAAAAACTGTCGGCCAGCTGTTTGATCATATATCTTATGCCAGGATTATGGGCATATTAAGCCTAAGTTTTTTATTTGGTGACATGATCGCCAGATATTTATTTGGCTGGATAATTTCTTTAAATTTTGGCTGGAGAGAGATATTTTATTTTTCAGCAGCCGTTTTTTCTCTTATCGCTTTGATAAATATTATCTTCCTACCTAAAAACAAAATTAATAAAAACTTAACCCCACATCCCAAAACCTTATTTCGGGATTCAACTGCAAAAATAAACGTACTTCAATTATTATTACCCATATTAAAAAGTCCTGCATTTTGGATTGTCGCCATTATGTCCGTCGGACTAACTGTTATAAGAGAAACATTTAATTTTTGGATACCTACCTACCTAACTGAAGTCGTCAAATATTCTCCCTCCGAAGCAGCCAAATTTAGTATGCTGTTTCCTTTTTTCGGCGGCCTCTCTGTCATCTGTTTTGGTTTCTTTACCGATAATAAGATGAAAGGTTTAAAGTCAAAAGCGATCATAATAAGCCTTTTGATTCTGACTGTCCTTCTATTAATGCTTTATGGTTTAAACTCCGCTACTCCCAAATATATCCATCTGATATTAATTTCACTCTCGGCTTTTATGATTGTCGGACCATATTCTTTTTTGGCGGGGGCCATATCTTTGGACATTGGAGGTCCAAAAGCCAGTTCAACTGTAGCGGGCTTAGTTGATAGCGCTGGATATTTTGGCGCCACTTATTCCGGTATAGGTATCGCCCAAATCGCCACTGTCTATGGTTGGAACAAAGTATTTTTAGTTTTAGCGATTGTATCTCTCGTTACTTTAATTGCCTCTAATTTTTACAAGAAAATATTTGAAGTGGCTTTAGTATCCAAAGATAAGTGATCTATGGATATCACCAACGATCTAGATGCTCGATTTGAGAAGTTAAAAGCTACCATCAAGGGTAAAATTGTAATTTTATCAGGTGGAGATTCTACTGAGACAAGTGCTTCTCTCATAACCGGAAAAAATGTATTCGATTCTTTAAAAAAAACCGGATTAAATATTGAAATGGTAGATCCATCTAGTTTTAGTGCCCGGGAATTAATCGACAAACTTCAACAGTCAACGTTGGTATTTAATGCCTTACATGGCGGAAAAGGAGAGGACGGTACAATTCAAGGGTTTTTGGATTTCTGCAAAATTCCTTACACAGGTTCGGGGCTTGAGGCTAGTGTCATTGGTAAAAACAAATTATTGTGTAAAAGAATTTGGAGTTCAGTTGGTATACCGGTACCAAAATGGGTAATCTGGGAAAAAATGACCAAAAACAAATTTCTTCAACTCTCCGTAGAAAGGCTAAAGTTACCGTTTGTCATCAAGGTTCCGAATGAAGGGTCAGGTCAGGGTGTATATCTGATAAACAATATAAATTCAGCCCAGAACATCCTTAAAAAATATTCAAATGCAGACGGAATTTTTGCTGAAAAGTACATTCGTGGCAAAGAAGTTGCCACTATTGTTATCCAATACGCCCAAAATATAATTATCAGTCCTGTGCTTGAAGAAATTGGTGGTAATTCGTTTATGGACAAAACTTTAAAAGACGGAAAAGAAATTCTCAGAACCATTCCCGCGTCTCTTCCTCCTGAGGTTACTGAAAAAATTAAACAATTATCCAAAAAAGCTTTTGAAATAATAAATTGTCGCGATTATGCTCGGTTTGACATTCGGCTAAGCCGTAAAAATGTACCATATTTTTTAGAAGCCACCATCCTTCCTAGTATAAAAAACAATAGTCGGCTTCCGGCAATTTTTCGATCTATGGGTATGGATATCGACCAGACAATCAAATTTCTAGTTTGTGTTGCCCTTGAGAGAATTAGCACCAACTAATTTAGTTTCTTAACTTAGTAAATTGAAAGCAATAAGTCGCAAACATATTAATCACCGATTATTGGATGTTTGTGGCTTAGTTCGAAATTTACATGCCACATCTTTTTCAAATCAACCGGTCCAAATATTGCCTGGCTGAGGTTGGCCATCCTAGCATGAAATTGATTACCATAATCAAAATGCCACCATTCATCTGGATAGTTCGTCATTCCCACACTAGACATTATTCGAGTTAAAAGGTTTCTGTTTGCAATTGCTTCTCTATCTTTTTCGGTCATTTCTGCTTGCAGGCAGTAATCAAAAAAATTTGTAGCTGCCCTTGGACTAAAATCATCAAAGCTAGTCCCCATTTCCAATAATTTGCCGTTACGATTAGTAATCGTTAGGTCTACTGACCCTCCCGTAAAATGTGGAGAAGGTCGTCTGAGATTTTCCGATGGTAATGAAACAAAGGTCTGTGCCAAGGCCTCTGCGTCTGCTTGGCTTATGCCTGGATTTTCAGCTTTAATTTGATTGAAATATCCATCAAAAAGGGATTGTTGTACCTGAAGCGGCCGCCATCCATCCCATAATAAAAATCGATATCCTTGTGGAAGTAATTGGGCCGCAGATTCCAGTTTTTGACAAACAGATTCTCGAAGATACATCCTTTCTGTAGTACCACTTATCCCTGCTTGAAAATAAGCTGGGCAAATATCAATACGCGATGAACTTGGTAATGAGTTCAGCATTACCAGCGGTTCACTATTTCCAGAAGCTATTGGCACATCTTTCCATCCCGACACCGTTCGAATTATTTTTAAGGATTCGAGTTTGCTTATTATTGACAAGATTTTAACACAATATTCTTTGACAAGTTAATTTTGTAAAACATTTTTAAACTGAACTAGTGGACACCATATTCACCAAACCCTGTACCTCAAACAACTTACTCTTTGATTTTGCTCCGCCAACCAACATAATTTTTGATTTTTTTACTTTCAAAAATTCGGCCAATGATTCGATCACTGCTTTATTAGCTTTTCCTTCCAATGGTGGCGCGTTTACGTACACATGAATCATCTCTGTCAAATCTTTTTCCACTCTTGGATTTTTTGAGTTTGGATGCACCACCACCTCAATTTTCATGTTTTATTCTAACAGTTCCATAATCGTTCACTTTTCGATCCAACACTGCAACTTTTGCTAAAATACAGTATGAAAACGTATAAATTTTGTCAAAGTTGTGGTTTCCCCCTAAGTCAAGATAAATTAGGAGGGGGATCAGAAATTGATGGTTCAATAAATCCAAAATATTGTTCAATGTGTTATCAAAAAGGGGAATTTTTATCTCCAAAAGAAATTGACACTCCTCAAAAAATGCAGGAATTTTGTATCAAAGAAATGAAAAAGTCAGGAATAAAAGGGATTTTCGCCTGGCTAGCCACACGTACTATTCCAAAGTTAGAAAGATGGAGTAAGTAAATGAATTCATCACTTATCGCTCCTTGTGGTATGAACTGTGGCCTTTGTGTGATGCATTTGAGAAGTGAAAATAAATGCCCTGGTTGTTCTAGTGGCCGAAAAGTAAACGGAAAATGTATAAAATGTGCCATCAAGCTTTGTAAAGAAAGAAAAGGCGAGTATTGTTTTGAATGTGACAAATTTCCCTGTGAAAGATTAATGCGTTTGGATAAGCGGTATCAGGAAAAATATGGCATGAGCGAAATCCAAAATTTACAAACTATCAAAGAAAAGGGAATCGAGTATTTGCTAAAACAAGAAGAAAAAAAATGGATCAATTCTGAAGGAACCTTTTGCGTTCATGATAAAAAGAGATATCCAACCAAGTCGTGAATTAAGTTTCAGGACTTCGATTTTTCTCCTTAAAAGTATTATTATTAGTATAATTTTTAGTAAATAATCTAACTGCGGAAAGAAAAAATACAAATTTTGAAACACAATAATGCAATCAACCAACCCAACCACCAAACTCGAAACAACAGTTGTCAAAACCATCGACGCTCTTGCCAGAATCGAGCGTTTTGTTACCAAATACGGTCCGAGTTTAAGTGAAAATCAAATCACTCGAATATCAACCAAGCTAAAAGAATTGCAAAAACAGTTATAATTCAATATGACCCCGTCCCGACAGGACCCCCTAGCCCTCTACATTTTTATCGGTTTGATAATAGTCGCCCTTGCCAGCATTTTCTTTATCGCCAAATCCAGTAGTTTTGCCCAATTTGGCAAAATAAAACTTTCTCTTCCCTCATTTCTCACCGCCACCCCCACGCCCTTGCCAGTTACTCCCACGATTACTCCAACTCCTCTTCCCTCCACCACCCCCACGGCCAAACCTACAGTTCGTCCAACCGCTCGTCCCACCTCGGTTTGTCACCAGCTAAAAATTACTGAACCCGAGTTTGCCAGTAACAAATGCTACACCCAAGCCGACTACAACACCCTATTATCTATTTTGACCAAGTACCAAAGCACCAAATCACATCTAAAATTTATCGAAGCTTCCATCAATATAACCTGTAAATGTCAAAACGAACGTTCTTGTGAATTTTTCAAAGAATCCTGCGCCAATGATAAGGAAGCCAAAGCCACCGCCGAAGCTGACCTTCGTTTGTATCGCACCCAAATTGAGTTATTAATTTCTCGTGGTTGGTAGAATCTATGTCCAAAAATCCCTTAATCAACGCTCTTTCTGCAGTTGCCTATATTTTTCTTGGGGTCGTCATCATGACCTTTGGCACCAAACCACTTAGCAACAAACCCGACACTTTTTTTGCCCCTGTCGTTTTTCTGTCACTTTTAACATTATCGGTCGCCGTTATGGCTTTTCTCTTTTTCTACGCCCCACTCCAGCTTTTTATTGATGGCAAGAAAAAAGAAGCCCTCGATTTATTTGTCAAAACCGTCGCTATCTTTGCCGTTTTTACCGCCATCGCCCTAATTCTCCTTTTTTCTGGCTTAATCTAAAATTTTAATATATATTTATTTATGAAATTACCACTCTTTCTCACCACCGTCACCCCAATTTTCAAGGCAATTGCCATACTCCTTTTCGTTTTACTGCCCTTTATCGGCTTTTATCTCGGCTTTGCCTATCGTTCCAGTATGGTGGGCGACGAACAGGTATTGCGAGAACCGGTTATTACCTATCAAAATCCAACTGCTGTTCCTACAACTGTCCCCACTTTACCACCAGTCGATCGACGTGACTGTATTCAAGGAGAAGTCAACAATGCTATTACTGAAAAATATTTTTCCGGCAAATCTTTTGCCAATTTCAATATGTCTGGCGAAAACGGCGTTTTGAAAAGCGACTTTTCTCTTCCTATTTCCTGGGGTCTTGATTATGCTGGGCCAAATGACACCCGACCAAACTCCGGCGTTGGAGCCTGGAGTATTAAAACATCTGGTAACAATTTTAAGTTATCTTTGGCTAGGTCTAGTATTAGTGATGGTTCATATACCGATTTCCGATTTTATGAATATCAGCAAAATATCTTTGCCATCCCCAAGGAGAATATGGACTTCATTGTTGGGCCAAACAAAACTCTTATCAATGCTTTTTTTGAGAAAGCCGTCAGACCTTGTTGGTAAACCCCATTTTCTTGCCCACAATACTTGACAAAATGTAAAAGATGTTTTACATTATTGTCATGAATAGAATTAAATACAATCAACTTCGTTCCGTTATTGCTCTTTTTGTTGGTTTTATCGTTTCCATCGCTGTCACCAAGGATAGCTATCTTTTAGCCGTTGCCGGAGTTTTTACCGGTATGGTTTTTATGTTTATGGTTCGCTCCAAAGCCAAAATCAAAGCCGACGAGCGCGATTTGGCCATTTCCGAAAAAGCCGCCAAAACCACCTATGCCATTTTTGCCCCAACCCTTGGCATCGCCGCTTTTTTACTTCTTCTTCCCTCCAAAGGCAATCTTTCCGTTTTTAGTCACGGCGAGTGGCAATTTCTCGAATCACTAGGTATGATTTTTGCCTATTTATCCCTCTTCTTAATCGCTCTTTACTCTATTTCATACCACATTTACAATCGCAAACTTGGAGGTGGCAGTGAACAATAAAATCAAAATCTTTCGCGCCACCGGCAACCTCACCCAGGAGCAATTAGCCGACCAGCTTGGAGTTAGCCGCCAAACAGTCGTCGCCATCGAAAGCGACAAATATTTACCCTCCCTTGGTCTTGCCTTCAAAATTGCCCGCTTATTTAAAGTTAACATCGAGGATGTTTTTTCCTTCGATGATCAGGAGGAATTATTATGAAAATCATTTTCTCAATTGGACTTAGTGTGTTCGCCCTTTTCTTTTTTATTACCAACATTTGGATTGGCCACGAAGCCAAACGGCTTTGCCAGGAAGCCAAGTGGGAATACCAAAAAACTGATTGCGTTGATGCTTTAATTTCAACTCTCGACGATGACAACCAAGGTTTTCGTTCCCGCAATCACGCCATTTGGGCTCTTGGCCAGTTTGGTGACATCAAAGCTTTGCCGGTATTACAAAAATATTACACCGGTAACATTCCCGACCGTGAACCACTTGACGAAGCGATTAGTCAATACGAACTTCAAAAAGCCATCAAGCTGGCACAAGGCGGTCTCAATCTCACCGCCTGGACGTGGAGATAATTTATTTCACCACCTTAAACGACTCGATCAATGTTTTGTTTTCCGGTTGTTTTGTCGAATCGTACAGTGACACAAATTTATCTCCCACCTCATAAACGGTCAAATCAACATCAACATATTTTTCTTCATACTCAGCTTTAGAATCCCACACTTCGACGGCCACATCATGCGCTTGTCCGCCTCCGTAAAATAGCACTACCGCTTTTTCCCAACCATATAAATCGTCTTTGCTGGTTAAAACTTTGTATTTGGTCGGATGCAATATTGTAAAACCATATTCTTCATTAGTATATTTTTGCCAACCTTCGGGTATATCCGATTTTTGTATTACTTCTGTTACTGTTGGGCTAACTATAGTTACAGTCGTTTTATTTTCTGGTGTTAACTCAACTTTTTTTGGAATCAAATCTTTTCCGTATTCCATCCAAACCACAAATAATAATGCAATCACCAGTATCGGCAACATAATTTTGTATATCATTAAATCATTATAGTCTTAATCCTTGTCTTTTTTTTAATAAGACATAGACTAAATATATAATCACCCCCTCACCCAAAAGATTCAAAATAATTTTTATTACGATTATATTTTTTGCTCTTGCTGGACTCATTTTTTGTTTAGTCAATAAATCACCAAAAACAATTCTTTATCAAAACTCAATTCATGGTTTTCAGTTTGAATATCCTTCCACTTTTCTATTCGAAACTAGCCCCGATAAGCTAAGTGCTTTTTTGGTACCCAAAAAATCACTACCCGACGACCCCAACCGTCAGGCAATCTTAATTACTGTTCGACACAAAACTGGCGATGAACAAACATCAAAAACTCCTCTTCCAGAGTATGCCAAAGTTGCCGCGACCCAAGAAATTCAAAATTATAATGAACTTGCTTCTATTGAAACCATCACTACCAAAGGCCAGCAAGTCGGTTACAAAACTACTTGGAACCGATCAGCACCAACCCTCAATGGTAAAGTTCTAAATTCCAAAAATGAACCCTCGGAACCAATTACCTATTTTGCCCATCCCACCGATCCTTATTACACCATCCAGTTTTATTTATATGATGTTTCTTACTTATCTGATTACAATCAAATTATCAACTCTTTTTCGACCAATTAATAATTGAGCATCCTTAAATGAAACTTATTGGATTTATTTTTCTTTGTCTAGCCACTTCTATATTTCCCAAAAATATTTT
>Ga0209800_10002846_pt1 | contig 14565 bp, 16 predicted proteins | sample Higcelweek8metaG_FD_187174 | JGI IMG/M metagenome (GOLD analysis project Ga0209800, IMG submission 187174) | Freshwater pond sediment microbial communities from the University of Edinburgh, under environmental carbon perturbations - High... | ecosystem: Environmental > Aquatic > Freshwater >...
ACAAGCCCTCTTCCTTGATGATGGCTTCAATGTCCTTGGGGGCAACGCCGGTCTTCTCCGCGAATGTTTTTAGAGCCTTGTTGCGGTCCAGGCCGAAAGTGTCCGCCAGTTGCAGGGCGTCTTTGATGCGCTGCACCAAGGCCATGCGCTGATCCGCTGCGGCCTGCTTCGCTGCCCTGGCCTTCTCTGCATTCAGCGCGGCCTTGAGCGCGCGATTCTCTGCGTTTCTGACCTTCATGCCCTGCATCATCTCGTTGATCTTCTTCTGCATATCCTTCTCCGAAATCTTCTTTGCGAACGCATCCCTGGCTTTGTTGAATGCCTGGAATGCGGCCAAGGCGTCAGGATCAGCCTTTTCGGAGCCGCGCAGCCGCTTGGCAGTCTCAAGCTCGGCCCCTTTAAGGAACCGCCGCCCCTGCGACACCATGTACCCCTTGGTCCCGGCTTGCCGCTCAAGCTCCTTGGCAAGCAGCAGATGAATGCCGCCGCCCTTGAGAACCTTAAGCGTCTTCAAAATGTGCTTGCAGCAACAGCCGGTGAGCTTCGGGTTTCGGATTTTAGGGAAGTCCTTTTCGAGCGGAGGCCCAACGGCAAAGCCCCCGATGGTGGCGAGGTAGCGGTACCAATACTGATGCCGCCCACACCCGCAGTCGATGGACAGGCGGCCCACACAGGCGCGCTTGGCGCGCATAAGGTAAGGACCTGTTTCTGTGAGCATGTCGTGCCACTCTTCGAGCCGGATGCGGACCAGATAGTGGCTGGGCGCTTTTGGCGTCTCACCGGAGGCCGTGACGCGGAAGTAGAGGAGGTTGCCGTTCACCTTGTAGAGCGTGGCCGCGCGGATATTGGCGGCATTTGCATGGTCTGGCCGAGATGATGAATTTTCCAGCTGCATGAGCGCCACTCCGGCGACATTGGCCTTGTGGTGCCCCTTGGCCTTGCGCTGGGCCTCAACGAACTGCTTCAGTTCGGCGGGCGTATAGCTGACGGTGAGGCCCTTGCGCCCATAGGCCAAGACCAAATCCTTGCCAGAGTCGATGTGCTCCTTGAGCAGCTTGGGCGTCAGGAGGCCATCTGCTTTGCGTCGGTCATCGCGATTCGCGGCCCGGATGGCGGCGTACTGGCGCTCGAAGTCCTTGAATTCTGTTTGCGTGGTTGGCATGACTACACCTCGCCGCCCTTGTCTTGCGGATCAAACGAGCCCTGACCAAGCTCTGCCTTCAAGTCGCGCACTTCGCCCTGGCGTTCGGGCAGGAACGTCGCCTTTTGGTCCTCAATGGCCGCAAGCTTTGCCTTGCGCCGGGCCTCCATCTCCTCCTCGGACACGGGGGAATAGCTGCCGTCGTCCTTGGTGCCGTCCGACTCTTTTTCACGGACCACCATAAGGCGCAGGATTTCCGGTACGGCGAGGCCTGCCATTTCCAGGTCCAGGGCGGCATCGGTCGGCGTGATATCGCCGTTGCGCACGGCCTTGAGTTTCTCCACGGTGAGGTCGTGAGGCTTCTTTTTGGCCCTGCCGTCTTTGTCCTTCATGCCCAAATGGATCATGAGCTTGTCGATGGCGGCCATCTTGTCCATGAGCTTGATGCTGATTCCGCCCAAGGGCGTTGTCTCAAGGTGCGCGAGGAGCTTGATCTTCTCCGCAGGGACCTTTTCCAGGTCCTTCATGGTGATCCTGTTGCCTTTCCACGTCAGGTAATCACCGAGGCTAGACTCAAGCACCGCCACGAGGCTCCCGATCACCATGTCCGAATGGACCATGCAGGCGTGCTGGCGGTACTCAAGGGCCCGGACAATCGCGGCCTGGACGTTTGGCTTGCCAAAGAGCCGCGTCGTGTTCCGACGCGCGGAGCCCGCTGCATATCCGGCGCGGATCATAGCCGCTGTCTTGTTGAAATCGACGCAATACTCCCAGGCCGCAAGCCACTCTTGCCGAGAAAGGGGCCGGTCAGGGTCGTCGCGGTCCAAGTGCCCGTTGCTTGGGCTCCTGGGATTCTCAAGGGGCGGGATGGGCAAGCGGCGCGCGCCGCCAGGCAAGACCTCGGGCTTGCCGGAGAGGGTCGCCGCGCTCATTGTGTCCGTAGAAATGTGCTCAATTTTTCGTTTCATAGTTACACCGTTTGCGCACCTTTATGCTGATTTTGTTCGTCAAAAGTCGTCAAGGCCGTCACCTTCTGCACGACCTCAGGCCACTGCTTCGCCATGGGCTTTAACCACGGCTTTGAGTCGTTCCTGGGCCTCCCGCAGGTAGTGCCGAAGAAAATGAAAAGTCACATACTCTGCCCCGGCCCGGTTGCCACACCAAACAAACGGCACCCCGTAGCGCACCTGGAAGGCCAGAATACTTTGCAGAGCCGCGTGGGGCTTCATGCGCGAACGGTAGAGGCCCTCGGCCATGTCCTGAAACGAGGCCTCGATGACCACGCAGAAGGCGTCCAGGCCACGGGCACGGGCAAGCTCCCGCTCAAAGCGTTCCCGGCCCTCGCCAGTGAGGCAGCCCAGCAGATCGTCCAGGCCTTTACGTTCCACGGCGCAGCGGTCCTCGAGTCCGACCAGGGAGTAGTCGCCTGTGGTGAGCGTCCCGACCACCACCTGTGCATCCAGGCCGTCAAAGGTGAAGAGGGCTTGCTCCCTGGTGTCGCAGAGGATCTTGAGGCTACTCATATTCAGCCCACTTTTGCGAGAAGCGGCTTGCTATCTGGGCCTGCTCATTAGCCAGCGCGATGTCTTTGCGCTCTCGCTCGGAAACCCATCGCCAGCCAGGGGCTACGGGCACAGCGACAGAGCCGCCCTGAAGCCGAAAATCGAGTTCTTGTCCCTGCGGGTTCATGCGCCCGTCCAGCGGGCTTTTGCACTTCGTAATCCGGCAGGTGCTCAGGCCATGTTCGAACGACAGCGCCAGCCCAAGACGGCATTTTTCCATCGAAAAACTCCCCCCACGTCCAAGCTCCTGCCCCGCTTGCTTCTGGATCGCGATGACAGCGATTCCAGTAGTGAGGCGCTCGTGAATCTTCTGGATTTTGTCTGCGATGAGGTAAAATTTGTCTGAAATTTCTAAGAAATCTATTACGTTCAGCCCATCTGGATGGATGACGCTGTGAAAATCGCGGTTGCGCTCACGGGGATCGAGCCCATGCCAATTTTCAGCGATGGGGTCGAGGCCCAGCAAGCGGGTGCGCAGTTCGTCGTCAACCATTTCACTGTTGAAGTAGTGCACGCTATCATGTAACCCACCGTTTTCACGTAGGTTGTCGTGTGCGATCTTGAGCATGAACCACGTTTTTCCGGAGTTAGGCTCGCCCGCGACAACAGCAATATTTTTCGGGCGCACCCCACACATTTTGTCTAGACCGAACGGTAACTTGATCGGGAACCAGTCACCCGTAGCTGTCTGCCAGTCGATGCGAGGGCAGTCATTGTGCACGGGCGCAAAAATTCCATGCCGCCCCCCTACGGTTTCGATAAGGCCCAGGCTGATGAGGTCGGCAAGGACCTGATTGCGAACGTTCACGTCCTTGATGCCAAGTTCCCTGTCGAGTATGGCCCCGGCGAAATCTCCAGTGCAATCCTGGGCAAGCCATTCCTTGGCGGTTTCAACGTAACGTGCCAAAGTGTTCATACTACCACCTTCCCAAACGCCTTTTCTTGGCGGAACTGCCAAGCGACAATCTTTTGCAACCGGCTAATGCAGTTGTCCAACCGCGGCCGAGAGTTCGCATAATTTCCCCAGGGCCAATCGAGCGTGTACCAGATGCACAGCAGCTCTTCGTCACTCGCCTGTCTTGAGCACAACCGCTCAAGCAGCATGTCTCCACAAACATTTTCTCGCGCGATGTGTCTGAACACAGCAAAATACTCGGGGTGTTCATCGCTGGCGAACAGCGAGCTTTGCAGGCCGTTCGTCCACGCAGGATTAGCCAGCAGTATCGCAAGCGCCTCCCACTGGAGTTCTTCAACCCGCAGTGAGACAAACTCTGGGTGCCGCCATTGTTCGCGCCACCACTGACGCGCGGTGGAATCGTCAACAACGTCGTCGATGTGCATGGGGCTAGCCATTGACGGCCTCCGGGGTGCGCTTGCGCTCCAGATCGGCGGTCATGGCTGCCAAGACGTTTGAAAGCTTCAACTCGCCGTTACTGTTTGATTTTTTCAAAAGCGCCCCGATGCTGCGTAGGTTTGTACGCCAAAAAGGGTCTTCACTCGCCCAGCCGAGGAGAGCGAGCACTTCATTCTGCGGATAGCCCATGGTCCGAATGATGCGATCGAGAGCTACGGCCCCAGCAACGATCTTGCTCTCCGTGGATGGGGCTTGCCGCCCAAGCTGAGCCTCGCGCGCCCGGTGGTACCCGCGAGAGATTTTGAGGTGCTCGTCCCAGGCTTCTGGGGGGCATCCACTTGGCCGTGGATCTTTAGCCAGGGGCTTACCCCGTGGGGTCTTTGGCTCAAGGACAGCTTCCCCCGGCTCGACGGCTATATCTCCCGGCGGCCCGGCTTCTGGGGTGCCGGGAGATAATTGATTTTTAATTCTTAAATATTCTTTACTATCCTGTGGGGTGACTGTGGGCTTCGTGTCCCCTTCGTCGTGGCCTTCGCTGTGGGCTTCGTAGCTTTTCGGATTCTGATAAAGGCCATAATTTGTTATTGAAATTATCATACCGCGTGTGGTCTTCGCTGTGGTCACCATTGCGGCCTTCGCAAAGCCTTCGTACGCGCCTCGTACCTCGTCCTTTGTGGGGGTCACGCGGCGGTATCCGACAAGCCAGGACATGGCCTCGCGCATCTCATCTATACTTGTCAGGAACGAACCACGCGGCAGTTTTCCGCCCTCGCGCCACTCGGCACGAAGGAGCATCCAGTCCCAGAGTTTGGACCACAGGGGAGGCTTGTCCATGAGGTCGGACTCAAGCGTCTTGCGCGCCTTGAGGATGTAGCCACCCGGAATCATGCTACTTGCTCCCGGCCATCTTGCGCAAATTTCGCTGCTTCCATTGGTCGTCGACATCCGGCAGCGACAGGCGCTGCAGACGCCCATCACCCCGGCTCGTAATCCGGAGTTGCTGGGTATGGCTGGCAAGCTTCCGTCGGCGAGCACGCAGACGTGCGGCGCGAGTAGGGGTTGTGGTGCCGTAGCGCATGATTCCCGTGCCTATTCTCCGCCGAGGCGTGCTGAAAATTCCAACAAATCAGAGCCTTTCCAGAAAGTCATCCCCCCAACTTTAACAGGCTGGGGCACCTCTCCGCGCTTAAGTTTTGCCCACCAGGATGCGGCGGACATTTCGAAGAGTGGTGCGGGATCATTCTCGTCACGCTGTTTAGCTCGGGGACGAACGATGCTACGAATACGGTAGAAGCCTGCGGGATCAATACGCGATTTCATTTTTCCTCACTCCTTTGATTCAGCATTGGACAGGCGTGGGTCGCCCTAAAGTGGGGTGGAGTTTAGATCACTCTCAGGATTGCACCAAATTGGGGCATCAATGTTCCTCACCGGTGAAATGCCATTATTTGAATTTAAGACATGCTGCTTATGTTTCTAACTATGTGTATTCATGAAGCATAAATTAAAAATGCTTCATAATGTGCTGGTGAAAAAAATTCTCACAGCCACCTCTGGGACACTCTGTTGCCATGCATTTTCAGCAAATTTGTATTGGAATTTCAGCCGCGACTCTCATCAATCGCGTAGGCAATACGAGTATTAATGTTAAAAATTGGTACGTTACGGCATAAGCGGATACCCATTGAAAGGGTGAGCATCCTCCGATCTCAAGAGGGACGGTCGGTGCCGGAAAAATCGTTTCCAATCAGAGCGTTTTGCGACATGTTGGGCCGCGCGGGCACCAGGATGTGGGGCGTGACGTCTGCGGGCAAAACCGAAGGGGGGGAAGTGGTGGTGGATGGGAATATGTGGCTCTGTGTGGTCATTAGTGGGTATTTGTGGCCACAAATCGGTTGACTATTGCGGATAAAAATATAACTTGACTTTGTCGAGGGACGTCCAGGGATGTCGAATCACGTATTGAACGTGAGAACCTGAGCGTCTAGGCACCTGAACGGAGGAGGCCAAGATGACCCCCACCGATGCTGCGAAGCAAATCAACGAAAAGTATTGGAATTACACCATCCCCGTTGATCCCGCCGCAATTGCACACGCGATGGGGATCAAGGTTTACGCGCATGATTCCATGGATGTGAGCGGGTTCTACGACGCTGCTGCTGACGGACCACAGATCCATTTCAGCCGTTCTGAAGCGCCGGTCCGCCAGCGCTTCACTATTGCCCACGAGCTCGGACACCACGTCTTGAAGCACGGCCCGAAGTTTCGTGACCCATCGAAGAACTTTTCCCTGGCGAACTTCGACCCCGAAGAGGCGGAAGCGAACCGCTTTGCTGCCGAAATTCTCATGCCAGCGGATGCAGTCAGGTATTATTTCGAGCACGAGGGGGTGTCTACCCTGGAAGGCCTTTGTGAAATTTTCAAGGTTTCCGGTGTCGCCATGAAGCTTCGGCTCACAAACCTGGGCTATCTGTAATGGCTCGAAAGGACCCTCAACGCATTGACCGGCTCGACGCTTCGAGCGGGACGCCAAGCGATCGAGTGCAGGTTGACCATCGACTGGCATTACAAAAACAAAACATTTGGCATAGACGCGTACTGTTCTACGCAAGCATTGCCCTTGCCGGTTCCCTCTACTGGGAATTTTACACCTTCATCACAAGCGAATCTGGGCTGAAATGCCTGATAGAAAAAACTCCGTTTGCCTTGGTCGTCGCCAGCCTTCTTGGGGTAATCCCAACGGCCATTGTGCTGTCCCTCGTCACGGTGATCTTCCGACGGTCAAAAACCGACAAAGACGGCGAGGATGATTCAACCATGAAGGCGCTTGACTTGCTTTCGAAGTTTGCTTCTATAATCAAGGCCGTCAGGTAGCTGTAGCAAGGCCCTTCACCGCACATCACAGCCCCCCCTTCCGGGGCTTTTCTTTTGGGTGTGCCAGGCATAGACGCCTGCCCGTTCATCTATCCCCCAAGCCCTTCCGCCTGTCCCAATCGTGCAGCGGAGCTTTTCCTTTGCCTTACTGGATTCTAAGGGAATACGACCTCGCCAATTCGTAGCTTTTCCCCTTCATCCGCCTCACACGTGCAGCTCGGGCTCAGTGTCCCGTCGCAGCACACCACACGGCCGCCTTGGCACCCGCATTGTCCTTTATGGTGGGAGCAGCAGCCACGACCGGCCAGAAGACTATCTTTCTGGCTCTCTTGGGCGCAGATGGCCGCCGAGGGGATTCTCTTCGCGTCTTTGCCATCATCAGCGGCAAACGCCCCCTGTGCACAGACTAAGACCAGGGCCGCAACAAGAACCTGCATCTTCATAGACATCCCCCCCTGCTGTTTTGGGCCGCATAGCACGGCGGCATCATTTTGTCTTCCGATGCCAGCATGTGATCCTGCTTCATGCACTTGCGGCATGTGAGGGACAAGTGCGCAAGACTACCCCCAAGCTCCACGAGCTGTCGCCCGGCGTTGGGGTGAACGTCTGCGGTCCGCCGCTCATCGTGCACGGGCTTGCGGCGTGAGACAAATCAGCGCATGATTGTGACTAGTCACATGAGAGATTGGAGGGCACAGCATGGGGACCTCGACAAGGGAGCGCCAAGCACGTCACCGCAGCAAGTTGAAGGATGAGAACCGCCATCAGATTTTGGCGACACTCAGTGCTGAACACTTAGAACTGCTGGATGGGCTTTGTGAACATCTACGGCTGAAGCGTGACGCCGTGCTTGCACAGGCAGTTGAGCTGCTGGCCGCGAAGATTGGTAGTGTCCAGCATGACTCGGGGAATACGGCCAAATTGCTAAGAGGAAGAGAGCTTGTCTTATGTCCAGATGGGGTATTTCGTTCACGCTAGCAAACACGGAAAGAGGCCCAACCCCAAATAAGGATTGAGCCTCTCTCGCCTTGCCTTGCCCTGCCGCACCTTGCGAAGCCGCGCCGCGCCATGCCGAGCCGCATGGGTAATTGATAAGGAATCGTGCTCAAGGCGTCAATATTTTCAAGCTCCAAAAGAGATCATGCTCTACGTATGAGTATTTGACGACTGTCTCTGGGGCGACATAGGGGAGCGTGCGAAGTGGGAGCCGAAGGGTGCAAAAAATCAGGCAAGAAGAGCACGCGAGTCAAGCCTCAGGGAGGAGTTGCCGACAGTGTGGGGTGCCGAGTAGAGGAGACTCACCACCTCAAGAGGGTGACGAGGAATTCTGCGAATGACTCAACCATGAACACAAGCGAAACCGCTTGTGAGGCAATGGATAAAGCTGTAAGGCACTCTGCACATTAGCCGGTGAGATTCAACCTTTCTCAGATGATCGGAGCCCATTATGCCCCCAGTGAAGACCCTTCCAGACGGCAAGATCTGTGACTACGTTGACCAAAAAATCCGTAGTGACACGCCCGAAGAGTATGTCCGGCAGAACATCGAACGCCGCCTAGTTCTGGAATTAAGCTACCCGACCGAACAAATTGCCGTTGAGTTTCCAATCAAGATTGGAAGCCAAAAGGTACGGGTTGACCTTGCCATTTTCCCGGAGGGCCAAGAGCACATCCAGGACAATATCTCCGTCATCATTGAGTGCAAAAAAGAAGCGACCGAGCCCACCAACCGCAAAGAAGGTGTGGATCAGCTCAAGTCCTATCTCTCGGCCTGCCCAAACGCCGAATGGGGCATGTGGACGAATGGACGTAACAAGGCCGTCTTTCGTAAAGCCATTGCCGAAGGGCGGCTTGAGTGGACAGAACCAACGACAATCCCTTCCAAGGATGGGGATATTGAAGAGTTGGATCGTCCCAAACGTGAGCATCTGAAGAACGCTACAGACGATAACCTACTTTTTTCATTCAAAATTTGCCACAACCATATCTACGTCACCGACGGGATGCAAAAGCAACCCGCCTTCTTCGAACTCTTGAAAGTCATCTTCTGCAAAATTCACGATGAACGGAATGTGCCTCATGCACTGAACTTTTATGCTACGGCCAAGGAGAAAGTTTCCTCTGACGGAAGGCTGACCATCAAGCTGCGTATGGGCAAAATCTTCGACGCTGTAAAAAAACGGTACCCTAAGATTTTTGACCCCAACGATGAGATCAAGCTGGACCCCCGTTCCTTGTCCTATATCGTGGGCGAGCTTCAGCGGTACAGCTTCCTGGACACCAGCATAGACGTGAAGGGGAAAGCGTATGAAGAACTCGTAGGTGCTAACCTTCGCGGGGATCGTGGCGAATTCTTCACACCTCGCAACGTCCAAAGCATGACTATAAAAATGCTGGACATTAAGGAAGGCGAAAGGATTCTGGACCCGGCCTGTGGTACGGGAGGTTTTTTGGTCATCGCGATGAAGGCCGTCATAGACCACCTGACGGAAGCCTGCGGGGCGGATCTGACTGAGTCCGTAAAGAGGGCCCTTACCGACAAGATCCATGACTTGGCAGCAAAATGTTTCTTCGGCTTTGACATCAACCCAGACCTCGTGAAGGCCACGAAGATGAACATGGTGATGAACAACGACGGAGCCGGAAACATCCTTCGAGCCGATTCGTTACTTCACCCCCATCAATGGCCCGCAGAGTTCAAAAGCAAGCTGGTGAAGGCCCTAGATATTGAGGCCGACTCCTTGCGTGGACCAGAGCTTCTTGGGCATTTCGACGTAATATCCACCAATCCACCGTTCGGTGCAAAATTGCCCATTAAAGATCAGGAAACCCTAAGTCAGTTCCAGCTGGGACATGTCTGGGAAGAAGGACAAGGCGGCAACCTTCACCCAACAATTAAGCTCCAAAGCTCCGTTCCCCCTGAAATACTTTTTATTGAGCGGTGCTGGCAGTTCCTCAAGCCGGGCGGTCGCATGGGCATCGTCCTGCCTGACTCAATTCTTGGGAATCCCAATCTCCGGTATGTTAGAGAGTGGATGCTTAGGCATTGTCGAGTCGTTGCGTCTATTGATCTACACCCGGATACTTTTCAGCCAAGAAACGGAACTCAGACTTCCGTCCTCGTTTTGCAGCGAAAAACCGAGGAAGAGATGAACCGGGAGCTCCAGCAAGGGCAGTTAAGTGACTATGGCATCTTCATGGCCCAGATTGAGGCAATTGGGCACGACAAGCGTGGAAACACCCTCTATAGGCGCAATGAAGACGGAGAGATCATCTTCGTGCCTGGCGCGCCAGAAAAGACATCCCAAATTATACGTGCTGCGGATGGGACACCTGCGGTGAAACACATCCGTCAAACACGAATCAGAGATGATGACACACCTGACGTTGCCGAAGAGTTCTTGGGCTGGAAGAAAACGGCGGTGCTCGGATGGTAGCGACCAAGCCAAAGAAGCATACGGCACCTTCTGCGGGAACACCATCTAAGCCAAAGCTGTTTGGCACGACGGTCCAGTTGAGTGAGGTTGTCGCCGCTGGGACGCGTTTAGAAGCCTCCTGCTACGCCCCAGAGGCACGGAATGCTGTGGAGATAATGCGAGCGGCCGGGTTGACATTAGTGCCCGTGTACGGCTCCGAAGGACTATGCCGCGAGGCGCACAGCGCCTTTAGGTTCAAAAGGATTTTTGTTAAACAAGACCATGGAGTGCCCTTCTTCACTAGTGCTGATATTATTTCAACACGACAACGCCCAGACAAATTTCTAAGCAACAAGACGAAAAAAATTGATAGGTTGAAGGTTGAACATGGCAATGTACTTATATCACGTTCTGGCACAATTGGTAATAGTTCATTAGCGGGAAAATCGCTAAGCGGAAAAGCCATCTCGGAAGACGTAATTCGTCTTATAGCCGACAATTCTACAGACAGCGGCTATCTCATTGCGTTTTTAAGAAGTTCCTATGGGCGACGGCAACTACTTGGGATCGTTTATGGCGCTGTGATCCAGCACATTGAACCTGAGCATATGTCCAGAATACTTATCCCTGACTTGCACCCCATCATCAAGACATCTATCGGCTCGAAGATGCTTGAAGCTGTTAGCAAACGAGATGATGCGAATATTCTTCTAGATGATGCTGAAGCCCTGCTGCTCAACCGACTGGGTCTTCCCCCATTGAAGATGCTGGAGAAGAACTTGAGCCGTTCTCCTGTAACGGTTATTCAAGCTAAGGAGTTAGAAGGGAGACTGGACGCCAGCTATCATTCGGCACTCGCCATGAAGGTCATCGAGGCCCTTGGGTTAACCGGATTTGAGCTAGTTCCACTTGGGGACAAGAGGGTTTGTAGTGAGATTTTGGCTGTTACGAAATTCAGAAGCCGTGTTTATGTGCGCAATGGCGGCATCCCCATGCTCAACAGCAAGCAGATTTCACAAGTTGACCCAATAGATGTGAAGCATCTCGCCAGTGGCGCACACACAAAGGATATGAAAGAAATAAGTTTAAAGACTAACATGATTACTGTATCCTGTTCTGGCACAATTGGGAATGTTGAAATTATCCCGCAATACATGAATGGGTGGGCTGCCAATCAACACACACTCAGGGTTACAGCATCTAAATCAGTTAATCCAGGCTACATATACGCATGGCTTGCCTCGCCACATGGAAATTGCTTGCTAAAGAAGTTCTCATATGGTGCTGTAATACTTGAAATTGACCGTTATATGCTTCGTTCACTGCCTTTACCTTTGCTTACAACAGAAGAAATGGACGAGGTGGGCGGCATGGTCCTCAAGGCCAACAGCCTTCGCAACAAAGCATGGGAGTTAGAACGGGCAGCGATAAAGGAGCTTGAGACAATACTTGAGGGCAAAAGCGCTGCTGCCAAAAGCTAGCGCTTCGCCAAACAGTGATCGCCCCTCCCCCCTCTGCCTGGGGTGCTCCCGGTGCCAATATGGAGGGCAGCTTAAAAAATATTGGTATCACTTTTGGTATCACACCAAAAAATTAATAGCTTAAAGTATTTTAAAATCGTATAGTTGCTGCTTCTATTCGACGGACTCCCCCCCGCCAAATGATAATATCTCTCTGCCCAAAACAATACAAAACACCAATAAAATCAACTAGAAAATACCGGAACTAATGTCCGGTACTCTCTAATTGTGTCTATTGGCACCATGGGGCATATCCTGAGGTGCCCCTGTCGCAAGCCGCGAAGGATGCCCCCAAAGGAGCCAGGCAAAAGGCTTTCGAGGCCCATTCTCTTTTGGCGGAAAGGCATTGCCCCTGGGGCCGTCAAGCAAGCCCAGCAAGCGGTTGAACGCGCCCAAGAGGAAAGCTTCCAGGCCATTGCTGAGGAGTGGTTTCAGGAGTTCCGGCATACCTGGACGGACAGCACGGCGGAGACAATCTGCGCATAGGTGCGTTCCCCCTTCATTGGCGGTGGGTCCAACCCACGATGCCGACCGGGCGCTGTAAACTGCATGGCGGAAAATCTCCCGGCCCCCCTAAGTGCAACCGCAATGTCTGGAAGCACGGGCGGTACTCTGCCGAGCACATAACCAGGCGGCGGCACATGCGGGCCTTGCTGCGAGAGATGCGGGAGTTGATGAAGCTGGCAGGGTGAACAGGGCTGAGGGCCTGGAGCGTGAGCTTCCGATAATACCAATATGGCTACGAGTCGAATGGGGCTTGGAATAGCTTGTGCGGCGATATCAAGGTCTCAAAAGAATAGCGTTTTATCATCCACAATTTTCCTTACCGTATTAAATGCAGCGCTATCGCTCTTTTCATATTTGCGCCAAACAATATTAGCGATATTGTCAACAAACTGTAGGTTTAAATACTTATGGCTTTCTTGTGGTGTATAGTGAATTTTTGTAGATGAATTTAGTTCAAACCAAAGATGTATTTGCAAATATTCCGCAAGTGAGTTTTTACTTTTCACCTTGATAGACCTTGAGTCTGGGACCAACGTAACGACCGGAAATGTCTTTATGTAGTCGACAAGGCACAGCTTTATCATGTAGTTATACAGCTTATTCGCATCATTGCGTATATGCTCCAAGACATTCTTCTTTTTTACAGTAATTGCAGCAATTTTTATGTCAGGATTGTGATCAAGAAGCTTCACGACCTTATCAGCAAAGAATATTCTATCCGCAGAGGCCAACTCTGTTGCCTTGATTTCTTGGCTTGCAGGCTTTCCTAACCGCTCATAAAGGTCTTTCACGCATCGTTTTGGTAAGTGAAGCTTAGGGGTTGGACAGATGAGGAAGGCTATGGACAAGAAACGGCTTGAACCACCAACCCCATATGGTTTCTCGAAAGACCAACCTAAGTCTCCGCTTTCATCGATAAGTACAAACATGGAGTAACTGATAATAAAAAAACCGGGACTTGTCCCGGTTTTTTTAACGGACCCTGGGGCCGGTGTACTCTAGCACACTTATGAGGCCCGAAGGCTTCACGGCTACCCAGGATTTACCCGTGGCTTAAGTATATCGACCCCAGCTCAAATGTCAACAGGGTTAGAGTGACTCAGACAGGGTTACGATTCTCCCATACCTCCGCCTCGGCAGTACATCAGACAAAGGCTGGCACAGGGTAAGCAAAGCGAAAGCGGGGACAAGACTTAAGGGTCAGGAACCAATGCTCCCGGCCCTGATTTCGTGGAGCTACATTGCCGCTCTGCGAGTGAGTATTCGGGCTAGATATTTTCAATGATCGTGTTGAGCTTCTGATTTTCGTCGGAGATCATCTGCGAGAACTTTGCAAGACGCTCAAATCCAGCCGTGTCTGCAACGTCCCTCGGCACGGTTATCGGAACTCTTCCAACTCCATCCTGCCAATCGGCAATGCAAATAAAAGCACACTTCATCATCTCTTTTAGCTTCAAATCATTTTCTGCCGCAATCAGGAGTGTAAGTGCCTGTTTTATTGTATTCTTTGAGTATGGAAGCATGTTTGAGTCAATCACCACAGCATAAGTGGGCCGCTGCTCAAGAGCCTTTCCGTAATCTGCCGCAATCTCCCTGGCGAGAGGTAGCAGCTCACCCAGGCCACGCGCCTCGCGCCAGCGAGCTTCAATCATGGCTTTCTGGTATGGGTGTGGCTTGTTCAGCCACGCCTTGAATCTGGACATTATGCTCATAGATAGCACCCGTACCAGAGCGCTAGGACAACTTCCGTCCAAACTCGCTCTCTTGACCTTGCCCGACCTGTACATGACCGGGGGGAGAATGGAAAGCGTGGGCCGCCAATGTGGCGGGCGCTGCTCAGTGAGTATCGGGAACACTTGAGGCGAAAAGGGGAAGGGAGAGGTCGGAGGCGGGAGCTTCCGGCCTTTTGCGTTGACCTACATACCGCCTGAAGGTAGTAATTGAGGAGGGAAATTATGGGGGCAGCCTGCTAGAGCGGGGGCATAATTGGGGGCATCGGCATTTTCAGCAACAGAATATGCTGAGCCATACAATGATGTTACGTGTTCTATTCGGCCGACTCCCTCCCAAATCGTTCCCCCGCGGCACGACTCGCCCGATCTCGCCGACCTCAATCCAACCAGCAAATCTTGCAAAAGCCGGGGGCTCATGACGATCTACACACTCAGAATGCCCAAGGACAAAAGAGCACA
>Ga0209800_10002849_pt1 | contig 14558 bp, 9 predicted proteins | sample Higcelweek8metaG_FD_187174 | JGI IMG/M metagenome (GOLD analysis project Ga0209800, IMG submission 187174) | Freshwater pond sediment microbial communities from the University of Edinburgh, under environmental carbon perturbations - High... | ecosystem: Environmental > Aquatic > Freshwater >...
GTCAACACCTTCTTCGAGTTCAACAAATACACCAAAGTTGGTAAAGTTGCGAACTTTTGAATGATGTTTTGAACCGATTGGATATCTCTTTTCGATTTCTTCCCATGGATCTGGATGTAATTGTTTGATACCCAGTGACATTTTACGTTCGTCGCGGTCGAGAGTTAAAACAACAGCTTCAACTTCGTCGCCAACTTTCATAAATTCCTGAGCTGAACGTAGGTGCTGTGACCATGACATTTCGGAAACGTGGATAAGACCTTCAACACCGGTAGCAATTTCTACAAATGCTCCGTAATCTGCAAGGACAACAACTCTTCCTTTAACTTTGTCACCAACTTTCATTTCGTCATTAAGTGAATCCCATGGATGTGGGGTTAACTGTTTTAGACCGAGAGCGATACGTTTTTTATCATCATCGAAATCAAGGATAACAACTTGAATCTTTGAATCAAGAGCAACAATTTCTTCTGGATGAGTAACTCTTCCCCATGACAAGTCGGTAATGTGAATCAAACCGTCTACGCCACCAAGGTCAATGAATACTCCGTAACTTGTAATATTTTTAACAGTACCTTCAAGAACCTGACCTTTTTCGAGTTTCGAAATAATGTGTTTTTTCTGTTCTTCAAGTTCTGCTTCAATAAGAGCTTTGTGTGATACAACAACGTTTTTGAATTCTTCGTTGATTTTAACAACTTTGAATTCCATAGTTTTTCCTACAAAAATATCATAATCACGAATAGGTTTAACGTCAATCTGTGATCCTGGTAAGAATGCTTCGATTCCGAATACGTCAACGATCATACCGCCTTTAGTACGACATTTAATGTAACCTTTAACGATTTCGTCACCTGTACAAGCCTGATTAACACGCTCCCATGATTTAAGCGATTTTGCTTTTTTGTGCGATAAAATAAGCTGACCATCAATGCTTTCCATGTTTTCAACAAACACTTCAACTTTGTCACCAACTTTCATTTCAATTTCTGTGCGGAATTCATTTGCATTGATAACACCTTCTGATTTGTATCCGATGTTAACAACAACTTCACGTTTGTTAATGGCAACAACTGTTCCCATAACTACTTCACCTTCTTCAACTAACTTAAATGTGTTGTTGTAAAGATCTTCAAGTTGTGCACGTTGAGCTTTTGAATAAGACTCGTCTCTTTTACCGATAAGTTCCCAGTTGAAATCTTCTATTGGTTTGATTTCTGCTTTAACTTTAGGTGCGACTTCTTTCTTTGGAGCTGCTGCTTTTTTTGGTGCTTCTACAACAACTTCTTCTTTTACTTCAACTGCAACTTCTTCTTTTACTTCAGCTGCTACAACTTCTTCTTTTACTTCTACTGCAACTTCTTCTTTTACTTCAGCTGCTACTTCCTGAGTTTGTTCTGAGGCCTGAATGGTTTCTGTTTCGTCATTCAAAATCTCGTTTTTTTCTTGTTCGTTCATGTTTTTAAACTTGTTTTTCTTTAATTTTGTTAGACATTATATATAAAAATTTTCGAGCTGCAAAAGTAGTGTTTTTTTCTTAAAACCAAATAGTTACATGTATTTTTTTTAGTAAAACTTTGCACAATAAAAGCATTTATAGATAAATCTGATTTTTTATTAAAAAATTTAGAGATTTTAAGCCTTAATTTATGAATTTTGAACAGTTAATACATCAGGTTCACGTTTTATTGATACTTGATTGTTGATTAATTTACATTTTCAGGTATCAACTCGTTGATAATTGTTATAATTTTGCATCGTAATGTCTGGATTTGCTAAACGAAATATTAACGGAATTTTAGGAACTATCCTTTTTCACTTGGTGATAATTGTGGTTGCCATGGCATTTCAGTTAAAACAGCCAAAACCTAGCAACGAAGAATTCATGATTATTGACCCTGAATTTCTTGAAGAATATATTCAGGACCAAAAACCAGATGATGCAACACAGGCAGAACTTGATGAGATAGAAATAGAAAAGTACATTAACGAAATTCGAAATGTTGGTGCCAACAGTCGTGTCAACACTCAATATGCCGAAATCGAAACGATGTCGCAGGAGGAAATGAAAAAAATGTATGAAGCAGAGATGCTGAAAGAAAAATATGGCGCAGATTACGAAAAGATGATTAACAGCACTTATGAAGATTATATTAAGGACAATCCAGAAACGAATAAACAGATTGATAAACAAAATAACAATTCCTCTAGCAGTAGCACTTACTCTGGTCCAGCTTTAGTTTATGTTGAATTAAGTAACCCTGATCGTGGAAAATCCTACATTCATGTTCCGGTTTTTACTTGTAAAGATGGAGGAAATGTTGTTATTAATATCACAATAAATAGCGACGGAACAGTAAAATCAGCAACTGTGGTTTCTGCAAAATCAAAAGGTGATGCAACATGCATTAGCAATTCGGCAAGAGATGCTGCTTTAAAATCGAAGTTCACACCAATCGCTGGAGGTGCAAATGAGACAGGAAAGATTACTTACAGTTTTATGCAGCAATAAAGGCTTTACGCAATTCTAAAGTACTCCTCTATTTACAATATTAAGTGTTGTGGTAAATTTCTTCAAGGTTTAATATAATACTTCACTTCGATCTTTTCGGTAATAATATTTGCATTGTTTGTCCTCTTGTATTCAGTCAAAAGATTATTGCTATCATACAAATATTCGGTCTTTTCAAAAAATCCTTTTTTAGTAGTAAATTCACTTAACAGAACCCTGTCCTCTTCGTATGTATTTGTTCTTTTCCATACACAAACACCATCTTTAAATGATTCATATGTAAAAACAATGTCATAATTACCTCCATAAGTGACTCGGTAAACTAGCTCGTCGTTTTCGTTATAAGTTTGTGACTCAACTAACGAACTGTCCGCAACTGCATATTTCGAAATATATTTTCTGATTTTCCCCTTTTCATCAAAAGTTTGATATACAGTAATGTAAAAATTATCCTCTGTCTTTTTCCAATTACAAATTTGAGTTAAATCCTTCTCTTTTTCGAGTTTGGTTCCTTCTTCATTACAGTCGTAAGACCAAACGTATTTAATTTTGTTTTTGCCGTCAAGTAGTGTTGTTTTTGCCATCCCACCATTTGGATAATAATCATAAACCCATGCATTTTTCACTTTTTCGCCACCTTTACAATACTTAATCGACTTCTCGATTTTTACAGAATCGTTATAAATCCAGGTGCTTTTTGCAAGAACAACATTTTTGCTATTGATTTTTAAATATTCTGTCATTCTGCCACTAGCATTTCTCACATATGAAGTAACTGCTTTTATTTTGCCATTTGCATCATAAATGGTTACTTTTGACGGACTATTTAAAGTATCCGAGTAGTCGAAAACAAATAGTGGAATCAACTCCCCTTTTTTGTTAGTTTTTTCTGATTTAATAACTCTTCCATTTGAATCATACGTTCTTTCAAACACAGTAACTTCTCCGCTTTTGGAGGTTCTAGTAAAAACCACTTTTTCGATATTTTCTGGAGGACTTACTTTTAATGGTTTCATAAGTTCTGCCATTAATACTCTATCAATTGGATAATTATTCTCATTTTGCGAAAACAAAATAGTATTAAATAAAAGAACAATAACGATAAAAAATAGTGCTTTCATATAGAATTATTTTTATTAGAGAATAACGACAAATTAACTAAAATATTTTCAGAATACAAAAATTGACAAACAATTTAGGATGTAAATCATTAATACTTTTAAATAAGTTCATTGAACACTAAAAAAAATAAATAAAAATGAAAAAATTCCTCATATTAATTTATAATTTTACAAGTCGAAAAAATTAAGAATATGATTAAAGAAAATCTAACCGCGTATTTTGAAGATGCTATAAAAAACAACTGGGAAAAACTATCACTTCAGGATTATGACAATGGCGGGCTTAAATTTGGTGAAGTAGGAAATCAGATACTTAGACTACACAATCTATTCAGAGAGCACGGCCTTGTTTCAGGCGACAAAGTTGTTGTAATTGGTAAAAATTCCGCTTACTGGGGCACTGTATATCTTGCTACTGTTACTTATGGCGGAGTAATAGTTCCTCTTTTACAAGATTTCACTCCTAAAGACATTTATAATCTGGTAAATCATTCCGATGCCAAGCTTATGTTCGCGTCAGAATATATCTGTCAGAAACTAGATTTTAATAAATTTGAACAACTACGCACTGTTTATTACCTTGATGATTACGCAGTTGCTCATGATTACACAAACGACTATATTGCATTTAATTCGGGATCAGAACCTGTTACAGCTGATAATTTCAGTTTGGAACATATTCCTAATTCTGAAATGGCTGCAATTCTTTACACTTCTGGAACTTCTGGTCAACCTAAAGGCGTAATGCTAGATCATAACACAATTTCTGCTAATATTAGATATGCGAGAGCAAACATGCCATTAGAGTCAGGCGACAGAATAGTTTCGTTCTTACCATTAGGGCATTGCTACGGAGCTGCATTTGAATTTTTATTTCCTTTTACAAAAGGATGTACCATTATTTTCCTTGGTAAATTGCCTTCCCCTCAGATAATTGTAAAAGCTTTTGGGGAAATAAAACCTAGACTTATTCTTTCTGTTCCACTAGTTATTGAAAAAGTTTACAAATTCAAAATTAAGCCTTCTATTGACAAGCCTTTGACAAGATTTTTGATTAAGTTGCCAATTATAAAAAGATTGATTTATAAGAAAGTCCTCGATGCTTTGAGCGTATCTTTTGGTGGTGAATTCAAGGAAGTTGTTATTGGTGGTGCAAAAATGAACAGAGAAGTAGAGACTTTTCTTCGCGAAATTGGATTTAATTTCTCAGTTGGCTACGGAATGACCGAATGTGGGCCACTAATTACTTACGATGGACACAAAACAACCAAAATTTATTCGGCTGGTAAAGTTGTTGACACCCTCGAAATGAAAATTGATTCTAAAGAACCAGGCAAAGTAGGCGAAATTTTGCTTCGTGGTGAAAATATTATGCTTGGATATTACAAAAACCCTGAGGAAACAGCTAAAGTGCTTGATTCTGATGGATGGCTTCATACAGGTGATTTAGGAATAGTTGACAGTGATGGTTATTTATTTATTAAAGGACGCAGCAAAAGCATGATTCTTACAGGTTCGGGACAAAATGTTTATCCTGATGAAATTGAATCAAAATTTGCTAACTTTCCACTCGTTAGCGAAATTGTAGTGGTGAACAGAAATAATCTTATCACAGCACTTATATTTCCCGATAAGGATAAAATCGCCAATCTCAATCTTAAACCTGAGCAGATTGATAAAGTGATGAGTAATTACATGAAACGTGTTAATGTTGACTTGCCCACGTATATGCAGGTTAACAAAATCGTTTTACGTGATGAAGAATTTGAAAAAACTCCTAAAAAGAGTATTAAGCGGTTTTTGTACGAATAGTCTGAGTTTCGACTTTGATTAATATGTCATTTTTTGTTGAACAAATCTATGAAAATGAAATTTGTTAGATGGTTTACTGTGAGTATTGCAATACTCTTAAGTTTTGTATCCCAAACCTCAGCCTTATCTCATGATGTTAGGATTTCTTTAATCACACAAGATCTCGGAGATGAAATGTATGCCTACTTCGGACATACAGCAATAAGGGTTAAGGACGACTCACTTGATGTTGATCAGGTTTATAATTACGGGACCTTTGATTTTGGAACACCAAATTTTTACATTCGTTTTATAAAAGGCGACCTAGATTATTGTTTATCAATTGATGATTATGACTATTTCGAGTATTTTTCAAATGAGTCTAAAAGAACAATTCACGAACAAATACTTAATTTGAGTTATAAGGAAAAAGTAAAAATGGTACTATTGCTCGAAACATGCTACAACACCTCGGCCAGATATTACAGATACGATTTTCTTAAGAATAATTGCTCAACTAAAATTCGGGATATTATAGAAGATGCGACAGATAACAGAATTGATTTTGGCACAGCGGATTTTCATGGTAAAACATTCAGGCAATTACTTGAACCGCTTGTTTCTCGTAATTATTGGATAGAATTTGGAATCAATTTCCTTATGGGACGAGAAACCGACAAATTGGCCAAGCCTGAAGATTACATGTTTTTACCTATTTATATTCATGATTTTCTTGACAATCCAAAATATGCAAATAAGTCTGAAGTAATTCTGGATGCTTCACCTGAAAAGAAATCAGGTTTTGATTTTTCGTATCTGGCACCATGGCTAATTGTACTTTTACTAAGTGCATTAAGTCTGTGGAAAAAATCACAAAAAATCGTTTTATATTTTGTCTGTGTCGTATTTTCACTTTTCGGCTTACTAATCTTAAGTTTGGGTATTTATTCCCTCCATCCTGCTCTTGGCAACAATATGAATATACTTTGGACCATTCCAGCTCTTCTTATTTTGATTGTGAGAAATGCTAAAATAGGAAAGTTCATCAGATATGCATATTTGGCAGTATTTGCACTTATTTTTATTAATTGGTTTTGGTTTCCTCAAGAGATGTCCACAACTTTTATTCCATGGATGTTATGCATGTCGTTCCTACTCATTGTTGATTTAAAACTTTTCGACAAAGTAAAATGTTGCAAAAAAAATAGATTAGCAATTAGTCATTAGCAACCAAATTAGCATTATGTCGTTTGATTATTGTTTTAAAATTAATCTAAATGAGAAAATTAAGTATTTTATTCTGTCTAATCGGACTTTCCACTTTTGCAAATTTCGTTTTCTGTCAAACTACAAGTGTACTTTTTCTAGGCAATAGCTATACATATTATAATGGTGGTTTGCCCGAAATGTTTAAACAGGTGGCAACATCTATGGGTGCTACAGTAGAAGTCGAATCAAATGCTCCTGGTGGTTATACTTTTGCAAATCACACAACAAATACTACAAGTCTTGACCTAATTGCTTCGCGTGATTGGAACTATGTAGTTTTGCAGGAACAAAGTCAAATGCCGTCTTTTCCTCCATCACAAGTTGCAACAGATGTTTACCCATTTGCAGCAATTCTTTGTGATTCTATTCAAAGTAGTAGCGTTTGCACCGTACCTCTATTTTTTATGACTTGGGGACGCAAAAATGGTGATGCTGATAACTGTCCATACTACACCCCTTTGTGTACATACGATGGAATGCAATGGAGACTAAGACAGAGTTATGTCGAAATGGCCGAAGATAATGATGCTTGGGTTGCACCAGTTGGCATGGCTTTTAAATCAGTTATTACTAGCAATCCCGAGATCGAATTGTATAGTGGTGATGAGAGCCATCCTTCTTATTGTGGGACTTACCTAGCTGCATGTACTTTTTATTCAGTAATTTTTAATGAAAGTCCTGTTGGCGCATATATTCCGACAGAAATTACTTCTGACCAAGCTGCAATTTTACAAAATGCTGCGTGGAATGTTGTTATGGATACTTTAGATACATGGCGAATTGATACAACTACTGTTAGAGCAGATTTTGAGCCAATGTTTCTAGCTAAAAGCGTTCAGGCACAATTTGAAAATTACTCAGAAAATGCAGATTCATGCTATTGGGATTTTGGCGATGGAACCTTCGAAATGCAATATCCTATTTTTGAACATACTTACAATTTTATGTATCACCTTTATCCTGCCGAGGCAGAATACAACATCTGTTTAGTTGCATATAAAGACTGCACCGAAGCACATGCGTGTAAAACCCGCTATATATTTATTTCTAACGATTCACAATTACCAACAGATGCTTTTTCAGTTTATCCTAACCCTGCAGTTGACGGAAAATTGAATGTTGTTAACTCACCAAAATCAACATGTAAAATTACTGACATGCTTGGTAAAACTGTTTTGAAAGCAAAAATCATCAATAATACTGTGGATATTTCGTCTCTTAAGCCAGGCAACTATATTCTTGAATGTGGTTCAGAATCGCTGAAGTTTATTGTAGAATAATTATTGTTTTTTCTTTCTAAGATTTAACACTGTTCCTGGCTGAGGCTCCATACCAGGTTCAATGGCATTGTATTTACATATTTTGTCAATCTTAACAGCATAGGTTTGTGAGATATCTCTCAAGGTTTCTCCAGATTCAACCCGATGTGTTTCATACTTTTTCTCTGCTTTGTTGCGCTTAGGTTTAATGTAAATATGTTCGCCTTTCAACACGTACGAATCTTTATCTAAGTCGTTGTATTTAGCCAATTGCCAGTTCATCAAATCCATCTGTTCCGAAAGTTGAGTTAGTGGCATACTATCTTTTACAATCACATATTCTACATTATTGTTTGTAAACACTTCATCAGCATAAGGATTTATACTAAAATCATCAGTAATATTATTAATATCATTATTTGGTTTGCGATGTGTTTTACCATCATCAATAGGTTTGGCTTTACCAGAATCATAATCGTCTAAATTGTACTTTTCAATTAGATTAATCAAATTTTCGGCATAAGTTGGACTGGTTGCATATCCAGCTTGTTTCAAGCCTTTTGCCCAGCCTTTGTAGTCGGTTATTTTTAAATCAAATAAGAAGTGATATCTGCTGTTCTGACGCAAAAAATCTGAGTGATCCTTATAAGAATCCTCAACACTGCTGTATTTTCTAAAACATTCTCCCTTTGCATCATCATCTGCATAAATCTTTTCGCCTTCCCATTTATGACATTTTATTCCAAAATGATTATTGCCATCTTTTGCTAAATACGAATTACCGTTTCCAGATTCAAGCATTCCTTGTGATAATGTAATACTTGCAGGCACTCCGCTCCTTTTCATTTCTTTTACAGCCATCTCATTATATTTTTCAATATAATCACCTGGTGTAAATTGTGAAAATATCGCTACCGGATATAATAGTAAAACAAATGTCAAAAGCCTTTTAATCATAATACACTTTTGTGTAAAAATATTGACAAAATGCACCAGACTTATTGTCCTGACAAAGAAAATATTAACAAAGACAAGTTAAAACATCTGAGTTTAAAAAAATATGATTTTCTTTGAATGTTAATTAAATAGACAACATGAAAAAAGTCGTTCTGCTTATTGAATTGCTTCTTATAATATGTATTTCTGGAGTCGCAAACCCATGCTATTCGCAAACTAACGAAAAACTTTCGGACAAATACGTAAATTATCGAAACCGGCTTCTTGATGAGTGGATTGTTATCAGTTCTGATGTTGAACAATTTGGAGTGAATATTCCGGCTGTAGACCGCAGACTCGACAGTTTAGGCAAACCTATTTGGATTAGCTGGAGCGATGGAAATAGCAACTTTAATCATTGGCTAGGAATTCTAGCTACCGAATATCGTTTATTAAAAGACAATGGGCAAAATTATCATGAGACCCTCACAATGCTTATTTACACAATGATTGCGCTGGAAAGACTTGATTTATATTCTGAATATGCATTGCGAAAAGCTCATAATACCGAAAGCTATCAAACCGAAGCCGAATTAATTCACTATCCTGATGATATTAACGGTTTTTTAATTCGTGATGATGTAAGTCTTGGATTTTGGCGGCAATATCACAAACACTTCAAATCCGAATATGGTTGGCACAACAAAACTAAAGATGGAACTAACAGATATTCGTCTATTTTTCAAATAGGTGCAATTGCAAAACAAGGAATGAGTCAGGATAACATAATCTATTTATTACAATCCTTAGCACTAGTTAAACAACTTGTTGATAATGAAGATATTAGCAATGTTGAATTGAAGTTTATAAACACCTACATTCCTGAGTATCTGACATCAAAAAACATACTTACTGCAAATGTTATATCTTTCGACAATTGGGTGGATGACCTCACTGATAGACTAGTAAAAAGATGTATTCACAAATATCCCGAACAAGCTATTGTGCTTATGCCCAACGAAGGTAAAGCGAGGCCTTCAAAAAATCATTTAGGTGGTCTGATGTCAAGCTACTGGTATATTATGAATCCCATAACTAACGATCTTGTAGCCGAAGGCAATGGTGAAGACATGGGTGTTTGGATGAATTCCTATGGAATAGCTGAGGCTGGCAATTTCATTACCGGTAATAATATCTATCACTCTGATGGCTCAGAAAAAGGCTTGAATGCATATTTGTTTAAAGCACTTTTGTTTAAAAATTTGAAGTTTTTGGGTTATGGAGGTTTCCCAGTTCCAGAAAGTATTGATGATTACATGTTTAGGACACTTGCGAGCATTGCTGATATAAATTGGAAGAGTGACTCCAAGGATCTTTTATATTTACTTGGTGACAAGCGACCAGGTTGGACGTATGAGCACAATCCATTGATTCTAGTTCTACTTCATTCAGCAAAATATAAAGCTGTTTATAAACCAGGTAACGAGATTTTTGAAAAGGATAAGAAATACTATGAGGAACTACTTGGCTGTGCCCCTTTTGACGGTCCCTCAACAGACTATTTGCGATCTGACTACTCACCATATTGGTCAACCTCTTCGAGGCTAAATTGGCCTAATAATAAAGGAAATCGTAATGCCGAAGCAGTTTGGGATTATGCTGGAATGGATTATATGTTTCTTTACAATCTTTATTGTCTTGTATTTCAGCCAAAAGCATACAGCCTTCCATCAAACAGGAAAAATGAAATCACTGAAAAATCATTCGTAAAGTATCCAGTACCTGATATGAAAAATATTGATGCACAGTTTTATCATTTACCTCCAAAGACTAAAAAATAAGTAATTATTTAGGTATTGTGTCAAAAGTAGAATCAATTTTGGTACCCTTCGACTGCGCTCACTTCGACAAGCTCAGTACATCGCAGGGTAAAATCGGTAAAATTGGTAATCGGTGATATGAGTGTCGTCGCTCCGCTTTTTGGAATACTACCTTTAGGTTTAGGAAAAATAGCAGAAACTTAAGTTTGCTGAAATTTACCGTTTAACGCTTACTGATTACCGCTTACAATTTTAATATGTAGCCACTACCCCTTTTTGGAATTCCACTTTTGTTAAAAAAGCAGAATCTCGTGTTACTACAATTTACTGATTACCGATTACTGTTTACTGATTACCGATTACAATTAATATAATCAAACCTGAGTCCTAAAATAGTTACAAAAATAATTGAAATCGGGACAACCTTATAAGTATTTTAGCCGTAGAAAAGATTGCATTCTTTGAGAAAAAGCTGTTATTTATTGTCCAAAAATTTGTCACATGAGGAAGGCCGGATTTATACTGTTGGTTTTGTTCTCTGTAATCTTCAATTACCTTTCCTTTTCGCAGGACAGAAGATATATTTACGGCGGATTTGAGATGACTGGATTTAAAGATGTTTCACCTTTAAACATGATTTTTAATGATTATAACAATCACCACAGCCTTAATGATGTAAGTACGGCTCACAAACTCACAATGCCTACATATCTTCAGGGTTTTATGTTCGGATTCAAAATACACGCAAGGTATAGTGAATTTGGAGGAAATGTAAACTTTAACAATTTTTCGACTCTAGCAGAAGGTGTTGACTCAAGCAGCACAAGTTATATTAGAAAAATCTCCTTTTCGCACAATGGATTTAATTTACTTTATAGAGTTTTATTTGTTAATACAAATTACTTTAGAATGGGCCCCGGAATTGGTTTTAAGATAGAACAATACAGAACCAGAGTAAGTTTCAAAGATGACCCATCACTCGGAACAATGATTCCGACAAACAGAGCTCTTGTTTCTGGGCAACTTAATTACAATTTATCATTTGGCGGGCCAAAATTCAATTTTGATATCGGTGTTTATTATCAGATTCCATTCTGGAAATTAAATTTATCAAATCTCAACAGTACACTCAACGAAGGTTATGCCAAAACATATTCAGCTGCTGAAATGACCTTTAATCCTGTAAGTTACGGTGTAGTTTTCAGTATATGCCTTGGATCAAAAGACAATTACGATTTCTAAAAAAAAATCACGAATGAAAAGAGTCATTCGTGATTTTTTTTTAGAAAATGTATATCTAATATTATTCGTCTATGTACTTACTTTACAACCCAAGTACTACCACTGTTAAATAAATCGTCCATACATTTAATCGAAGATTTCTTCTGAACTTCTGCAATCTGTTCAAGAATCAGTTCATCATAAGATTTAGCAGGCACGGCACGAATAATACCGAAAGCCATTGGAAATTCTGGTAATGCCATTTCTATTAGAGCATTTTGAATTGTAGGATCAGATTCTGTCATGTCATGAACAAGTAAATCCTTTTCAGTAATCCCATTTTCGCCAATAGTAACCACTTTAAGCTTATAACCGTCGAGCATGATACCTTTGTTCTTCTCTTTTCCGAAAATCATAGGTTTGCCGTGTTCTAGCCAAAGTTGATTATTGTCGCGATCTTCTTTATCAGTTATTTTATCATGTGCTCCATTGTTGAAAATAACACAATTCTGCAATACTTCAATAATCGAGGTGCCTTTATGGCCGTCTGATGCCTTGAAAATTTCGACATTTTCTTTAACATTAACATCAATCGAACGAGCATAGAACTTTCCACCTGAACCAATAACAAGTTTTCCAATATTAAAAGGTTCCTCTATTGTTCCATAAGGAGATGATTTTGTCACCTGTCCGAACTTAGAAGTTGGGGAATACTGTCCTTTTGTTAATCCGTAAATCTGATTATTAAACAAAACTACATTAACGTCAACATTACGTCTGACTTCATGTATGAAGTGATTTCCGCCAATTGCAAGACCATCACCATCACCGGTAATCTGCCAAACACTTAGTTTAGGATTTGCCACTTTTACCCCAGATGCCAGAACTGCAGCACGTCCATGAATACCATGAAACCCATAGTTATTCATATAATATGGAAAACGTGAAGAGCAACCAATACCTGAAATTATTGCATAATCTTCTTTTTCGTGATGTAATTCTGATAAGGCTTTTTGAACAGCGGCCAAAATCGAAAAGTCACCACAACCCGGACACCATCTAACTTCTTGTCCGCTTTTAAAATCTTTTGCTGTATATTTTAATTCTGCCATGATATTAACCCTCCAAAATTTGATTGATTTTCTGTTTTAAGTCTGTAACCACAAAAGGTAATCCCATAACCTTATTGAACTGGTCATATTTGTATTGCGGGAAATACATTCTCAGATAATTTGCAAACTGACCAAGATTGAGTTCACACACTAAAATCTTCTTATATTTCTTAAGAATATCTTCAGTATTACGAGGTAGTGGATAGATGTAATTAAATTGAGCATGAGCAACATGTTTACCCTCTTTTGCCAATTCTTTTACAGCAGTGGTAATATGACCATAAGTACTTCCCCATCCAATTACTAAAACGTCCGAATTTATATCACCTTCAACAGTTTGTTCAGGGAAAAATTCAGAAAGTTTCTTTATTTTATTATCTCTGAGGTAAGTCATTCTTTCGTGGTTAGCAGGAACATAAGATACAGTACCTGTAACATCCATTTTTTCGAGGCCACCGATACGATGTTCAAAACCTTTCATTCCTGGAATTGCCCATGATCTTACAAAGTTTTCGTCCCTTTCGTATGGTTTATATTCTTCAAGATCCTTCGAAACGAATTTAGGAGTAATACTGCACATATCTTTCATTGCAGGAACTTTCATTGGTTCTGTACCATTAGCAAGGTAGCTATCAGTCAGTAAAAGTACAGGTGTCATATGCTCGATAGCTATTTTAGAAGCTTGATAAGCATAGTCAAAACAATTTGAAGGTGTGCTTGCAGCAATAATTGGAACTGGGCTTTCTCCATTACGTCCAGCTAATGCCTGGAATAAATCGGATTGTTCTGTTTTGGTTGGCAAACCAGTACTTGGTCCACCTCTTTGAACATCAACAATTACTAATGGTAGCTCAGTGATAACAGCAAGACCAATTGCTTCTGATTTTAAAGCAAGACCTGGACCTGATGTTGAAGTAGCAGCAAAATTTCCAGCAAATGCAGCTCCAATAGAAGTTACAATACCGCCAATTTCGTCTTCTGCCTGAAATGATTTTGCTCCAACATCTCTACGCTCAGCAATTTCCTGTAATATTTCAGATGCTGGTGTAATAGGATAAGATCCCAGAAAGAATGGTAAACCGGCTTTCTCTGCTGCTGCAAGAAGTCCCCAAGCGGTTGCAACATTACCACTAATATTACGATATTTTCCGTTTAACCTTGTATCTGGACATATTCTGAATGAAGGAATTGCCTGAATTGCTGAGGCATAACTTGCTCCACCCTGAAGAACCATTTTATTAGCTTCTATTAACTGAGGTTTTTTCTTGAATTTCTTTTCAAAAAACTCTTCTGTGTAACTTAATGGAAATCCAAAAAGCTTATATACTATACCCAAGGCAAACATGTTCTTGCTTTTGAGTATTGTCTTGATATCCAATTCTGTATCTTTCAGACATTCTTTCGTCATTGAAGAAATCGGCGATTCGATCAGATTGTAATTCTGTCTGAGTTTTAGCAGAGTATCTTCTTTAAAACCTGCTTTTGCAAGATTTGCTTCCGAAAATGTGTCAATATCA
>Ga0209800_10002851_pt1 | contig 14551 bp, 11 predicted proteins | sample Higcelweek8metaG_FD_187174 | JGI IMG/M metagenome (GOLD analysis project Ga0209800, IMG submission 187174) | Freshwater pond sediment microbial communities from the University of Edinburgh, under environmental carbon perturbations - High... | ecosystem: Environmental > Aquatic > Freshwater >...
CAACCAAAAAGGCGACCGTACAGGAACTGGAACCTTAAGTGTTTTTGGTTACCAAATGCGTTTTGATTTAAGCGAAGGTTTCCCAATGGTAACCACTAAGAAACTACACTTAAAATCGATTATTTACGAATTGTTATGGTTTTTAAATGGCGACACCAATATCAAATATTTACAAGAAAACGGCGTGAAAATTTGGGACGAATGGGCGGATGAAAATGGCGATTTAGGTCCGGTTTACGGGCACCAATGGCGCAATTGGAACAGCGAAGAAATTGACCAAATTACCGAATTAATTGAAACGCTAAAAACCAATCCAAACAGCAGAAGAATGTTGGTTTCCGCTTGGAATCCTAGTGTTTTGCCGGATACTTCGGTTTCGTTTGCGGAAAATGTTGCCAATGGAAAAGCCGCTTTGCCTCCATGTCATGCCTTTTTTCAGTTTTATGTTGCCGATGGAAAATTAAGTTGCCAGTTGTACCAACGCAGTGCTGATATTTTCTTAGGTGTTCCGTTTAATATTGCGTCTTATGCTTTGTTTACGATGATGATTGCACAAGTTTGTGATTTACAAGTAGGCGAATTCATTCACACCTTTGGTGATGCGCATATTTACAACAACCACATGGAGCAGTTAGAATTACAACTATCACGCGAATGCCGACCTTTACCAACGATGAAATTAAACCCAGAAATCAAAAACATTTTCGATTTCAAGTTTGAAGATTTTAAGAAGAAGGGTTATGATCCACATCCACATATTAAGGGTGTTGTTGCGGTTTAAAAATTTATTTTATGAAAAAAATATACTTCTCATTTCTAATATTAATGCTCTCAAATGTCATTTGGGCTCAAGAAGTTGACATCCCATCTAAAGAAACTAACAATGATATTGCTTCTTTTGAAACTATTGAAGAACCCGTATTATTTCCTGGCTGTGAAAACATAAACAAAAGAGAATCATTCAAATGTTTTCAAGATAAAATGAATGAGCACATAAAAACCAATTTTCGTTATCCTCAAAAAGCAATGAATAGAAATATTCAAGGTAAAGTAGTAGTAACATACATTATAGATAGGGATGGAAAAATAATAAATATTACTACCTCAGGAGCAGATGTAATTCTTCAAAAGGAAGCTAAAAGAATTATATCATTACTTCCCAAAATGACACCAGGTAAACAAAAAGGAATTCCTGTTAAAGTAAGACATGTTGTTCCAATCACTTTTAGACTTCAATAACATGCTAACCATAATCGCAGCTGCATCCGAAAACAATGCTTTAGGCAAAGACAATCAATTGGTTTGGCATTTGCCAGATGATTTTAAGCGTTTTAAAAGTTTAACTTCGGGACATTATATTGTGATGGGAAGAAAAACCTTTGAAAGTTTTCCGAAACCGTTACCAAATCGTACACATATTATCATCACCAGACAAAAAGATTACGAAGCGCCAGAAGGTTGTTTGGTAGCAAGTAGTTTAAAAAAAGCGATTGATTTGTGTCCAAAAGAGGAAGAAGTTTTCATCATTGGCGGAGGCGAAATCTACAAACAATCTATTGAAATTGCCGATAAAATCGATTTAACGCGTGTGCATACAACTATTGAAGCGGATACTTTTTTCCCAGAAATTGATACTGATAAATGGAAATTAGTTTTCGAGGAATTTCATTCTAAAGACGAAAAACACGATTACGATTTTACTTTTTTAACTTATGTTAAAAGGTAATTTTTTTAAGTTCTTGATTATTAATCGTACTTTTGTTGTCCAAAATTAATATAATGTCAAAAAATATAACGCCATACAAAGATTCAGAATTAGGTAAAAAAGAACAAGTTGCTCAAATGTTTGACAACATTTCTGGCAACTATGATGGTCTTAATAAAGTAATTTCTTTTGGTACTGATGCAAAGTGGAAGCAAAAAATCTTGAAAATGGTAAAGGCAAGTCAGCCAAAATCAATTTTAGATATTGCAACTGGCACAGGTGATTTGGCTATTTTATTTGCTAGTACTTCTGCTACTGAAATTATAGGATTAGACATCTCACAAGGAATGTTAGACATTGGAAAGAAAAAAATTGCTGCACAACATTTGGATTCAAAAATTCAAATGGTTTTAGGTGATGGCGAAAACATTCCGTATCCTGATAATCATTTTGATGTAATTACCGTTGCTTATGGTGTTCGTAATTTTGAAAATCTTGAAAAAGGCTTAACAGAAATCTTAAGAACACTTAAATCTGGTGGACAATTTATCATTTTAGAAACTTCTGTACCAACAAAATTTCCGTTTAAACAAGGGTATGCTTTTCATTCAAAAGTAATTCTTCCATTGGTAGGAAAATTATTTTCAAAAGATAAGGCAGCATATTCTTATTTATCAGATTCTGCTAACGAATTTCCTTTTGGCGAAGTATTGAACAATATTTTGAGAAAAATTGGGTTTATAGAAGTAAATCATTTGCCACAAACTTTTGGAGTGGCAACTATTTATCACGCATCTAAAAAATAACATGAAGAAAATATTTGCTCTCTTACTTTTTACCCAAATCGTATTTGCTCAAGGTGGCATGTTTGGCAAAGATCCAATTATCAATCAAGAAAACTGGAACAAACAGCGCGTTCATTGGGGTTATTTCCTTGGTTTTAATAGTTTAGATTTCAAATTTGATTATTTATCTGTAACCAATGACATCCAAGTTGGAACTACAACGGGGTTTAATGTGGGTTTAATTGGAAATTTAAGACTTACTGAATATTTTGATTTACGTTTTGAACCTGGATTGTACATTACACAACGAAATTTAACCTATCCAAACATTCTTGATTCAGGTGATCGATTAAGAGAAGTTAAGTCAACGTACATCTTTTTTCCTTTATTGTTAAAATATTCTGCTTTGCGAACTGGTAATGTTAGACCTTTTCTTGTTGGAGGTGTTTCAACTGCACTAAATTTAGGAAGTAATTCAGATGCTCCAGATGATAATTACAACGATCGTTTTAGAATGACCAAATGGACAAACTTTTATGAAGTAGGTTTTGGAATTGACATTTACACCGAATATTTTATTTTTTCTCCATCAATTCGTGGTGTTTTCAGCATGGAAGACGAACTAATTCGCGATAATACACCAGGAAGTCCTTGGACAGGAGATATTCAAGCAATGAAAACAAGAGGATTTTTTGTAAACTTTTCTTTTCATTAAAATCACCGCTTAAACTCGCTCAAAATTATGGCTGTGGCTGTGGCTACATTTAAACTTTCGGTGGCTTGCAAATCGCCAAATCTTGGTATGGTAATACGTTTTGAAACTAAGTTTTCAATAGGTTTCGAAATTCCATTAGCTTCGTTGCCCATAACAATAATTCCTTCTGTTGGAAGTTTTTCTTTATAAATAATTGATCCATCCATAAAAGTACCAAAAATAGGCAACTTCGCAGCAGTTAAAAATTGCTCTAAATTTCCATACACCACATTTACCCTACTTATTGAACCCATAGTGGCTTGCACAACTTTTGGATTATATACATCGACCGATTCTTCTGAACAAAATAAAGTTTTAATTCCAAACCAATCACATAAACGTATAATTGTTCCTAAATTTCCAGGATCGCGCACATCATCTAAAGCAAGAATTAATCCATTTTGTTCATACGCAACTGCTTTAGGAATTTTAAAAATCGCTAAACAATTATTTGGAGTAGTCAAAGCACTAATTTTTTTTAATTCGGCTTCAGTTATGGTATGAACTTTGCGTGTATCAATTGTTACAAAATTTGATTTTGTGGTAAATAATTCATGCAATTCAAAATTAGAATCAAGCAATTCTTGAACACCTTTTACACCTTCAACAAAAAAAAGTTGTTCTTGTTTTCTATATTTTTTTTGTTGTAAACTCGTTATTAGTTTAATTTGGTTTTTACTAACCATAAAAATTGTATTTTTGACTAACTTTTTAAAAAGGACTTTGAAAAATATTTTACCAAAAATAACATTATTATTTGTAATCGGAACAATAATTTATTCGTGTTCGTTAGTTAAACGCGTGCCTGAAAATAAACAGCTACTCGTAAAAAATGAAATTTATACCAACGAAAAACTAATAAAAGAGGAACGAGTTAATAATATATTAACACAACAGCCCAACAATAAGTTTTTCAAATATCCTTTGCGTTTGAGTTTATATAACTTGGCAAAAAAAAATCCAGATTCATCCTACAATGCTTGGTTAGACAAAAAACCGAACCGCAGAAAAAATTTAAAAAAACTTATTTCAGACAAACAAATAGGCCGTTTAGGAAAATCGTTTTTAGTTGCTGGATTTAGTAATTTCTTAAAAAAAACAGGTGAACCACCAGTAATTCTTGATAAAAAGAAAGCCGAAAAGTCAAAAGAACGTTTATCTGGATTTTATTACGATAATGGTTATTTAAAAAATACTGTTTCGTTTAAAATTGATTCTGTTGGAAACAAAAGAGGTAAAGTTACTTATATTGTAACAACAGGAAATCCATATAAAATCGACTCTTTATCTCGAGAAATTGAAACCCCTGAAATTGACAGCTTGTATCAAACGGAAGCCAAAAAATCATTAATAAAACCTGGGGAACAGTATTTGTATTCTAATTTTGATAACGAAAGAAAACGTATTACTAAGCATTTTAGAAATAATGGTGTATACCATTTTCAAGAAAACCATGTAAAATATGAAGCTATTCAAAACGATTCGGCTCAAAAATTAGGAATTATTCTTAAAATAGAAGACAGGAGTGTAAAAATGGGCGACACTTTAGTCAAAAAACCTTTTACAATTTATAAAATTAGCCAAGTCAATATTTTTACCAATAATACTTCTAAAAAAGAAAACAATCAAGTTAAAGATAGTGTGGTTTACAAAGATTATAATTTTTTTAGTACGGGAAAATTACAATACAAACCAAAGGCAATATTGAATTCGGTTTTTATTGAAAAAGGCAAATTATTTAGCGATATTGATAGATCATTAACTTCAAAATCACTTAATAATCTGAATGTTTTTAATTATCCAAACATTGAATACATTGAAGATCCTAATGATTCCACTAAAACCTCCTTAATCACAAACATCTATTTAGTAAACAAGAAGAAATATGCTTGGCGACCTTCAATTGATGTTACCACATCTGATATTCAACAATTTGGAATTAGCGGACGAATGTCATTTACTTGGCGAAATGTGTTTAGAAGAGCAGAAAATTTAGAAATTTCCACACGTGGTAATATAGGTTCATCTAAAGATTTTGCCAATCCAAATAATGTTTTCTTTAATATTTTTGAATACGGTATTGATGCCAAATTGAACATTCCAAGGATCTTCTTCCCTTTAAATACTAAGAAAATCATCAAGAAGGAAATGTTTCCTTCTACTCAAATTAGTGTTGGTTTAACTAATCAAAAAAACATTGGATTAGACAAACAAAGTTTATCTGGTGGTATCAACTACAATTGGTCAACAACTAATGGTAGGAACAACTTTAAGTTTGATTTATTAAACATCAACTATGTAAGAAATCTAAATGCAGGAAATTATTTTAATGTATATAGAACTTCATATAATAGACTGAATGAATTAGCAGCAATTTATAATCTTAACCCAGATAACGTAGACATCGTCACAGGTGATTTAACAGATGAAGGAACATTAGGTTTCATGTTAGATGTTTTTAGTGGGGCTACTTCATTAACCGCAAATGATCAAGATTATAAAACTATTTTAAGTATTTCAGAAAGATATATTCGTTTAGTAGAAGACAACCTAATAGTTTCATCAAGTTTTGCTTTTAATAGAAGTACAAAAAGTAATATTAGCGATAAAAGTTATTACAATTTTAAAGCAAGAATTGAATCGGCAGGAAACTTTTTATCACTTTTAGGCAACGGGTTAAATTTAACCAAAGAAGAAAGCGCTGCGGGAAATACAAAACTTTTCGGAATTGAATATGCACAATACATTAAAACCGAAGTAGATTTTGTAAAGCAATGGGATTTTGGAAAGAAAAACTCTTTAGCCATGCGCACCTTTGCTGGAATTGCAATTCCTTATGGAAACGCTAAGTCAATTCCATTTTCACGAAGTTATTTTGCTGGTGGTTCAAACGACAACAGAGGATGGCAAGCTTATAGTTTAGGGCCAGGACGAAGTGGAGGTGTGAATGATTTTAATGAAGCCAATTTAAAATTAACGTTCAGTACAGAATATCGTTTTAGAGTAGGTGGCAATTTTTATAGTGCCGTATTTGTTGATGTGGGTAATATTTGGAACTTTTTAGATAATGTAGAAGACGAACGCTATACTTTCACTGGAATAAAATCTTTAGAAGATTTAGCAGTTGGCTCTGGATTAGGATTACGCTATGATTTTGATTTTTTTGTTTTTCGAATCGATTTAGGTTACAAAACTTATGATCCTGGAAGAGAAATAGGTGATAGATGGTTTAGAGGAATCAACTTCGGAAAAACAGTGCTAAATTTTGGAATTAATTATCCATTCTAATTTTATAAATTCTTATTTTTGCTTTCTTATTATAAAAACATACAACTATGAGTCATAATATTAAACCTGGTGTTGCAACTGGAGATCAAGTACAAGAAATCTTCAACTATGCAAAACAAAAAGGCTTTGCATTACCAGCAGTAAACGTAGTAGGATCGAGCACTATCAATGGTGTTTTAGAAACTGCTGCAAAATTAAATGCACCCGTAATCATTCAATTCTCTAATGGTGGAGCACAATTTAATGCTGGAAAAGGACTTTCTAATACTGGTGAAAAATCGGCTATTCTTGGGGCAATTGCTGGAGCAAAACATATTCATACACTTGCAGAAGCTTATGGAGCGACTGTTATTCTTCATACTGACCATTGTGCTAAAAAATTACTACCTTGGATTGATGGTTTGTTAGATGCTTCTGAAAAACATTTTGCAGAAACAGGTAAACCTCTTTATAGTTCACACATGATTGACCTATCAGAAGAACCAATTGAAGAAAACATAGAAATATGTAAAGGTTATTTAGCTAGAATGAGCAAAATGGGCATGACATTAGAAATCGAATTAGGAATTACAGGTGGTGAAGAAGACGGTGTAGATAATTCGGATGTTGATAGTTCAAAATTATACACACAACCTGATGAAGTAGCATATGCTTACGAAGAATTAATGAAAGTAAGTCCACGATTTACTATCGCAGCTTCTTTTGGAAATGTACATGGTGTTTACAAACCAGGAAATGTAAAATTAACACCAAAAATCCTTAAAAATTCGCAAGAATACGTTCAAAATAAATTCAACACAGGTCACAATCCAGTTGATTTTGTTTTCCACGGAGGTTCAGGTTCTACTTTAGAAGAAATTAGAGAAGCTATTTCTTACGGAGTAATTAAAATGAATATTGATACCGATTTACAATTTGCTTTCACAGAAGGAATTCGCGATTATATGACGTCTAAAATTGATTATTTAAGAACACAAATCGGAAGTCCAGATGGAGCAGATAGCCCAAATAAAAAACACTACGATCCAAGAAAATGGGTTCGTGAAGGAGAAGTTACGTTCAACACAAGATTAGAACAAGCTTTTGCCGATTTAAATAATGTAAACACACTTTAATTAACAATTGATAATTGATAATTATAAAATTGTCAATTATCCATTATCCATTAATACTATGGCTTGGTTTAAAAGAAAAGAAAAAGGAATCACAACCGCAACTGAGGACAAAAAAGATGTTCCAAAAGGTTTATGGTATAAATCACCAACGGGAAAAATCATTGACCAAGATGAATTGGCAAGAAACTTATGGGTAAGCCCTGAAGACGATTATCATGTACGAATTGGTAGTAAAGAATATTTCGAAATTTTATTCGACAATAACGAATTCACTGAACTTGATGCAAAACTAACATCAAAAGATCCATTAAAATTTGAAGACACTAAAAAATATAGTGATCGTTTAAAAGATGTAATGGACAAAACCAAATTAAAAGATGCTATTAGAACCGGCGTTGGAAAATCAAAAGGAAAAGACTTAGTAGTTTCTTGTATGGATTTTGCTTTTATTGGAGGTTCTATGGGAGCGGTTGTTGGAGAAAAAATTTCAAGAGCCATTGACTATTCTATCAAACACAAAATTCCGTTTGTATTGATTTCAAAATCAGGAGGAGCACGTATGATGGAAGCTGCTTATTCATTAATGCAATTGGCAAAAACCTCAGCAAAACTAGCACAATTAGCTGAAGAACAAATTCCATACATTTCATTATGTACTGATCCTACAACAGGAGGAACTACCGCTTCATACGCAATGTTAGGAGACATCAATATTGGAGAACCTGGTGCTTTAATTGGCTTCGCAGGACCTCGTATTGTAAGAGATACCACAGGTAAAGACTTACCTGAAGGTTTTCAAACTTCTGAATTTTTATTAGAGCATGGGTTTTTAGATTTCATCGCTCATAGAAAAGAATTAAAAAACAAGATAAATTTATACTTAGATTTGATACAAAATCAACCAATTAGGTAATAAATTTTGCTGTTAAAGATTTTTTCTTTATAGCTTACATATAAAAAAATCTCATCATTTCTGATGAGATTTTTTTATATAATATAATTGATTAAATAATCAACATTGCATCTCCATAAGAATAGAAACGGTATTTTTCTTGAATTGCTTCTTTGTAAGCTTTCATCATTAAATCATGCCCGCAAAAAGCAGAAATCATCATTAACAAGGTAGATTTTGGTGTATGAAAATTAGTTACCATTGCATCTGCTAAGCTAAAATCGTATGGAGGATAAATAAACTTATTTGTCCAACCTGTATATGGATTTAGAGTTCTTTGTGATGAAACTGAACTTTCCATTGCTCTCATTGCAGTTGTTCCAATACAACAAACTCTTCTTTTTTTTGCTTTTGCGTTGTTGATAATGTCGCAAGCTTGTTGAGAAATAATCATTTCTTCAGAATCCATTTTGTGTTTTGATAAATCTTCTACCTCAACTGGATTGAAAGTACCTAAACCAACGTGTAATGTTACTTCAGCAAAATCAATGCCTTTAATTTCTAAACGCTTTAATAAATGTTTAGAAAAATGTAAACCAGCTGTTGGAGCAGCTACAGCTCCTTCTTCTTTAGCATAAATAGTTTGGTAACGCTCAGCATCTTCTGGAGTTACTTCTCGATTGATATATTTTGGAATTGGCGTTTCACCAAGCTCAACTAATTTTTCTCTGAATTCTTCATACGAACCATCATATAAGAAACGTAATGTTCTACCACGAGAAGTTGTATTATCAATTACTTCAGCCACTAACGAGTCATCATCGCCAAAATACAATTTATTACCAATACGAATTTTACGTGCTGGATCTACTAAAACATCCCACAAACGCTGCTCTGCATTTAATTCTCTTAACAAGAAAACTTCGATACGTGCTCCAGTTTTTTCTTTATTACCGTATAAACGTGCTGGAAAAACTTTTGTATTATTTAATACCATTACATCACCATCGTCAAAATAGTCTATAATATCTTTAAATAATTTGTGCTCGATTGTACCTGTTTTTCTGTTAACTACCATTAATCGAGATTCGTCACGATTTTCAGTAGGAAACTCAGCTAATAATTCTTCAGGAAGATTGAATTGAAAATGAGATAATTTCATTTAAAAATGTTTAAGTGTTTAAAAGTTTAAGCGTTTACTTTCGTAATACCCTTAAATTCAGTTTGCAAATATACGATTATGAAATAGGCGTTGTCAAGTAAAAAGCGGTTTATTTTATAAATCCCTCTGTTTACTTGACAACGCCAAAATAAAAACTAAAAAAACTACTTATTTTAACTTACTCAACAACTGCACTTTATTGTGCATATCTTTTGAAGCGGTTAAGATTAATGCTCCTTTTTTTCCTTTATTGTAATAATGAAGTTTGTCTCCTTCTTCCATTTTTATTGTTGTTGTAGCATTTTTTGTAAGTGAATAACTTCCGCCACTTCCAGCATTGATCACCTTTACATCTTCATCAGTATCATTTTTGATTTTAATATCAAATTTTTCGGCAATCATTTCTGTTTTTATAATTGCATTTGTTTGTCTAAGAGAAATCACATTCATTAATAATATTCCAAAAGACAATATTGCAGTAAAGATTACATTTTTCATATGTTTACAATATTATTTAATTACAATTTTCTTTGTTGAGATGCTGTTTTCTGCATCTTGAATGCGCACCATGTACATTCCTATTGCTAAATCAGAAACATTGATTTGTTTTTGATTAGAAGCCAATACTTTTTGACCTTGAATGTTGTAGATTTCAACTGATTGAATATCTAAAACAGTTTCAATGTTTAAAATATCACGAACTGGGTTTGGGTATAAGGCAACTTCTAAATTGTTTTGTGTGAAGTTTGACGATGATAGTGCGTTGTTAGTGTATAAACTTGTAATATCGGCTTGTTCTAAAGCATAATTGTAAATTTTTAAGTCATCAATTACGCCACTAAAAGAACCCGCGCCAGCAAAACTAGTTCCAATTCTAAATAAATTATTATCATTTATGGTATTCCATGATTTAGCTTGAGAACCTAACAGAACACCATCTTTATAAATTTTTGCAGTTGTTCCATCATAAACATACACATAATGATACCATGTTAAAAGATTGTTTGTAGTTGTAACAGTATAATTATTGTTAAAACCAAAAATAGAAGTTTCTCCATAATCGACAGTACCTCCAAACATATTATCATTACTTAAAGTACCATAATAAAAAACAGGATTAATAAAAGAACCTGTATCATAATTATATAATTTTACCCAAACGGAAACTGAGCGTTCAGCATTACCATAAGGTAAATTAGAAATTGTAGCTGTAGAACCAATATAACCTATATTAATTGCACCTATAGGATTACTATGTCTATCAGTTGTAAATGAAGTATTTGCATTTGAAGCAAATGGAGCCAAACCTAATACATTGTTATAAGTATTATCAAAACTATATTCTGCGATGGGACCTGTTGGTGCAGGACCTGTTTGAACAGCAGAAAAATCATCAAAAAATGCTCTATTATCAGAAGCATTCATTTGCATTCTAAATCTTACTGAAGATCCATTAGGAGCTACTCCAGCCGCTATATTTCCTGAAAGTACCAAACATGAAGTTGTAACTACTGGGCTTGAGGATAATAGTACCCAAGATCCACTATTGTTTAATTCATAATAAAGATAAACATTACCATTTCCTGATGCATCGCTATTGGCTCTATAGTTGAAGGAAACATTGATACTATTTCCATTTGAAACATATCCTGAAGTGTAAATAACAGAAAATGGATTTGAAAAGGGCATAATAGCTGACATCAATTTATACGAACCGTTACAAGCCAAACCTGACGTTGGAGTTGTAGTAATAGACCCTCCAGAAGTCCAGCCAACTGGAGCAACTCCAGATTCAAATCCTTCAGTTACGTTAACTTGCGCATTTCCAAACAAAAATGCAAATAATAAAAATAATAGTAATCTTGTTTTCATAAGAGGTAATTTTAAAGTTTGATTCAAAAGTATTTCGATTTACTCATTGAAAATTGAACTAGTTTACCAAAGTGTATTTTCAGTTAACGAAATAAATTTTCGTTAATCAATACCTTGGTTTGGTAAACTCGTTCATCATATTAATTACGTATTCCTTACATTTGTTTAAAATCATAATCGTTTGCGAATTATATTACTTACACTTTTTCTTTTTGTATCGAATTTAGGTTTAAGCCAAAATCCGTATCATATTACTATTGACAAAACTTCGGGATTGCCATCTAATAGTGTGTATGATATTTTTCAGGACAGCAAAGGTTTTATGTGGTTTGCAACTGGAAAAGGATTGTGCCGATATGATGGAAATGACTTTAAATTATTTACTGCCGATTTTCAAACTTCTAAATCGGGCTCATGCATTGCAGAAGATGCTTTTGGCAGAATTTGGTATGCCAATTTTGACGGATTTTTATACTATGTAGAAAAAGGAAGTTTAAAAGTATTACCGCAAAAAACTTCGCTTGGTTATTATAGATTTGGAATCATCCAAAATGACCTTTTTTTAATTCAACCTGAAGCAATTCTAGTATATGATTTAAAATCTTTAAAAGTAAAAGCAAAACACATTATTAATGATAAAGAAGTTCGTTTTTGTTATGCTACTAAAGAAAAATTCTATGTTTTAGGCAATTATTTATATGAATTGGGCAATAAAAATGGAATTAAAAAACATAAATTACCTGAAGATTTTTACGCAGAAATCATTACGCCAATTATTAATACTTGGAACCAAAAACTAATTATTAATTCTAAATCAACTGCTATTTATTATAGTTTTGAAAAAGGCAAATTTTCTAAATTCAAATTAAACAATTCTATTGATTTTACTCAAAACACTGCAATTACAGATGACGCAATTTGGATTTGTACACCTAACGGTATGCATAAAATCGACTTGCTTTCCAACCAAAATAAAACATATTTTACTGATCAAAATATATCTTATATCCTTAAAGACAAACACAATAACTACTGGATTTCGACACTAAATAAAGGTGTTTTATTTATTCAAGATTTTTCAAATAATTTTATTGATTTACAACCTAGACCAAACTCATTATCATTAGGCAAAAATGAAGTTTTTATTGGTGCAGAAAAAGATTTAATTTACAAACTCAATTGTAAAAATCTTCAAACTGAAATTATTTACGAGAGTAAAAGCAATCATTCAATAAGTCAAATTTTTGCTGATACAATTAATGAAAAAGTGTTTTTCAATTCGTTTAAATTCAATATTTTAAATAAAAATAATCAAATTACAAATGAATTTTCAATAGCTATAAAAGACATCAAAAAAGTAGATAAAAAATATTTCTCGTTTGCTGCAAGTGGTATTTTAGGTATTTTTTGTGTGGATAAAAATCTTAAAAGTAGCTGGGATACTATTTTTGAAAAAAATAAAAAAGAAGACTTTTCAGGATTTAATCAAGCGCTACTTTTAAATAATACAAACGGAAAATCCACAGAATACAACGCAATAAACAACACGATTTATTATGCAACAAATAATGGATTAATAGCAATTACTAATGATGGAAAAACGCAAGAACTAAAACATAAAAACGAAACATTGTTTTTAGTTAAAATTCAAAAATATAAAGACAACATTATAGGTTTATCAACAGCAGAAAAACTCTACTCGATTAATGCTGAAAATGTAGTTACCCGTTTTAAACTTCCAGAGTTTATTGCAAAAGAAAAGTTTAATCGCTTTTTTATAAGAAATCAGTATTGTTATTTATTTTCTACAAATAGCGTATATGAATATGATTTTGAAACACAAAATATACAAAAAGTAATTTCGTTAAGCAATGATATTGAAGCAACCGATGTTATTTTAAAAAACAATCAGTTATTCTTTGCTACTTCTAAAGGAATTGTAATTAAAAACAGAAACGAAATTGGCAATTTCCCGAAACCAAAACTCATCATAAATGAAATCCAAATTAACGGAAAACGAAGAGAAGTCAATCAATTAAAAGAACTAAACCCAGATGAAAATGACGTAGCAATTAACTTTTCAACCTTAGCGTTTGTTCCTAATGAAAGTTATAGTGTTTCGTATAAAATTAATAATTCTGAATGGAAAACCTTAGATTTAAACGATAAAAATTTAAAACTTTATTCATTAGCTTCTGGAAATTACACCATTCAATTGGCAATAAAACATGACAATTTAAAAATTGATTTACAAACAATTCAATTCGAAATCAAAAAACCATTTTGGTTAAAACCTCTATTTTTATTTGGGTTCGGATTTGTTTTCTTAGGATTAATTTATACTTTTTATAAACTGCAAATTTTAAAATTAGAAAAACGAAATCAACTCCTTTTAGAAAAAGTAAACTTGGAAAAAAACTTAAATCAATCGAAGTTAAAAGCCATAAAATCACAAATGAACCCGCATTTTTTCTACAATGCTTTGAATACAATTCAATCTTTTATTTTGTCAAACGACAAAAAACAAGCGGTAAGTTATTTGTCAAAATTTTCTAACTTAACTCGCACTATTTTAGAAATGACCGAAAAAGAAACCATTTCTATTGCCGAAGAAGTAAAAACGCTCAGTTTATATTTAGATATTGAAAAAGCTAGATTTGAAGAAGATTTTAATTATAGTATTTTGGTAGACGACAAAATTGATGCTGAAAACATAAAAATACCAACGATGCTTTTACAACCTTATGTAGAAAATGCTGTAAAACATGGATTGTTACATAAACAAGGTGAGAAAAAAGTTACTATTCACTTCCAAAAAGAAACAGAACATATAAAAATTAGTATCGATGACAATGGAATTGGTCGTCAAAAAAGCACTGAATTAAATGCTATAAAAAACAAAAATCACAATTCTTTTGCCACTGAAGCTATGCAAAACAGAGTGAACTTACTTAATCAATACAATCAAAAAAATATTT
>Ga0209800_10002852_pt1 | contig 14549 bp, 10 predicted proteins | sample Higcelweek8metaG_FD_187174 | JGI IMG/M metagenome (GOLD analysis project Ga0209800, IMG submission 187174) | Freshwater pond sediment microbial communities from the University of Edinburgh, under environmental carbon perturbations - High... | ecosystem: Environmental > Aquatic > Freshwater >...
CAAGACAAAGATTCTGTGTAATCCGGTCGTAATGGTCGAAATCCAAGGGAACAACCCGCTGGTGAAGAAGTCCTTCAAGAACCGCGCTGTCATGTCGATTTGCGCCGGTTACGACGATTGACAACGGGATGCCATGCGCGTCGACCAGTAGATTTTTTTTTACTGCCATTTTTCCCTCGGTCGGTAGGATTTGGCCCCACGGATTCTTGTGCCAAAGGTGCTTTGCTGAGGGAACCATCTGCGGATTGCCATTCCCACGCAATGCCTTTCATCGCGTCATACTCCATAAGCCCCGCATGCCACAGACGCTGAAAGAAGTCGGCACGCGACCATTGTAGAAATTTTTTATGTACGGCTTGCGGGGTGATATTGTCGAACAAAGGGCGCGGCAAGGCATTCCAGATAATCCCGGTACGAAGAACGTAAACAATGGCGGAAAAATAGAGACGGTCACTGTAGCGCGACTTTTTTCCCCCGCCAGGCTTACGAAGATACTGCTTGCCTGGAACCCGCACGTTGTCTGGAATAAATTGCTCAACCTTGCTCCAAAACTCATCGCTTATTTCCCACGTTTTTAATCGTTGCTCCGCCATATTACCTCCATAGTTGTCGCGTAGGAGTTAATATAACGCATCAGGTTTCAAAAATCAAATTATTAGTTGATAAGATCTAAGAATGAATGGGAGTATTTCATTGTTGCTTCAAGTGCAACAAAATGAAGAACATTCTCCTCTGGCAATATGCAACAAAATTGCTTTTTATGGTGTTTTTGTGCTTTTCAATGTGCTTTTTGTGCTGTCTATAAAGATATAATTCTTTTTGTTAATTATAGAGATACAACAAATATAGATGGCTTGAAATCTATGAATAATGTGCTATATTGAAAAAATGAATTCACCCGGAGAAAACGAATATGCGGGATGGTATCACAGATCTGATCTTTCTGGAAAATCCGCTGGTTTTTCCGGCTTACATCATCACCTCCGGGTATCAGGTCCGGGCCGTCAGGGACTATTATAACGACTGCTCCATCCGCCGCATTATGGAAATGGACGCATGGCAGTACACCCTCTCCGGAGGCGGCGTCATCCGGGTCGAAGGACAGGAGTACGAACTCCGTCCGGGACAGGCTTTCTTCGTTCATATCCCGAGCGATTGTTCCTATTATCTGCCCGAAGGGGCGCCTCCGTGGGAGTTCATTTATCTGAATTTCGCAGGCGCCGGGGCCGCTGCATTCGCAGAAGGACTGCGCCGAAAATACGGAACCGTGCAGACGTTCGGCGAAAGCTCGGAAACCCTTCGTACCGCCAGGAGAGTTCAAGAATTTTTCAGAGAGCATCCGGACTGCGGCATCTTCCAGTCCTCCCGTCTGGCCCTGGAATTTCTGCTGACGCTCAACGAGGACCTTGAAAAGCGCGGCGCGGGAAACTCCGTCCACGCTCTGCTCCGGCAGATCGATTCCTACATCATCGACCATCTCGAGAGTGTTTGCGGCATCGGGGAACTAGCCCGACATTGCGGCTATTCGCGAAGTCATTTCAGCCGTCTGTTCCATTCCCTGACCGGAGAGCCCCCGCACGACTATGTCATGCGTTTCAAGCTCGAATTCGCCCGGAGGCTTCTGCAAAGCGGGCCTCTCTCCGTCAAGGAGATTGCCCGGCGCACAGGCTTCACCGACCCCAGTTATTTCTGCCGTGCCTTTCGCAACCGCTTTCATTGCAGTCCGGGCGAATTCCGTCCGGACGCGCCGCGACAGGATATGACGATAGAAAAAAAAACGATCCCCGGATCATCCGGAAAACAGAGGAAACAGGGAAGAAACAAAGATGAAAAAGCAAGTCTTCAGAATTGAAAACGGTATCGTCATGCGGGAACTGGAAGCGGGGCCCGGCGGCATCCGGACCGTATCCCTCCGGAATCTGACCACGGAAACCGAATACATCAGGGAGCCGGTCAATGAGTTCATGTTCTCCGCGAACCACCGCCATCTCCGCGCTTTCCGTGAAGCCGTGGTCAGGGTGGTCGACGGCAACCGCGAAGAGGCCGGATGCGACGCCAAATTCCTTTCGGCAAACCTTCTTTCCTCCGGACCGGGTGAAAAAACGCTGGACCTCGCGCTCGAAGCGGAAGATATGGAAATCCATCTGCTTTATACCGTATACGACGGAATCGCCGGATTCCGGAAAAAAATGACGGTCCGCAACACTGGCCCGCATGACATCCGGCTCGAAAGTTTCATCTTCGACGATACATCGCTCTGTCCGGGCGAGTGGTGCGACTGCGATTTCTACCGCGGACAGGAAAGCCTGCCACAGCCGCTCTGTTTCACGTGCGAAGGAAACGAAGACATTCTCCGCTGTCACAATCCGAAAATGGAAGAAGGCTGGTTTCTGGGCTCTACGGTTCCCGGGGTGCTCCGCTTTTTCCTGTCCTATCCGCACTGGCGCAACAACTGCGTCGGCTACAACCAGAGTTCGGCGCCGTTCGCCAAGGTGCTCGCGCCCGGAGAAGTCTTCGAGACGCATTCCTCCCTTCTGGCGCTTTACCGTGCGGAATTCGGAAGTCCGGAGGCGCAGAAACCGTTCCGCGACCTGATCCGGCGCCAGCTGCCCCATCTCCCGGATTCCGAGGGGATCATGTACTGCACCTGGATTCCCTTCCTCAAGGATATTCATACGGAACTGGTCCGGAGGCTGGCCGGAAAAGCCGGCTCGCTCGGATTCAAATATTTCGTGCTGGACGACGGCTGGTTTGTTCCGCCCGGGAAGAACGTCGACCGGGAGAAATTTCCCGGCGGACTGGAGGAAGTCCGCGGCATCGTGGAGAGCGCCGGGCTCAAACTCGGCCTCTGGATGAGCATTGGAACCGACTACGGCTTGAGCCATATCGGCGATCAATACGCGGCGCGTCAGGCGGACGGCTGTGTGAAACGTCTCGGATTCGACTACGAACACTCCGGCATGGTCCAATGCTTCGGCACGGAATACCGCGACGAGGTTTTCCAATTGCTGAACCGTCTGGCCGAAGAATATCATGTGGCCTATTTCAAGCTCGACTTCAGTTCGATCCAGAGCCCCTACGGCATCCTTCCGTTCGGCTGTCACGCCCGCAATCACCGTTATCACCATGACTTCAACGACTCCTTTTCCGCCATGTACGAGGGACTGATGCATGTGCGGACCGAACTCAAGAAACGTCATCCGGATCTTCTGGTGGACTTCAGTTTCGAAGCCTTCGGAACGGAAGTGCCGAATATCGCGGCATTGGAGTATTCCGAACTGCATCACGTTTCTAACACCTCCGCCGCCAATCCGTCGGTCCAGAGCATCGACCGCGTGCGGAAAAATTTCTACCGCTGGCTGCGGCTTCTCCCGCCGGAACGGATTCTCAACGGCTTGCTCTCCATTCAGGGCGATCGCGCCGTGGAATATCTGCTGACTTCTTTTGCCGGTGCGCCGCTGGTAGCCGGAGATCTGGATGAACTCGATCCTGTCTCCGAAAAGCGGATCCGCCTCTGCGCTGCCGCGTTCAACCGCGCGGCCGTAGAAGGCGCCATGACCGAATTCGAGGTCGTGGTCAACGAACCGGACATCGACGGTTTCAGCCGCTCGGGAAAGGACGGACACGGTATCCTGTGTCTCTTCAACCGTTCCGCTTCGGAATTCATCCTGAAAGAGTCCCGCTTTGCCGGATACGTTAACGCCGAAACCGGTGAAAAACGGGTGGCTGTCTCTCCGAACTCCTGCGCTCTTTTTATCCGGAAAGGAATAACTGTTTTATGAAACGAATCGATTCATTTTGTCCGGCCCTCGCGGAAAAAACCCTGATGGAAAACAACTTCTTCGAGCTCTACCCGTTCGACGGCGGCGGCTCCTTCATTCATCGCGGAATCCTCGGCTCCGTCGACGATGCGGCCATCACACGCGCGATCGTCGATGAGAATGCCCTGTCCGAATTCGGAGACCCGGAAGAAATCAATTTTCTCCGCTTCGAGCGCTGGAGCTCCATCGAAAAAAGCTGCTGGATCAACCGGATGTATTTCATCGTCCCCCTCGCACGCCAATACGCCCGGACCGACGACATCCGGCTGGCAAAACTTCTGCGTCACATCCTTCTTCGCTTCAAACGGAAATACGCGCCCCCGGCCTCCTGCGAAAAAGCCTGCGAACTCGAAAAAAGTGTTCTCTACGCACGGGATCATGACTACAATGCCAAAGGAAAGGATTTCGATTCGAAAATTCCGTATCAGTGGTTCGATTTCCAGCCGGCCAGCCGCATCCTCCACATTCTGCATGCCATGTGGTTCCTCCGGAAATCAGACGAACTGTCCGATGCCGACTGGCGCGAGCTGGATGAACTGATCTATGAACATGCTCGCGACATCTACTGGGTAGAGAAATTCGGGTCCAGTCCGGCGCCGGGCAATCATCAGGCTCTGCGGGCCCTCGCGCTCCTCTATGCGGCAGACTATCTCAAGGACCTCCCCGAAACCGCGGAATGGCGGCAAGTCGCCGTGAACCTCTGCGACTATCATATTCTGAACGATTTCCTTCCGGACGGGATGCTGATCGATCTCAGTCCCTCTTACCACTTCTTCGAAAGCTGGATCGGACGCGACATGATGGAGCTGGCCGGGCGCGATAATCCCGGACTTTCCGCCGCCGCGTCGGAACGGATGCGCAAAGCGTTCGCCGTCTGCCGCCGCTTCCGCCAGCCGGACGGCCTTTCTCCGGTCATCAGCGACGGCTACCCGCTCGACATGACGGTATTTCTGAAAACCCTCCCCTTGCAAGAAACACCGGATACCTCCGCCGTTGTGCTCACGGACGCACGGATGGCGATCCGGAGCGAACCCGGCTTATATTTTCTGCTCGACGCCTCCCCGCTGCTGGAGCCGCTCTCCCATTACCACGCGGGCAAACTCGGCATCACCTATTTCACCGGCGGACAGCCCTTCTTGGTCGATTCCGGCTGCTGCAATTATGACGACAAGGAATTCTCGGAGTGGTTCAAACAGCCGGACGCCCACTCGACTCTGCTGATCGACGGACAGGGCGACAGTCTGCTGGAAGGCCGCTATCATTGGCTGGCCGCCCCGGAAACATCGATTTCGGACTGGAAAGACAATGCGGTGACAGCCGTTTCGAAAGGAACAACCCCTGTTTGGAAAGGTGTCGTCTGGCAGCGGCGCGCTACACTGGAGGACAGAGTCCTGATTCTTGACGACACCGTCGAAAGCGAACGGGAAGTCAACATGGACTTCCTGTTCAATCTCCATCCTTCGGTCATTGTCAAACCCGACGGAAGCCGGGTCCTTCTGACCAGCGGCGGAGTGAAAGTTCAGGCGGAATTTTCGAGAGCTGTCGAAGTGATTGACGGACTCGGATTCGTCGACTTCCGGAAAGTCCCGTGCAAACGGCTTCGCCTCCGGCTCCGGGGAAAGGGCTGTCGAATTCAGACTCGCGTCACAACCGTCTGACCCATCGAAAAAAAATCGTTTTTTTTCAGGAAATGCCATTGACAAAGTCTTTCTTTCACTGTATAATTATACCAGAACAAGACATACTAAGGCATACCAATGATTGAAAACAATTTCGATCTGAAGAAAGACATTTTGATCCGGGAATTTCGGGGACGCATTCTGAACGGAGTCTATGCGCACGGCGAAAAGCTCCCGGTGGAGGTGGCTCTGGCCGATGAGCTCAAGGTTTCCCGTGATACTCTCCGGGAAGCCCTGAAGGTGCTTGAGGCGGAAGGGCTGCTGGTCCGGATTCGTTCCAAGGGAACATTCGTCAACCGGCCGCCTGCCCGGAACGGCAAGAAGATTCTGGTTCTGCTGAAACCTTCGGCTGAAAGCGATTCGTCCTATCAGGCACACTACCTGATGCCCGGGATGCAGAAGGCGGCTCAGGAATACGGAATGACGCTCGAACCCTGTCCGCGTTCCTTCATCGACGATCCCGATCCGGAAGCTGCTGCCGCCGTTCTCCGGAATAATCCGGAACTCGGCGGGTGTGTCATTTTCGAAGGCCGCTACAATGGAAAAGAAAACTATATCCGGGCGCTTCAGAAATCGGGGATGCCGGTCGTGATGGCAGTCTGTACTCCGGGAGACGTCCGGACTACCGGGTTCGCAGGGGTGCGGATCAACACCAAAAAAGCCTGGGACGAAGGAGTTCTTGCCCTCAAGGAAGCCGGACACCGCCGGATCGCGTTCTTCCTGCCAAACTGGGCGCAGGGGTATTATGAAGACCTTGAAGGCTTTTATGCTTTTCTGCGGAAACACGGTCTCTACGATCCCGAACTGATCTGCAACTGTCCGATCGAGTATTCCCGGGTGGAAACGGAATTGAAACGCATCATGAACCTGAATGAACCTCCTACGGCGGCGATGTGCACTTCAGACTTCTTCGCCATGCTCCTGATGAAAGTGACCGCGAACTTGAAAATACGGATCCCTGACCAGCTTTCCGTCATGGGATACTGCGGCGATCCCGGCGGCAAATTCCTGAATCCTCCTCTTGCAACGGTCGATTTTCACTATGAGGAGATCGGGAAAAAAGTAATGGAACTGCTGGCAAGGTCGGATCAGTGGTTTGGAAAGAAGAATGTTGCTCCGCCGGATATTATCATGCCGCACAAAGTGGTCATTCGGGAAAGCGCCGGAATCCGGCGCGTGGAACCGTTGTTTGCATAACCTGTTCAAATAGGGAGATGAAAGGATGAAAAAGATTTCTTGCGGAAAAAGCGGGACATTCACACTGATCGAATTGCTCGTCGTGATTGCAATCATTGCGATTCTTGCGGGAATGCTTCTTCCCGCGCTCAACAATGCCCGAGAAGCGGCACGGCGTGCAAGCTGTGTCAGCACTCAATCGCAAATGTACAAGGCATTCGCAATGTATGCGGTGGATTTCCGGGAATGGCTGCCGCAAAGTTGGTCCAGCAATTATCCTACTGTTGCTTATGTCAATGAAAATGGATTCAAAAGTCCCTATATCCTGATATATTCAGGTTATCTTCCCGCAGCAGGAGGGTATTCTGGTCATAAATGGAATGACAGGATTTCTTGTCCCAATCGCAATTATGCGAAAATCACCCTCCAGGGGCTGAGCAATGCAATCAGTTATATGTATATCTATGGCTGGCGCAATGTGCCTTCCATCTCTGTAAACCGGATGGGAGACAAGTTTCTGGCACGTCCGAATGATAATTATCTCTTTGGAGACACGTATGGACAGATATGGTACACTGGATACGGCGGAGACACCACAACCGCATCCAATCCCGCAAATGCCATCAATCACAAAAATGGTTCCAACTGGTGTGAAATGAACGGTTCCGTTCGCTTCTTCCCCTCGAAACAATTGATCCTCTGGAGTACAAACTACAATCCCCTGGGTGGAAATTATTATGTCCCTGTGCCGGTTCGGAGATGCGGTTATTCCACTGCATTTTAGCAATCTCGATGTCACCGGACATCTTGAAACTCGTTCAATCATTAACATACGGCCAATATAAAGGAAAAATCTCTATGAAAAAAATTCTTATGCTTCTGTTCGGACTTTCGTCAACCGCTCTGCTGGGAACGGACAACGGCAACTTCATTCAAAACGGAGATTTCGAATCGATGTTTCCGAACGTGCTCAGAGATATCACAGCAATTCCAAACGGAGAATGGGGGGAAATCGTCTGGGTCCACCTCGGAAAATCGGACGGCGACTACAGGGAATTCCTGAAAAAACTCCGTCCAATCACAAAAAAAGAAATAATCTCCGATACCTCCGTCTCAGGAAATCATTACCTGCGGATAAGCACCGGCAAAGATGGTATGGAATGGAAAAACAACTCAGGGAAGGGAATATCCTATTCCAGCCAGCTTTGCCAGAAAATACTTTTGCCGGAACCCGGTAAGCAGATCAAATTCCGGTTATCTTTTCGAATGCGGGGCAGATTGGATGCAAATGGTTCGATTCCTGTGCATGTCACCATGTATAAGGGCATAGACCCCAGAGCGGAAGCGCTCGACGGGAAATACAAAATCTTTACCGACTCCGCCTTCAAACCGGGAAACGATTGGAAAGAATATTCCCTGGAGTTCACAACTCCGCCGGAAGCAAAAATGATCCGGATAGGAATCGCTCTTTATGGGAGCGGCTCGATCGAATTGGATGACATTCGTTTAACGGCAATGGGGGTCCTTCCTCCGCAAAAAAAAAATATTGAACCCTCTTCCTCCGCAGGCAAAAGTTATTTGAATCCCGGCGGAGTCAGCGTCGATTTGAGGAATACCCGTTACAGCCAGGTTGTTTCAGAGGCGGAAAAAGCATATCCTCTCTCCGGCATCTGTAAACCGGAATACTGGATTTCGGTCTGCGGCGGAGTCATGAGTTTCATGGACAACCTTTTCTGTATTCCGCGGAATCAATCTATGCCCTTTATGTTCTTCTACCGGAACCTGCTCGGAAAACCGATGCCGTCTCAGATGGATCTGGTTGTGAAAGTTCCGTCCGCAATTACTGTGGAGCCGGTCAATCCGCAATTGAAGGTGCTTTCCGCCGAAACAAAAAATGGCTTTGTTACCTATCGCTTCCGGGCCTCTACCAGAAAACTTGTCAATCGAGATTATAACATAGCCTATTCTTCGGGAATTTTTTTGCGGACGGCCATCCGCCCGGGACCGGAACATTTTCCGATGGAGTTTTATCTGGAATACGATGGATGGACGACCCGGCCTTCCTCTATAAATCTTCAGGTGATTCCTGAAATCTATGGAAAATCCCCATGCCTGTTCGGAACCGGGGGAATGGGAATTCTCGAATATTTCGATGCGGATCACGCGGAAAAATTCGCCGATTTTTATCAGGAGTGCGGATTCAATCAGGCTGCCTTCAACCTGGTCTTGGACAATCCCATGCCGCATGCAATGAAAAAACGGGGCATCACCCGTTTCTGGAGCAACTATTGGTTCACGGACGGTTATACCATCGGACGGGAACCGAAACCGAAAGAAGTTTCTTTTACGCGCAAGGATGGTTCGATTGTAAGCCAGCCGCAATGCGCGGGAATTTGTCCTGTGGAAGTTTACCGCAAAGGAGAATATTACCGGAAATACGTTGAAGGGTATCTGGAAGAAATCCTTTACAAGCTTGACGTGGCCGAACACGTTCTCACCAACTGGGAGCCGAACGGATTCGGCTACGCTGGAAATGTCGGGTGCTTCTGCCGCCGCTGCAAGCAGGAATTCATCTGTTTTTCCGGCCTGAACGTGGCCGAGGTTGACCGGTTATGGCCGCAAACCATAACGGAAAAATACAGTTCCTTGTGGAAAAAATTCCGTTCCTGGCAGCATGCACAGCTCTCGATTCAATTGCAGCGTTCTCTGAATGAACTGGCCGCCAGGCATGGTCGGAAAGAATCTTTTCTGATTCAGGAAGTCAATGCCGCCAATTTTTATTCCGCCGATCCCGGCTCCAGATTCGCCGAATTTTCAGTGCTGGATTATCTGGACCAATTGCCTTGGACGAATCCATGGGGGCCATACATTTATCAGGATTTAAAAGGCGGTTACCGTGAAATGCCGGGAGCCCATGTCAATACGTGGGTGGCGGCTCAAGTTCTCAAGAAGATCCTTGCCGAAAAGATTCCGGACCCGGGAAAACGTCCGAGGCTGATGGCATTTCCGCAGGGAAACCAGTGCACAACATGGATCACGGAGCCGGAAGCCCTTTCCTTCGAAACGCTCGCTTTTTACTTTGCCGGCTGGGAATCCTCGATGGCATATTATCTGGTCAACAGCCTGGACGCCCGTTACTGGCGAGCCATGGCGGAAACCAACACGCTGATTGCCGAAACCGAACCTTTCCTTTTTTACGGCAATCCGGTCAGCGATGTTTCCGTCTCTCCCCTCTCCCCCTTGCCCACGCCCGTCTATGTCGATCCTTCCAGCGTCGGCCTGGCAAAAAATTACGGAGAGCGAATCCGGAATTCCTCCATGCTGATCACACGGTCCTTCCGCCTGGATAAATCGCTTCTGATCGCGCTCGGAAACGCGTGGCAGGACGGAGAAGTTTTCGCCGAAGTCTGCATTCCCCGCATGAAAGAGGGAAACTACGCGGTCCGCAGCGTGGAAACGGGCGCCCTCCTTCTTTCTCCAGCAGGAAATCGTTTCTGGACTGCCGCCGAGTTGGAAAAAGGAATGACCGTGCACGTAGGGGCACTCCGCTGGGCTCTTCTGCGGATTCAACCGGAAACGCTTTCCGACATCGGCACAATCTCAGTCACACAGGAAGAGATACGTAAAGCCATGAAGGAACGTCTGCCTTTCCTGACGGACCGGTGCAAGTGGGATTCATATAATGAAAAAACAAATATTGTCCACTATGACTTTTCCTCGGAACCGAAAATATCCAATGGCGATATTACCGCCATACCGCGAGATGGGATCAATAGTTCGGTGATTCACATCTCCGCACCGGATTACTCCGCCGATCTGAACATGGGACAGGGCGGCTGCATCACCAACTGGCGGGTCAACGGAAAAAATCTTTCTGATGACAAATTCGGGTTCGGCGCCGATGCCTTCTGGCTCCCGGCTTCCGCCGCCTGCCGTCTTGCTTCTGCATATTCTTTTTTCGACATGATTCGTTTCCAGAATGGAATCCGCATTATTCTGGAACATAAAATGACACCTCGCGATCCGGCTTCCCTGAAAAATTTGCTGCTTCGTAAAACAATTGATTTTTTCCCATGTTCCATCGTGATCAGAACCACACTTAAAAACACAGGAAACACGGAGATTAACATCGGATTCCGGTTTCATAACCTGATGCCTTTCATGATGGACAACGGGCGATTGACAATGGGAGAGATCGTGTTTTCCCGCACTCGGAAAAACTGCTATTTCGAATATACGCATTCCCCTGACCGCAAAGCACCTTTCGACTCAATTCTGACCGGAAAAATCCGAACTGCCGATTGGACTGCCAGTGCTTCCTCTCTGCCAAAGGTGCTGGAGATCCGGGTCCATCCGGAAAAAACACTGAAAGGTGTCATGCTATGGGATGCTGCGGATAACAAGATCGGTGTTACGCTGGAACCTTTTTTCATGCCGGAACCCATCCGTCCGGGAGATTCTGTTGAGTATACCATGAAATTCAATTTGACAATCTGATTTCGTTCACTCCAAAAACATCTTTCTTCCCCGGACCGGAAATCTCCATTTGCATTTTCAAAAATGGATGCTATTTTAAAAACTAAATCGCTTTAGTTATTGAACTGGCAAAACAACAGGAGACGCAATGATTGCTTCGAAAACATTAAAGGGAAGCCTGCGGATGACCGCGCAATGGTTCCGCAATTCCGGCGTAATGCTTCCCGTGGACGGCTCATGGGGCGTGGCGGAACGCGTCCTCCTTACGCACGACAACGAAACCTGCGAAAAAACACTGTATTCATTCCCTGCGTGGACGCCATTCAAGGATTACTGCATCGTGGAACAGCGCCGCGCCGACTGCAATCTGGAGACAGCCTTCCTCTTCCTGAAACTCCATGAGATTTTCGGGGAACAAGAACTTTACGACACGGCGGAAAATATCCTCTCCTTCCTCTATTTCCGCAGCGGCCTCCTGAACCGTTTCGGGGATGGGGATAAAAGCATGATCGGAGCTTGGGACTGGAGCCACATCAAGCGGTCGCACAACATCTATTTCGACGACGACTCATGGATGGTTGCGCTCGCACTGAAAATCGCCCGGAAACATCCGAAACTCGACCGACGCTTCGAAATGAAAAAATGGGCGCTTCTTCTGGCAGACCTCATGGCGGACGCATTTCCACGATACTTCAAGAATCGGGGAGAGAAAGAATTGTCTTTCGCCTGGCTCGGAAACACGAAATTGCCGCATTGGGGTTCTCTCGTTTGCATGGCGCTGTCCGAAGCTTACAAGTTCAATCCGAAACCGGAATATCGCGCCGTAGTCGATTCCTATAATTGTTTCCTCACCGAAAATGCCGGGACGCTGACCGTAAGCGAATTCGGCTATGCCCTGATGGGATGCACCGCATCGTATCGCACCATGAAAGACGAGGCAAGCCTGAATTGCGCCCGGATGTTCGCCGACCGGATCGTCGGTGCGATGAATCCGGAAAATGGAAGCCTGCCGTCGGAACATTATGAAGCGCCGTCGGGCAAAGGACTGGTCGACACGATCTATACCATGAACTGGGCTGTACTCGGACTTCAGAACATGGCTTCGCTGGATGACCGTTACAGCGCGCCGCTGGAAAAAATGCTTTCGCTTCTGCTGAAAATTCAGGACCGGACCCGGAAAAAACATCTTTACGGATGCTGGCGCGGCATGTTCGATCTGGAGACCGGAAAATGGGGCGGCGGCGACCGTTTCGAAGGCGGCGCCAACAGCATTTACACGGGCTGGACCAATGCTCCCATTGCGTGGGCTGTCGCTTTCAGCCTCCAGAAATCCAATCTTGCCGGAGACTGAAAAATGACTCTTTTCCGGAAAGACATCTGCCGCTACGAAGATGAATTGGTCAACCGTGTCATCCCCTTCTGGGAAAATCATTGCGTAGATCACAAATATGGCGGTTATTTTACTTCATTCGAACATGATGGTTCCGTTTATGATACAGAAAAGTACATGTGGATGCAGTGGCGGATCGTTTACATGTTCGCGCTCTTCGCGATGAGCCCATACCGGAAGGAAACCTTTCTCCCGATAGCTGAACAGGGATTTGATTTCCTCACGAAACATGGAAAATCCCCAGATGGCACGTATTACTTTTCCCTGAACCGCAAGGGGGAGCCGTCCATCGCCCCTTACAACATCTTTTCGGATTGTTTCGCAGCAATGGGCGCGGCTGCCCTTTTCAAGGTGACCGGCGAAAAACGTTATTGCGAGGAAGCCGATTCAGCCATGAAAAGCTACATCCGCCGCATGGACAACCCCAAAGGCCGTTGGGAAAAATCACTTCCCGGCAAACAAAAGAGGCTCTCCCTCGGACATTTCATGATGCTGGCCAATCTGGCCGCCGTCATGAAGGAACTGCTCGGATCGGAGGAATATGAAAAAGACGCCGACAACGCGGTCAATACCGTCCTTGAACGCTTCTGGAATCCGGAACGGAAAATCCTGTTTGAAAACATCAACACGGACGGTTCCTTTGACCTCGATTCGTGCGAAGGCCGTTTCGTCAATCCTGGTCACGGCCTCGAATCGATGTGGTTCGTGCTTCAGTATGCGGAACGCAAAAACCGCCCCGACATGATCCGCAAAGCGGCGGAAATCACCCGGGGAATATTTGGGTTCGGAACCGACCGTGAACAGGGCGGGCTGTTCTACTTCATGGACGCGCTTGGCAAACCGCACCTTGAACTGCAATGGGACATGAAACTCTGGTGGCCGCATTGCGAAGCACTCATTGCCGCCCTCTATGCATACCGCCTGACCTGCGACAAGTATTTTCTGGACCGTTTCCGTGAAATCGACGTCTATGCATGGTCGCATTTCCGGGACGAAAAACATCCTGAGTGGTTCGCCTATCTCAACCGCGCGGGTATTCCCACACATACGCTCAAAGGCGGCAAATGGAAGACATTCTTCCATCTGCCGCGCGCCCTGTATTTCTGTATCGGGGAAATGAGGAAAATCGATGCTCATGAATAAGAAACTCACTTTGAAGGAAATCGCTGCCGAGGCTGGCATTTCTCTTACGGCAGCCTCGATGTATCTCAACGGCAAGGCGAAGCATTACAAGCTTTCGGATGCCACCTGCGAACGGATCGGCGAGGTTATGCGCAAGCACAATTTCACGCCGAATCTCCATGCCCGCGCGATTGCTTCCAAAAAGACGTTCCTGGCCGGAGTTCTGATCTCGGACAACATTGCGAATTCCTTTTGGCTCAAAATCCTGAGTGCGCTCGAAGATGTCCTTTCCGAACGAGGCTATCATCTCCTTCTGTCTGTTACGAAACAGGACCCGGAACGTCAGAAAAAAGGAGATGATAGCCTCGTTCGGAAAGGTGTGGACGGCATCATCGCCGCCCCTGTCGGCGGCACGGCGGAAGAGATACGGAAATTCGCCCGGAAACATCCGCTCGTAACGCTCAATTCAAAGATCGAAGGAGTCTCCTGTGCATGGAATGACGACTATGCCGGGGGACGTGCCGCCATGGAAGGCGTTCTGAAGGCCGGACATACCCGGATCGCTTACGTCGGAGCCTCCGGACCGGGTTCGCTCCGGAGCCGCGCCTACGATGAACTCACCCGTGAAAACGGACGGACACCCCTCTACTTTCAGGATGCCGGGTCGTTCTTGAAAAAAAGAAAACAATTCACCGTAGCGATCTGCCATACCGACTACATCGCGCTGGAGCTTTACCAGCGGGCCAACGCGCTCCGATGTGTCATCCCGGGCGATCTGGCGGTGATCGGATACGACAATATGGATTTCGTGAACTTGCTTTCGCCCGTCCCGCCCACAGTCAATCAGTATAAGGAGGAACTCGGCAAAGCTGATTGACTGTGGGC
>Ga0209800_10002855_pt1 | contig 14542 bp, 5 predicted proteins | sample Higcelweek8metaG_FD_187174 | JGI IMG/M metagenome (GOLD analysis project Ga0209800, IMG submission 187174) | Freshwater pond sediment microbial communities from the University of Edinburgh, under environmental carbon perturbations - High... | ecosystem: Environmental > Aquatic > Freshwater >...
GACGACATAAATAAACCTAAACTCAGCAAACTCGTTATTTTGATATTCATGATTTTATACTTTGCAAAATTTACTTTTGTGTGTTTACCGAATCCCAACAATTCGATAGGTAATGGTTGAGCTGCCTCTTTTTTCGGTTTCATCGTCAACGCCTACCATCAGTATTAATTTAGCAATATCGCTGTTTGTGTGGTACCATATTTCGGCAAGACCATGTGTTCCAAGACCTTTTTCATACATTGTACCTGCAACTTTTAATGGGTTACGATCAACAGAGCGATTTGTCATTAGCGAGTTCCAATCCTGAAAGGTGATGTAAGGCTTCAATTCGGTCAACGACATTTCGCTGCCGTCTTTCTTCACCAACACTGGTTCCAGCACATCGGTATGGTCCCAATCATTTGATTTGTCGGGGTCAGTTATCAAAATGCCAAACGATGAATAGCCTTCGATGTTAACTTCTGATGCTACTGGTTGGTCACCAAATTTGATCACAGGGCTTTCGTACAATATTTCACCAATGTTATAGGTACGCGAAACAGAAAGTGAGGCGTTTTCGCCCTTCTTGTACGTTTTGGCTTTTACAACAATGTTCTTTGAAATCTGAATTGGCTCTTTGTACAATGCAGATGACTCGTTGGGTTCGGTGCCATCGAGCGTATAACGGATTTCAGCACCTTCATCAGGAGCATTCATTTCAATTTTCTTTCCACCTTTGTAAATCATACGTTCGTTGGGAAGTATGGTTGGTGAGGCCAAAAATGGCGATTCAGACATACCTGCCGACAAATTTGTATCTTTATTCACAAGACTAATGCGATAGGTGTAGGCAACATCTTTCAATTTAAGGATGTATGCAGGTAACACGCCCGGGCCGCAACTTGCGCCACCCATCCCATCCTGTTGGGCGTCAATTGAAAAGTAAACCTCGTCGCGTTTCACAATTTCGGCAAAGCTTTTCTTGTCCAAATCGTTATCGCCAAAATGTAGGACAGTGTTTTCGAGGGTTGGATAGCCATATACTGCAATGCCAATTCCATCGTCATTGGTAAGCGATGCCCAGCGGATACCAGTTTTGTTGCCGGTGTGCTGTGGACGCGAATAAGGAAAATACTGTTCTGTTACAGTTGATGTGTATTCGCCAACTATTGATGAATTGTTCCTGTCGGAATAATTTTCCCAAGGGCCACGGCCATAGAACTTGTAATTCTCAAATTCGGCAGGAAGAACCATTTGCATACCAATACGGGCAAGCTCTTTGTTCGAAATATCGGAAGGGCTCATGGCAAACTCAAAACCAGAGCGAACAAAAATATCGCCATTAGGGAACACGCTGTACGACACCTTATTATCGAGAATATGTGGAGTTAAGTCGCTATAAACCTTAGTAACAACATCAATGTTGTAAAAATCTTTTTCCTTCTTAACCTTGATGTCTTTTACTTCGTATTTGAGCTGGTTGAACCCGGCCTTGCGCCAATAAACAGCAGGTGCAGTAGGGTTCCACCACATTTCGTCGTTGTCGCTCGGAGCACGGTAAAGCACAGCTTTTGGTCCCTGTTTGATGATTTCTTTTCCCTGATTTTTGATCGAAGAAATAGAACCTGATTTTTTATCAAACCCAATGCTGAAATTGGCACCAGTGAATTTGATTTCATCGCCTGTATCGTTCATTATGAACGAATTATAGGCATTGGCTATATAAGGTTTGGTTTCAACTGTGTAAGGAAGAACAAGCTGTTCCCAAGCTACAAGGTGTCCCTTTTCGGCCCAATTTGTTGCTGTTGAAAGTTTAAAGCTTAGGTTGAGGAAATACTCGCTTTGGCTTTTGAGTGCGGGTTTGGTAAACGGAATACTGATTTCTTTTTCCATTCCGGGGTTCAAATCAATTTTTCCGATTACCCCTTTTTGAATTTGCTTACCGTTCTCAATAAGTTCCCATTCGCATTCAAGAATGTTCAAATTTGAAAATTCGTAGCGGTTCAGGATTTTGACTTTTCCCGTATTCAAATCGCTGAGCGTTGTCTTTAAAGGCTTTATAATGTATTTGTATTCAATCAATTCGGGTTGAATTTGCCTGTCGGCATTTACCATTCCGTCGAAACCAACATACGGCTCAGAGCGTTTGTCGTTCAAATCGCCACTATTGGCAATGTAGGTATTGCCATTTTTATCTTTAGCGATGAAACCCTGATCAACCCAGTCCCAAACATAACCGCCTTGCGCCCTGGGCAGGGTGTATGCTGGCTCCCAGTATTCTTTCAGGTTGCCGCAACTGTTACCCATTCCGTGGGCATACTCGCACATAATCACGGGACGGTTGCCATTTGTTGCATCGGCAGCATAACCCGCTACTGTGGGATACATTGGCGCTATAATATCAACTGCAGCATCGCTTCCGGCAGGGTTGTAATGAACAGGGCGGGTGGGGTCGTTTTTGTGAATCCATTCCGACATTTTCACATGGTTTTGCCCAAAGCCAGTTTCGTTGCCCAGCGACCAATATATTATGGATGCGTGGTTTTTGTAAGGTTCAACGTTGCCAGCATTACGATCTTGAAACGCATCGTGCCAAGTGGAATCTTGAGCAAAACGACTCCAGAACTGGTGCGATTCGATGTTGGCCTCGGCACAGAGGTAAATTCCGTATTCGTCGCACAACTGGTACCACAGCGGTGTGTTGGTGTAGTGACAAGTGCGTACTGCGTTAATGTTGTTTTGTTTCATCAGTTTGATATCCTGAATCATCGACTCGCGTGTGATGAACCTTCCAGAAACAGGATCGTGTTCGTGTCGGTTTACCCCACGGATAAGGATGCGCTGTCCGTTCACTTTCAATAAGCCTTCTTTCCATTCCACTTCGCGGAATCCAACTTGTGATGAAAGGTATTCTACCGCGGATCCCTTACTGTCTTTCAATGTAATAGACAACGTGTAAAGATTAGGCGTTTCGGCAGTCCATTTCAGTGGATTGAGAACTTTTTTAGAAAGTTTCAAACAGCCTTGGTTCAGGTCGCTTACTTTGATTTTTGAGGTAACATCTTTAAAAACTTCTTTTCCCGATTGATCGAAAAGTGACACTTCTGCCATAAATTCATCGCTGGATTTTGCACCATCGAAAGCTTTCAATTTAAGAGAAAGGTTCAAATCGGCATCGCTATATTTTTCATCGAGGTCGGTAACCAAAGTATAATCGGCTACGGCTACTTTGGGAACTGAAGAGATGAAAACATCCCTGAAAATGCCGCTCAAACGCCAGAAATCTTGATCTTCCAAATAGCTGCCATCGCTAAAACGGTACACCTGAACAGCTAATAGGTTCTCGCCGGGTTTCAGATATTTGGTAACATCGAACTCGGCAGTGCAATAGCTGTTTTCGCTAAAGCCAACTTTTTGGCCGTTAATCCATAGGTAAAAAGCAGCTTCAACGCCATCGAAATTCAGAAAAACCTGACGGCCATCCCAAGCTGTTGAGACTGTAAATGTTGTTCGGTACGAGGCAACCGGGTTAAAATCGTCACCCACTTTCGGCGGATTTTTTGTGTCGAACGGGTGAACTACATTCACGAAAATAAATTCACTGAACCCAGCATTTTCGAGACTGTAAGGAACTTTCACATCTTTCCAGCCAGCGGTGGAATATTCAGGCTTATAAAAATCGGTAGGGGCATCGGCAGGTTTTGTCACATAGTTGATTTTCCACGTGCCGTTCAGCGATTTGTAAAATGCCGATTGGGTGTAATCCATTTTCAGCGAAGTTTTCAAATCGGGATAAGGCACTACATTCACGTGGTAGTATTCTTTGTTTATCCCAAACACCTGCTGGTTTTCCCAGTCGTTAAGTTTATTGTTTTCAACATTTTGACAGAACCCAGATAGGAACATTGCCAATGTCATCATGCTTAATAAGAAGAATCTTATCATTGGCTAACTTTTATTGCTTTTCAATTTCTTATCGATCCAACTATCTATTTGTTACTTAACAGGGCTAATCCGGTAAAGGCCTGCCCCATGCATTGGAAATTCGCGGCTGAACTCCTTATTGAACACGCCCAATTCCTGATGGCTCCACAAGTCAACTACTTTGGCTTTGCCCTTAATGCCAATGGTTTTAAAATCGACCTTTACATCGCTTGCATCAGGAAATTCCATGATCCCTTTATCGACAAGCACACCAAATACCACAGAACCTGTTTCTTTAAGCACAACCCCCTTGGTGGTAAATGTTTCGTAACCCTCGGGTAAATCATAAATAATTATAGATTTAGCGTGTGCGCCAATACCTGTTTCAGGGTTACCATCAACCATTAAAGGCTGGCCATCGCATGATTTGTCAACATTTACATTGCCCCATCCCGAGGTGGCATTGATCCATTTCAAATCGGTCAGTTTCAGATCACCTTTAGACCCATGCAAAACAGGATCAACCCAAGCCACGTGGTCCCAATCGAAACCATTTCCTCCGTCGTTCACAAACAGCACAAGCTTTTTCCCGTCTTTCACCGAAACGCTAATTTCCTGTGAACTTCCATTTCCGGCAATAACAGGACTTGCGTAGTTTGCATTCGAAAAATCGATGTTGTCGCCTTTGCTTTGGGCATTGAACAGTGCAACGTATTTGTCTTCACTGTTAGGCACATCGGCAGTCCAAACAATCAGGTTCTTTTCGTTATATACCTGGCGATTGTTCGTGCTTTCCTGATTTACTTTCAGCATTTCGGGGTTGGTGAGCATTTCTTTGGTGAATTCGTCGAGTCTGGTCATGTCGCCCCCAAAAATGAGTGGCGAACGGCCTATTGCCCAAAGACTCATCAGTGTGTATTGCTCGTCTGTGGTAAATTTAGTTGGGCGGTTGAAATCGATGATTCCGATTGGCAACATGTCGGCATCGGGAAAGTGGCCGGGAGCACGATACGGAGTCCAGACATCGAGCCTTTCGAACATGGCATAAAGCAAACCCCAGCTATCCCAAAAATCGTCGGTGATACGCCACAGGTTAGCGTGGTTCATTACGTGTTCTCCAGCAGCGACAGGTGTTGCACCAGGCGACAAACTCAACACAATGGGGCGGCCCGTAAGGTCAATAGACTTGCGGATCGCCTCAATTTCGGCCTTTTGAACATCGCCGTACGGACGCGAAATGTCGTCAACTTTGATGTAATCGACACCCCAGTCGGCATACATTTGAATGATTGAATTGTAATAAGCCTGACCTTCGGGCTTGGTGGCATCTACGCCGTACATGTCGGGATTCCACGGGCAGGTGGAGCTTTTGATGGCGATATCCTGTGACGTTACGTTTGTGCCAAGCACAGGTGTATTATTTTCAACAGCTTGTTTTGGTATTCCACGCATGATGTGAATGCCAAACTTCAATCCTTTCGAATGAACATAGTCGGCCAGCGGTTTGAAACCTTTGCCATCGGCTGCCGACGGGAATTTTTTCAGTCCGGGAGTCAATCGCCCATATTCGTCCATCGTGAGAACGGAGTTAGGATTATAAGCGTGGCTCTTCGCTTCGGGTTCGTACCACTGAATATCAACGGTAAGGTATTTATACCCGCTTGGCAGAAGATTCACTGCCATAGCATCGGCCTGTTCTTTAATTTGTTGTTCGGTAACAGTAGTTCCGAAGATGTCCCAACTGTTCCAACCAAGAGGAGGAGTAGGCGCATATTGCCAATATTTAGGTGCGTTTTGTGCTTTAGCCACTCCTAAAGTGGAGATTAATAACAATGCTAGAATGCCAATGTGTTTACGTTTCATATTAGTATTATTCAGTAAATTAAACTCTTAAAACTTTTTTATTGAATATAAGCATTCTAATTTATTCTTTTTTCTCTAAAAACGTGCTAACGCCCACCTTGAACTCCTTAATTATTTTGAATGATAATCTTTCTTGTTTGGATTTCCTTCTCGTCACTGATTTTTAAAATATATGAGCCATTCGGAAGGCTTAATGGCATCGCTAAATCGGTATTATAATCAACAACTTTGCTAACAACCGTATTACCAGTCATGTCAATTATCTCTACTTTATTGTAAACAAAACCTGATGATTTTATGACCATATTGTTTGATACAGGATTTGGATAAATGAATATTTCATCTTCACGTAGCCATTTATTGCCAGTAAATTCTTTTTGAATTTCAAAATAGTTTAATTTAAAGCCACCTGTTGTAATACTTATTTTTAAGTAATGCTTTCCTTTGGGTATGGTAATTTTCTTCACCGTCGATTGCCAAACGTTCAAGCCAGCTGTAGTAGGGACATAACTTTGTCCTTCTCTTACATTGTCGATATAATAATTGTAGAGCGCACCGACAGATTGAGCAGCTACCCGGAACGATATTTCATATTCCTCTTCGTCGCTGTTGTTATCAATCGCATACAACAACCAATCACCGGCTTCAGTCGAACCAACATCCAATCCGCCACCAGTGTCACCTGTTGATTCAGTATCGACACCGTATTGCAAGGCATAGTTTTCGGCTTCAAATTTTCCAGGAACCGAATACCATGTTGGTTGTTGCAGTGGGTTCTCTATAACGAAATTACTGAAAGCTTCCAATAGACCTTTATCGGTCGCGATAATATTGCCTGGAGTGTAAGTTACTTTTATAGTATCACCGTAAAATAAGTTGTTCGATAAAACAAACCTGATGGTGTTTTTTAATACAAGAATTTCTTTGACCGATAAAGTTTTCCCATTCACATCAAAAGCAAACTGCCCCGACTGGGCATCTTTCATAGTCATTGGTTTTGAAAACCCTAATGAAATTGTAAATGCATTCGTTTCCAAGGCACCAGATACAATCTGTACAGGCAAACCTATTGATTTGTTTGCAACCTGATAATCGGTAAAGTTTTTAGCCAAACTGCTATCGGCAGCAACAAGGTTGTTTCCCGAATAAGTAAGCAGCAGGTTGTAATCGGCAAAAACCTGTTTGCCCAACGTGAAGGCATAAGTGGTTGAATCGCTGTTGAAAAAAGAATAATCAGAAATCGGGATATTCAAATCGCCATTAAATTGGGCTGTCAAAACCAATGACGAACTATCTGAAGGAAGCAACATGTTCTTGTTGAACTTTGCCAGAAGCACTTTGCCATCTTCAGTAACTGCAATTTCAACAATTCTTGGTGGGGTGCCAGCTAACAGGTTCTCAACCAACTTGTCATCAAACCCACCCATTTTCTTTTCATACGTGGAAAGGACATTCCCATTAGAATAAGAAACGCTGATCTCGTCGTTGTTCAAAATACTGTCGGCTAAATTTATCGCAAAATGCATGGAATCAGCTAAAAAAACGCTATCAATTACGACAGCTTGTCCATCTACTTTCACCGAAAAGCCCTCATAACTTTCTGATTTTTTGATTGGCAATGTGAATTCCACTTGTATTTGTTTAGGATCATGGTTGCCCACCGATGCGTACTTAAACTTTGGAACTCCGTATCCGAGTGAATATTTTTTACAGAAATTCCATATTTCCTGACTTGTATGAACTCCACCGGGATTATTGGTATGAGTATGTCCTCCACCTTTCAAGCTAAGTAATACAATTTCAACCGAATCGATACCGGGTCCCCAGTAATATTTTGTACCGTTCGATGAACTTTTATCAGCTGGATAGGGTTGGGTAACCTGAGCTGTAGTTGGACAACCGTTCCTTTTGATCCATGCATTCAGACAAGTTGAAACTCCGCTGTAGGCTACTACATCATCAGTGGTTCCGTGTGTATGAATAATCGGTATTGGCCTCGAACTTTTGGTATTCGGTCCACCCATAAGGTAACCGCTTACCGGCGCAAAAGCAGCAATTTTGTCGGCTATCTTGGTTGCTGCATGGTAGGTAAACATCCCCCCCATTGAAAAACCCGAAAGGTAAACTCTTTCACGGTCGATGTCGTATCGTTTAGACATCTCCTCAATAATTGCGAGTACAAATTCTATGTCGCGTGTCCCTGAAATATCCCACGAATTATTGATCCCGCCGGGGTAAACAACCACAAAGTTATTATCCTTTGCAACCTGTTCCCATTTGGTTTGGTTTTGCTGGAAAGCTATGTCCTGATTCATTCCGTGCATCGAAATCATAAGAGGACGGTTGGTCTCAATGTCCGTTGGGGCATAAACCAGCATTTTACGGGTGGTTGTTCCAACTTTAAAATCTTCGATCTGAGCTTTTAGGTTGAAAGCAAGTAAGAAAACACAGCATACTGTAATTAAGGTTCTAAGATTAATGTTTTTATTTTTCATATTATTTCAATAAGATTTTCTGGATATGAACGGCATAGTTTGAATCTGTCAATTTTATCAGGTAAATTCCTCTTTTGAATTGATTTACATCTATTTCTAAAGAATTGGCTTCCGAACTTTTAGTAAAAACTTTTTCTCCCGAACTATTGAAAATAGTCACCTGATAAGGTGCTGACGGGTATTCAATATTGATATTGTTTTCAGCAGGATTTGGATATACTTTTATCGAACCGTTGCTTACCAATGAGGTATTAAGTTCTTGTTCAGGGTTGCTAATTCCTTCGGGGCCAAACGCAACAGCTTTACTGCCATCGGTAGCTATTAAATTACCGGGGAAATAAGAAATTGAGATGTAATCACCAGCAGTAACCCCGGCATTCAAAGAAACGATCAATGCGTTTGGATTTCCTTCATCTACCTTAATATCATTAATTCCGATCTTGTAATTCGAGAAGAATTTAAAATCACCTCGTTTGACTGAATTGCCTTGAAGCGGTTTGTCAAATATAAGTTTAACAGTGTTTTTACTGCTCAATTCAATACTTTCCAATTTTGGACCTTTCAACGCAGCGTTTGCTTCGTATAATGTAAAAACAGAATCGTCATTCTCTTTTAAACAAGGGATGGTAAACACTTTCACTGTATCGTTAAAAGCGACTTCGATTGTATAGTTACCATAATAGGCATTGAAATTAAGCGAATTTCCGTTGTTTATTTCCGAGTCGAAGTTGGTGGCCCATTTGGTTTTGGTGTAATAGAGCAGGGTATCGGCAGCCAATTTAGGTTGATGATTGGCATCAAAGAAGCCGGTATTTTCCCTCCAAGCTCCTTTATCGCTTAACCCCCAACATATCATTCCAGAGATAGATGGGTGAGAAAAAGCGATTGTAAGAACTTTAATAAAGTCCTCGGTTTGTTGTTTTTGAGTAATATCTCCAGCATAATCATATTCGGTAAACTTAATGGGCAATCCTGCTTCAGCAACAATATTTACGTTTTTCACCAATTCATCAACGTTTACCCTGAATCCATCCCAATAATGGGCCTGCATTCCTACACCGGTAACGGAGCCACCCATTTGTTTAATTTTCAGAATAAGGTCACGGTATTTTGCAGCATCGCCCCAGTTATATTCAACATTATAATCGTTGATAAACAATTCAGCATCGGGGTCGGCTGAACGGGCCCATTTGAAACAATTCCAATTGATTGAGTCTCCAACAAGTGAATCTGCTAAATATGTTGCGTGAAGTGGTTCGTTCATTACATCATACTCTTTCACAATTCCCTTATAACGTGTCACTTCGCGGACTACTCTCATTTTGCAGGTGTCGGTTATTGCCTTAGGGGTTGGCAGATCCTTCACCCAACGCGGCATTTCATGATCGCCTGTATATTCATAACCGCCCCAAAGCAAGGTGTGCGCTCTAAGTTCCCAACCCACTTTTTGAGTCCAACGTACAGCATTCTCAAAATCTTTATAGTTTGGCTGGGTGTGTAGTGGTTGAATACCGCTCCATTTGAATGAATTGCCTGAAACACCATAGTTGAAGTATTTATACATGGCTGCTTTCATCCATTGTTCATCGGTTGCAACCGTATTAGCATCCGGGTCGAAATACGCTTCTTCAGTTACATATTGGTTTCCGTCTATCGTGGTTATAGCTTCACCGCCGCAATTAATCCTGACAACATTAGCACCGCCAATCTCGTCAACCTCAATACCTTTTATGGAAGCATTGTCTTTCAAAGCGGTTATTTCAATATGGATAATACTATCGGTAGGTGTTAAAACAATGCTGGTGTCTTTAGCAATATTCTTTCCCCCTGCTTCAGCAAATACATCATAGTTTTTGAGAAATAATTGCCCTTCAACACTTACATTGAACAACCTGGAGTCGCTGCCACCAAAATATATCTCAGCAAATTTCAAAGTAAGTTTGTACTCCTTACCACTTTTAACTGGTATAGCATACGCCAGATAATTGCTCCACCTCTCGGTTTGATATATTTCAGGATCAGATTCAGACTGAATTACTTCGGTTGTGCTATAAGTGTTTCCCATGCTACCTGCTCCTTCGTAAAAGTCGAAAGCGATCCCAAAAGGGAATTCGTGTTTAGCCATGCGGACAGATACCGGCCCCGAAAAGGCCTGCCCATTTTTATCAACTATTCTTATTCCAAAGTCGCCTTTTCGCAAGGTATCGATGCGCTCCTGTGCCTTATTGTACCAGGCTGCATACGATTGTGCCTGTGTTACAATTGGAGATGTAATGAATATTCCAACAATACATATAATCCAAATGGATAGAACTCGATGTCCACTAACTTTCATTTTTTAATTGCTTTATATTTAGATATTTAAGTTTACTCTAAAAATTCAGCATAAAAATAACGAAGGCGTTTAATTCAAATCTTTAAAATTAGACATTTAAGTTTCGATTATAGATATAAATTAAATCGTGAATTGTAATAATAATTTATTATACAGGTAATTGCCTTTAATAAAACTATTCAAGTATCAATTTTCCTGTCTCCTCACCAGGCGGATGAAATAAACTGCTCCGGCAGTATTTCCCTGATCGGATTGAAATTTAACCCTGATATTATTTTTCCCTTGAACCATTGAGCTGGGGATAGTATACGCTATGTTCTGAAACTTCGATTGGTTCCAACGCCCGGTATTGTCTTCGGTCAACAGCTTTTCATCATCAATGTAAATATCAAACTTGCGGCCTCCCCATTCAGCTCCCCAATAGCGTACTATAAGGCTCAGGTCGGTTTCGGAATTTGTTTTCATTTCGTAGCTAAAATATCCACCCCGGCTTGCATCTCGGAAAAATTCATTGTTCGTATTTCCCGAATTCGAATTTTCCTTTTGCATGGCATGGTCGGTTTCGGGCTGTTGTTCGCCAATGGCCACAAAGTCGATGGTGCGTTTATCTAACGCAATTTTTTCTTTTTCAATAGTTGACAAAGAATCCATATACGACTTATACCCGCTGTTTGTGAGTGCCAGCCAGTAAATCATGTACCGTGCATCGTGAATGTTTGCAAATGGTTCCAGTTTCACATCAATTGGATTTTGCATTTTTACGTTGAGATTAAAGTGCAATGGCTCATCCTTAACCGGCACCAACTTATTAGCAATGTTCTCAATATCATCTTCAACCAGAATAGGAGCATGGTCAACAGGCAACATTTTTCCGCCCGGGTATTGTGCCCAACGCCCATCGTCGGCAAGTAGCCCCCTTAAATCGTCGGTTCCGGTTTTGGCACCAAGCAATATGGGACCGTGCATAAAAGCAATGTAATTGGGCACATTGGGCAAATGCTCAATGGTGTTGTGCATGGGCAGTTCCACTTCAACCACATCGCCTTTTTCCCATTTTTTGTCAATGCAGATATACGAAGAAGGAAGGGCAGAATAAGTCACAGCCTTTCCGTTCACTAAAATTTTCAACGCACCTTTTTTCACCCACTCAGGATACCTGACCATCAGCGTAAAGTCTGAAGATCCTTTTGTTACGGTCAGTTTTGTGCGTTCTTCATAAGGGAAATTCGTTTCTTGTTTGATGCTCACTTTTTTATCTTTCCAGTTAAGTTCCGAAGCAATAAACAGGTTAAGGAACAATGAATCGGCTGAATGGGTATAGATAAACTGATTGTATTTGCCATGGTTTTCCATGCCCGTGCCCACGCAACACCACATAGCATTGTTAGGCGTAGAATAAACCCGGTAATGGCGCGGACGGGCAGTTGTAAAATACACATATCCACCATGTTCGGGGTGTTGTGATGAAAGAATGTGGTTGAACACCGTACGCTCGTAGTAATCGGCATAATGCGCCGATGGTTGCATACGAAACAAATCTTCGGTCAGTTTCAGCATGTTGTACGAGTTGCACGACTCTGGGCCATCAACATCGTTTATGTAATCGCCACACGAAGCCACACTTGGGAAATGCTCCCTGCGACTGTTCCCCCCAAAAGCCAATGAGCGATTTGCTGTAACCGTTTCCCAGAAGAAGCTACCTGCTTTACCGTATTTCTCGTCATGGCTGAGTTCGGCTATTCTTTCGAAGCCAATAAATTTTGGTATCTGCGTGTTGGCATGTTTGTTATCGAGATTGTCTATCCCTTGCGACAAGGGTTCAAGGAACATATTGTGCGAATACCTTTTTGCGGCTGTCAGGTATTTTTCGTCACCCGAAATCTGGTAAGCATCGGCAAAAGTCTCATTCATGCCACCATGCTCCATGTTAAGCATCGATTGCATCTGCTGGTCGTTAAGAGCAGAAGTGATGCTGATACCCCAATCGCAAAATTTCAAGAACAAAGTTTTGGCCTCTTCGTTGCCACAATAGAGCCATGCATCCCTAAGCCCGGCATACATTTTATGCAAGTTGTAAAACGGTGCCCATGAAGAGTTGTAAACACTAAAATCACCTTTTTTGAAGGCCGACCATAGTTTATTGCTGTTAGGGAAACCGCCTATGTAGCCAATACCCCATTCCGGATTATTAATGGCATTTGCTTCAAGGCACACTTTAAGTTCCGAAAGCATATATTCCATGCGTTTCTTGCACTCCTTATTGCCTGTACCTGCATAATTTATTGCCATGGCCGAGAGATAATGCCCTGCCACGTGGCCATCCAAACCATCCCAATTGGGATATGTTTTTGCCTTTTCGGGCAAGCCAGCTTCCTTGCGGTAAGGCGACAACAAACGGTCAACGTCGTATTTCAGAAGCACCTCGATATTCAAGTCGCGGGCATGTTTAAACGGCCCGTCGAGCAAGGTGATATCCGATATTGGAAATTCATTTTTGTAAAGCTTTTCCTGTGCTTGAATTGAGCTGCAAAACAAGAAAACAGAGATCAGTAAATTTAATATTTTCATTTTTCTTATAATTTATTTGGCCCAATCTGCACCTTCGGGGGTACGCCTCCATTCGAAATAACCATCCAAAACTTTTAGTGATTCGGCACTTGGCACAGGTCCAATGTGTGGTGTTGGCCCCAGATACATTACCTCCGGATTTGCATCGCTGAAAACTGGCCATTCTGGAACATCCGCACTATTTGGATGTCCGAATTTTGCAAAGTTGGTCCAGTAAGTTCCCATAACCTCCGATATTTCCAGATCGGATTTTGAAGTTTGTGGATTTGCAGGATCGAGGTGCATGAACACATACGCCACATCCTGCCCGTGTGGAGAGCCGTAACCATACCGTGGTGAATCTTCGGGATATTCGGGGTGCTGATCGAAATAGTAGTAAAAAACTTTTGATTTTCCGGTTTTTGCCTGAAGCTGCGCCCAGCTCCATGTTTGCCATCCAAAAGCGGCATCGCGTGCTAGGTCGCGAGCGGTTTTCGGAACAGTTTTTTCACCAACCGGATAGGCTTTGATCAGGTCGTCGGCAAACTTGCCGTAACGTTCTTTTACCCCGGCAATGTATTCTTCAGGAGTTTTTTCTCTTGAAAAGCTTGCACCTTCGTCGGAGTTATAACCAATCAGCACCGGAACATCGTTGTACTTTCCGGCTTCGTAAAGTTTATGCTGATCATCGGGGATCACATAACCATCAACAATTGGCCAAGCGCCACCCATGCCCATTCCCATGGGAAGCTTCTCGGCTTCGATTTTGCGCAAATCGGCAATGGAAGCAGCTCCCACTTTTTGTGCATATTCAATCCCGGCCTGTTCGGCCTGTTGAAGCGTTTTCATGTTTTCGCCGGGGAAAGTTATTCCTCGGGTTGGGCCAAATGAACCACCACTTTGCGAAATAGCGCCGTGAAATAATCCTTTAGCCAAAGGCGAAGCACAAAGCATACTCACCGAAATTCCGCCAGCTGATTCGCCGAAGATGGTTACTTTATCGGGGTCGCCACCAAAGGCCGCAATGTTGTTCTGAATCCATTGCAGACCTGCAATTTGATCGAGCAAACCGTAGTTTCCCGAAGCATTGTTCGGGTTTTCTGCACTCAATTCGGGGTGGGCCAAAAAGCCAAGCTGCCCGACACGATAGGCAATACTCACCAGTACAACGCCTTTACGGGCAAGGTGCTCGCCATTGTGAACAGGCTCTGACGTTGAGCCATAACTAAAACCACCACCGTATATCCAAACCAATACCGGGATTTTTTCTTTGGCAGATTTTGCCGGAGTCCAGATGTTCAGGTATAAACAATCTTCACTTTTTCCTGAAGGTGGATTTCCACCCTGAAAAGGAGCGGGAGCATATTCGGTGGTTTGCTTTATGCCTTCCCATTTTGCG
>Ga0209800_10002857_pt1 | contig 14537 bp, 8 predicted proteins | sample Higcelweek8metaG_FD_187174 | JGI IMG/M metagenome (GOLD analysis project Ga0209800, IMG submission 187174) | Freshwater pond sediment microbial communities from the University of Edinburgh, under environmental carbon perturbations - High... | ecosystem: Environmental > Aquatic > Freshwater >...
CCATGGCACCTTTGATCTACTTTAACCGTAATGCCCGCTCTATAGAAGCCACCTGGAAATATCTGCTGATCTGTTCGGTGGGGATTGCCCTGGCCCTGCTGGGGTTACTGTTTCTGGCCTACGCCACCCATGTTGCCCATCAGGACGCCACCCTGTTGCTGGCTGATCTGCTGGATGATGCCCGGCTGTTGAACCGGGGCTGGCTCCATGCTGCCTTCATCTTCCTGCTGGTTGGCTATGGTTCAAAGCTGGGGTTGGCCCCGCTGCACACCTGGAAGCCCGATGCCTACGGCGAGGCTCCCGGTCTGGTGGGGGCGCTCCTGTCCGGCGGTCTGGTCAGCTGCGCTTTTCTTGCAATTCTGCGGGTCTATCAGCTCTGTATGGCTTCCCGCTCCGAGATCGCCTTCTTTCAACAAACCCTGCTGGTACTCGGGGTGCTTTCCATGGCCGTGGCTGCGGTTTTTATGGCCCGCCAGCATGATTTCAAGCGGATGCTGGCCTATTCAAGTGTTGAACATGTCGGTATCATGGCTATCGGTCTGGGGCTGGGCAAGGGGGCGTTGTTCGGCGTGCTGTTTCACCTGATCAACAACGGTCTGACCAAGGGGATTCTGTTTCTTTCATCCGGGAATATTCATCGCTCTTACGGCGGCAAGACCACCGAGATCGTCCAGGGTGCCCTGACCCGTCTGCCCTGGTCTGGTGGCCTTTTTCTGGCCGGGTTCATCGCGGTTACCGGCTCTCCTCCCTTTTCTCCGTTTATCAGCGAATTCTCCATTGTCAGCAACGCCTTTATTGATGGGCATTACTGGGTTGGGGGGCTGTTTCTGTTCTTTCTGGCGAGTATCTTTATCGGCATGGCGCTGACCGTGCTGCCGATGGTGATGGGTACCCCCCGCGAAGATCTTGAAGAGACTACTTACCGGGATCAGCTGCTGACCGTGGGGCCGCCACTGGTGATGCTGCTGGTGATTTTCTGGCTGGGGGTATGGCCTCCCGAGATCCTGTTGCAACTGCTGCGTGATGGCGCTGCCATGCTGGAGGTCCGACCATGAATAACGCCTTGTGTCTGATCTCAAATGCCATACCGGTTGCCTGCGCCGAGGTCCCCTGTAATGATCAGGATACCTTTTTGCAGACCATTCTGGAGAAGACCTCCCACGGCTGGCGGATCAGCTCGTACTTCGGGCTTTTGGAGGGAGATGATACCGCTTTGTACTGTCTGCTGGCAGCGCCACTTGATGGTGTGCTGGGGGTTATGAAGACCATCTGCAGTACGGCTGAATTCCCTTCCATTGCCACGCAAGTTCCTCAGGCCCAGCTGTTTGAACGGGAGATCGCCGAACAGTACGGCATCCGTTTTGAGGGACATCCCTGGTTCAAGCCGGTTCGCTTTGTCCATTCGCAGGTTTCCGGGCGGGATGCCTGGGGCAGGCCGGATGATCAGCCGATACAGGTCGGCGTGATGGATTACTACCGGGTCGAAGGGGATGAGATCCACGAGGTGGCGGTTGGGCCGGTCCATGCCGGGGTGATCGAGCCGGGACATTTTCGTTTCCAGTGCCACGGTGAACAGGTTTTTCATCTGGAGATCTCGTTGGGCTATCAACACCGTGGTATTGAACGGATGCTGATCGGTGGCCCCCATCCTCGCACGTTGCGTCAGATGGAGGCGATAGCCGGAGATACCAGCATCGGTCATGGTCTGGCCTACTGTATGGCGCTGGAGGCGTTATCCAGGACCCGTCCTCCGGCTGCTGCCCATGCATTACGGGGGATTGCGCTGGAGCTGGAACGGCTGGCCAATCACACCGGTGATCTGGGGGCGATTGCCGGTGATGTGGGCTACCTGCCCACCGCTTCCTTCTGCGGCAGGATCAGGGGTGACTTCCTTAATATGAGTGCCTTGATCTGCGGCAGTCGCTTTGGTCGAGGCCTGTTGCAGCATGGTGGTACGGTTTTTGGTGTTGATCAGGTCATGCGGGAAGAACTGCTGAAACGTCTTGCTACCGCCCGGACAGAGCTGACCAGCGCCATTGATCTGCTTTGGAGTACGCCGTCAGTCATGAGCCGTCTGGAAGGGACCGGTTTTGTCTCTCAGGAGGCTGCTGCAGAAATGGGGTTGGTGGGGCCGGCCGCACGGGCCTGCGATTTGAAACGTGATGTCCGTTCTGACTATCCCTTTGGCATCTATCGCATGGCTCAGGTGCCGATTGTGACTGCCTATCATGGCGATGTCTGCGCCCGCAGCACCGTGCGCTGGGAAGAGTGTCAGAAGTCGCTGGATTTTTGTGTTGAGCAGCTCAGACAGCTGCCATCCGGTCCCCATGCTGCAGAACCGGGCAATGTACAGGGTGACAAGCTGGTAGCGACCCTGACCGAAGGCTGGCGCGGGGAGATCTGTCACGTTGCCATGACCGGTGCCAATGGACGGTTCAGACAGTACAAGATTACTGATCCTTCTTTCCACAACTGGCAGGGGTTAGCCATGGCGTTGCGTAATGAGCAGATTTCTGATTTTCCGCTCTGTAACAAGAGTTTTAACCTGTCGTACTGTGGCTTTGATTTGTAGGGAGAAACTTGAAACATGCTACGTGCCCTTAAAGAACGTCTCACTATCCAGGGATACCGAACCATGGCCTATCCTGACGGTCCGGTTGTTCTGCCGGAACGGTTCAGGGGGTATCCAGCTCTTACGCAGGATCTGCTGTGCAATCGGGACGGTGTTTTCTGCGCCGAGACATGTCCTTATGACGCCCTTGGCTGCAGTGAAGAGGGGCTGTCATTTGATCTGGGCAAATGTCTTTTCTGTGCTGACTGTCCGGCTGCTGCCTGTGTCGGTTTCAGTAAAGATCACCGTTTAGCGGTTTCAAGACGGGAAGATCTGTTGGTAACGTCCGGTGGAGAGCGGCGTCTGGCCCAACCGTTGACACCTGATCTGCGCAAACTGTTCGGACGGTCGCTCAAGTTTCGTGAAGTCAGTGCCGGTGGTTGCAATGCCTGTGAGGCTGATAGCAACGTGTTAACCACCATCGGTTGGGATCTGGGGCGTTTTGGTATCCAGTTTGTGGCCTCGCCCCGCCATGCCGACGGGCTTTGGGTTACCGGTCCGGTTAGCGAGAACATGCGTGAGGCGTTGCTTAAGACCTGGGAAGCGATTCCGTCCCCCAAAATCGTTGTGGCCTGTGGTGCCTGTGCCATCAACGGTGGTCCGTTTATCGACGCACCGCAGGTCTGCAACGGTATCGACAGCCTCCTGCCGGTTGATCTTTACATCCCTGGCTGTCCTCCCCATCCGGCTACTATTCTGGATGGACTGCTGCGGTTGCAGGGGCGGATAGGGTAAGGGGTCGATCTGTTCTTCTTTTATCTTAAAAACGGTTTTTACCGCAGAGAACGCAGAGAAAAACAGAGGAAAAACAAATAAATAAAGCTAAAATTGTTGTAACCCTTTTGGTTAAAGGGGGTGACTTAGTAACTTCTTGTTTTCTCTGCGAACCTCTGCGGTAAACTGCTGTTTTCAGGTTTATTTCCTTGCGATCTTTTGTGGCTAAATGTTGTTTTGGGGCTCATTGCATCACCGCTGCACCCAGACGCCCCAGTCTCTGGAACCTGCCTCGCAGGTAGCGGATCCCCGGCTTTGTTCGGGACTTAACAGTGAGGCGCCGCCGCCAGGGCGGCCTGCAGGCTGGTAATCAGCCTGGGCAGGCACTCGGCCAGGGGGGCCAGGGCCGCCTCTGCGGCCGGACCGTCTTCCTGCTTGAGGGCGGCATCCAGAGCGACAGCCAGTCTGTAGACCGACATCGCGCCGATAGTGCCGGCTGCGCCTTTGAGGGCGTGCGCCACCTGCTGCGCCCCGGCCAGATCGTGCTGCCCGATCAGGTCGGTGAGCTGCCGCAGATCCTCGCTGTGGCCATCAACAAAAAGCTTAAGAATGTGCCGGTAGTTTTTCAGTTTGCCGCGCAGCAGTTTGAGGCCTGCCTCCAGGTCGAGGCCCTCAATGGTCTCCAGGCGAAGACGCAGTGCGGCATCGGCCGCGTTCTCCACCGGCGGCCCGGCGGCTGACACCCCTGTGTCTGCAACGATCTCTGGCCGGGAAGTCGATAACCACTTGAGCAGGCAGGCATAGAGCTGGTTTGAGGCGACCGGTTTGGCGATATGATCGTTCATGCCGGCATCGAGGCAGCGTGACCGGTCTTCGTTGAAGGCGTTGGCGGTCATGGCCAGGATCGGGATATCCTGCCAGCCCGGCAGGGCCCGGATGGCACGGGTAGCCCCCAGGCCATCGAGGTTGGGCATCTGCATGTCCATCAGGATCAGGGCGTAACGGTGCTGTTGGGCCAGTTCCAGTGCCTGTCGGCCGTCATCTGCCAGATCGACGACCAAACCGACATCCTCCAGCAGCCCACGCGAGACTTCCTGATTGACCGGTTCGTCTTCGGCAAGCAGGATGCGGGTTCCGGCGTATTGGCTCTTCAGGCGCGCTTCGGCGCTGTCCTGGGGCTCCGTCGTCGGTGTTGACGCGACCACTTCACTGGCCAGACCCAGCCGCATGGTAAACCAGAAGGTGCTGCCCTGGCCGGGGCTGCTTTCAACGCCGATCTCGCCGCCCATCAACTGCACCAGACGCTGGCTGATCGCCAGCCCCAGCCCGGTGCCGCCGTATTTGCGGCTCATGCTGTTGTCGGCCTGCTCAAAGGCGGTGAACAGACGTTTTTGCACGTCGGCGTCGATACCGATGCCGGTGTCGGCCACTTCCCAGCGCAGCAGCACGCCGTCCGGGGTCTCCTCGATCAGGCGGGCGCGCAGGGTGATGGCGCCCTGCTCGGTGAACTTGTGGGCGTTGCCGGCCAGGTTGAGCAGGATCTGCCCCAGGCGCATCGGGTCGCCGTTGAAACGGCGTGTACCGAGCCCTTCCTGCAACTGAACCAGAAGTCTGAGCCCCTTTTCCGTGGCCCTGGGGCCCAGCAGACTGACGAGGTTTTCCAGAACCTGGCCCAGCCGGAAATCAATCTGTTCGAGCTGCAGCCGTTCTGCTTCGATTCTGGAAATATCCAGGATGTCATTGATGATGTGCAGCAGATGCGCCGAGGCGATCTTGACCTTGCCCAACTGGTCGATCTGCTTCGGGTCGCTGCTCTGGCGCAAGACGAGATCGGTCATACCCATGATGGCGTTCATCGGGGTGCGCAGCTCGTGGCTCATGTTGGCCAGAAAGGTGCTCTTGGCGCGGCTGGCGGCTTCCGCCGCCTCCTTCATCTCCTTCAGCGTCTTGTTGGCCGCCTCAAGTTTTCTGGTAATCTGCATCCGGTCGGTGATATTGCGGGATATCTCGATGCAGCCGATGATCTCGCCACTCTCATCGAACTGTGGCACCCCGATATTCTCCCAATACTGTTCATCCGGGGCGGTATCCGAAACCGGCTGATACATCACACCCCGCTCGAGACGTTTTGTCTCGATGGCCTTGACCACCGGGCATCCCTCACAGATCTTGTCCCGTCCGGGAAAGGCCTGGTAGCAGGGAAGGCCGACGCAATCACGATTCATCTCCATGGCAGTCCGGTTGGCCCAGACCACCCTCAGGTGCTGGTCCGTTTTCAGGATCATGTCCGGTGAATTATCGAGAAGCGAGCGCAACTCCTCCTCCCGCTGTCTCAGGCTCTCGTTGATGGCCTGACGCTCGGCGATCTCCCTCTGCAAACGCGCATTGGTCTCGGAAAGCTCCCTCGTCCGCTCCTGCACCCTGCATTCCAGCGCAGCATGGCTTTCCCGGAGTTGTTCCTCCATCCGTTTGCGCTCGCTGATGTCAATCAGGGAAACGATGACCCGGTCGTAGGTTCTTTCGCTATCGGGCGTTACGGACCAAGTGACCGTCACATCGATGGAATCTCCGTCAAGGGTCTTGACGGCGGCATCTACCTGCAGATGGGTTTCCCCGTTCCAGATGGCTAGCAACTCTCGCCGAAAGGCGGTGAGTGACTGCTCGGTAAAGGTGCGGTCCAATGATTCCAGCAGGGCGGATTTGTCGCGGGCCCGGTGGAGGGCCAGGGTGGTATCGTTGACGTCCACGACCCGGACCAGCTTGGCGCATCGCAGCACCACCTCAGGATGATGGATGAGATAGTCCTCAAGATTAACAACCCCAGATGCGGACAATTGATCGAGACAGGCCTTCACCTGTGAAAAATCCTCTTCCCAAAGAGAGATGGGACTGTTTTCAAAGAGGTCTCTGTAGCGTGTCTCACTGATCATCGTCGCTTTTCCTTCGGATTTGGTTGGCCAGGGCATCGTAGCCCGACCCCGGTGGGGTGAATTCCGCCCCGATTGCGCCTCATGCTGGTGGCGGCATAACAGTCTTTTTCAGCAGTTGAACCAGCAGCGGAAAGCCAATTGGCTTGCTGATATAGCCGTCAAACCCTTCAGCCAGCAACCGCTCCCGATCCCCTGGCATGGCATGGGCAGTAACGGCAATGATCGGGGTATGTCGCCCCAGTACCCGTTCCTGCTGGCGGATTGCTGCCATTGCCAGCCGCCCGTCCAGCACCGGCATCTGGATATCCATCAGGATGCAATCCCAGGTTCTTTCGTGCCATTTGTCCAGTGCCTGCTCGCCATTTTCAACCAACTGGGGCTGTTGTCCCAGCTTGGTCAGCATGACCATCAGGGCTTTCGCATTCAAGCCGTTATCCTCTGCAACCAGAATCTGCAGCGGTCTGGTAAACAGAGCCTCTTCCGATGCCACGCTATCCGAAGGTTCCTCCAGAATCTCCTGCTCCGCTTTGGTAAACGGCAATTCGACAAAAAAACTGCTTCCCTTTTCCATTTCACTGGTAAAGCTGATTCTGCCTCCCATCAACTCGGTCAGACGTTGGCAGATGGCCAGCCCCAGTCCTGAACCGCCAAAGAGACGGGTGGTTGAACTGTCGGCCTGCACAAAGGGAGTAAAGAGCCGTTCCTGAACCGATTGGGGGATGCCGATACCGGTATCCCTGATCTCCAGCCGGATGATAACAGCACTGTCCTGCTCTGAAACGAATCTGGCGGCAATGACGATACTGCCCTGCTGCGTAAACTTGATCGCATTGCCCAGAAGATTCAGCAGGATCTGTTTCAGTCGCAGGGAGTCACCGGACAGCATATCCGGCAGCTCTTCCGGCAGTTCCAGAACCAGCTCCAGGTTTTTCTGGATGATCCGTGCCTTCTGGTTTGCCACAACCTCATTGATAACACGACGCAGTGAAAAGACGCCGTACTCCACCTCCATCCTGCCGGCCTCGATCTTGGAGAGATCCAGAATATCGCTTAACAGGGCGATCAGATTCTTTCCTGATTGTTCCAGGGTATCCAGATACTCCTGCTGTTCCGGGGTAAGCTCGGTAAACCGCAGCAGTTGGGCCATGCCGATCACCCCGTTCATAGGGGTGCGGATTTCATGGCTCATATTTGCCAGAAACTCGCTCTTGGCCCGGTTGGCAGCCTCTGCTGCCACGCGGGCCTGCTCAAGTTCGGCTTCATAGCGCTTGCGTTCGGTAATGGTACGGACAAAACCACAGTTGTAGTCCTGACCATCAAACTGCACATGGTTGGCAGCCACCTCAACCGGAATCAGCCTGCCGTCTTTGGTGCGATGCACTGACTCAAACGTGATCGCCCCGGCCTGCTTTACCGCTGCAAACTGCTCTGTAAACCGTTCAGCCCTGAAATTGATATCAATGTCGGCAATGGTCATCCCCAGCAGTTCGTCCCGTGTATAGCCAAGGGTTGTGCAGGCCGCCTGATTGAGATCAACAATGCTCCCGTCCGGCCTGGTCCAGAAAATTGCGTCTGAGGCACACTCCACGGAAAAGCGGGTAAACTGCAGTTCATGGGTACGTTCGGCCACCATCTCTTCCAGGCGTTGGTGGTAGTTGCGGCTTTCAATGCTTAGCTGTGCCCGTTGCAGATTACGTTGTATGATATGCACAAACTCATCGGGATGCTGTACCGGTTTGGTCAGGTAATCCCAGGCCCCCCTGCGGATCGCCTCTACCGCATCATGCACGGTACCGGCCCCTGAAATAACGATCAGTGGTATATCGGCATTAATCAGCCTGGCCTGCTCAATAAAGGCGACCCCGTCCATCTTTGGCATCCTCAGGTCGGTCAGTACGATATCCGGCTGTTCAGAGCAGAACAGGGCCAGCCCCTCAACGCCGTCTGCTGCGGTGATTACCTGATAATCGGCATCTTCAAGACAGCAGCTGAAGTTAAGCCTGATCAGCTCTTCATCATCAATGACCAGCACCTTCACCTTTATTTGTTCTTGCATGATGAGCATACCTCGTTTTTGTACCGGCTCTACTTCTACTTTGTCATATTCAAAATCAAATCCCCCTCAATCCCCCTTTGCAAAGGGGGAAGCTTTAAAATCTCCCCTTTTGAAAGGGGGTAGGGGGGATTTAGCTGTTTGGCACTGGAATCTGATTAAGTAGAGCTACAGGCTACAGGGATTTAAAATAGCTGTCAGCAGTCTCGCCGGCAAGGGCCATCTCAATGGCAAAGACCAGGTGCCGGGGGTCTTCCAACGGCTTGTACAGACAGCACCAGGCTCCCTGCTGGTGCAATTGGTCGGTGCCGTAGTGGCCGCTGGTGCCGGTAAAGACGATCAGCGGTGTTTGCGGGCTCTGCTCCCTGATGTTCTGCAGCACCCCGACACCATCCAGACGGGGCATCCGCAGGTCAGTCACCACAATATCAGGGTGATGAAGGGCAAACAGCTCCACCCCTTCCTGTCCATCGTTGGCCTGTATGACCATGTACCCGCTGTCTTCAAGATAGGCACCCAGGGTGAGTAGAAACTGTGGGTCGTCATCAATAATCAGCACGGTGCGTAGCTGTTCAGGCATGCTGTTCCTCCCTGGGGAGGGGCAGCTTGACACTGAAGCATGCCCCCCTGTCTGGCCTGGAGACCGCCTCCAGTAAGCCTTTGTGGTTTTGGGTCACAATCATGTAGGAGACCGATAGCCCCAGACCGGTACCGATCCCCGGTTCCTTGGTGGTAAAAAACGGCTCAAAGACCCGCCGCCTGATCTCTTCCGCCATACCGGGCCCATTGTCTTCGACCTCTGCCACCGCATACTCCCCCTGTCGGTACAAACGCAGTACTATCTGCGGAGGTTGTCCAGCCGGATTTGCTATCATGGCCTGGGCGGCATTCTTGAGCAGATTCAGGAAGACCTGCTCAAGCTCCACCAGGATGCCTTTGACCGGCGGCAGAGACGGATCATACTCACGCACGATCTTGATGGAGCGGAAGTCGTACCGTTTTTTCAGGTCATAATCACTGCCGGCCAGCTCAATGGTCTGCTCCAGCACCTCACTCAGGGAGACTACCACCATGGTCGCTTCTGCGCTTCTGCTGAAATCAAGGATGTTTCTGATGATCCTGGCTGCCCGGGCAGATGACTCACAGATGCTGGCAATAAACTGGGGGATCTGGCGTTGCACAAAATAGGCCTGCATCACCTCAAGGCTGCATCCGACCTGCTGTGCCGCTACCTGGTTCGGCGGAAACGACGGATCAAGCCGACGCTCGATATTATGGGCCGCCTGGATAATGATCCCCAGCGGATTGTTGATCTCGTGGGCCATACCGGCCGCCAGGCCACCCACCGACATCATTTTCTCGGTCTGGACCATCAACGTCTGTACCCTGGTCCGCTCGGTAACATCTTCAATCCTGATCACCGCCCCCTCAACTCCGTTTGCCACCAGCGGATAGAGCATCAGGTCGTAGAAATTGCGCTCTCCATTATGCTCCAGCAGCAGTTTCTCCATACCGGAAGGCTGTCGCTCCTGCATGCTGTGGTGCAGCGCCTCAATCCAGTGAGAAAAGTCCGGCAACATCTCATGAATGCTCCTGCCAACCGCATCCGCAGCCGGAATTCCGGTCATTGACTCGGACTGACGATTCCAGAGCACAACCTGCTCACCCCTATCAATCCCAACCAGCAGTGATGGCATGGAATCAATGATGTTGGCCAGGTAGTTCTTGAGGTGCTGAATCTCATCCTCAGCATGTTTTCGTTCTGTCAGTTCCTGTTCCAGACGGGTGTTGAGCTGTGAAAGGGCTCCCTCCCGTTCTGCCAACCTGTCCAGCATGGCATTGAATTCAGCTGCTATGTCCGCAGCTTCGTCCTGTCCCTTCAGGGTTGAACGGGCCTTTGTATTGCCTGCACCGATCTGATCCATGGTCTGCTGGATGGCATACAGTCGCCGGGTAATCCGATTGCCCATCAGCCATGCGATCAACGAGCCGAACAGGATTGCCAGCATGGCGTACAACACACCATTGCTGATGATCCGGGTCAGTTTCCCGGCAGCCATTTTCTGTCCTACACCAACTCTGGCCCATCCCACCCGGTGTGTTCCAAGCATCGCCGGACTGATCACGTCCACCAGCCCTTCCGATTTCATAATCACAGCAGCGGCATCCCCTGACGGCAGGTTCAGCAGATATTTGCCGCGATAGGCAGGGTCAGAGTGAGCCAGTACCTTGCCTTCATCATTGGTAAGTATGGCAAAGACCAGTTCCTGATGTTCCCGTTGGGCTGTTACCAGCTCCTGCAGGCCGGCCAGGTCATCCGAGGCGATCCAGCCCGCTGCAGAAACCGCCAATGTCCTGGAAAGCGCAACGGCCTGCTCTGTCTGCCGTTCAAGCAGCATACTCCGTTGGCGTACGGTCAGATCAACAATAAAAAGCGCCATCATCACGGCATGCACGGCGGCAACACCGACAATCAGACGCCCTCGCAGGGTCGTGAAAAAAAACAGATGCAGACGTCTGAGCATGGCTACCTCTGTTCCACAGGACGGACTTCCTGCTCAAACCTGGCAACGTAGCTGCGCACCAGATCGTAGTCGGCATTGGTCGCCGTAATGAAGCGGGCTGTTTCCATCCCTTGCAGGATGGCTCTGCCTTCCTCGCTTTTCGGCAGTTCAAGCAGCAGATCCAGGACACGCTTCCGCAGTTCCGATGGCAGATCATCACGAACCATGAACGAGTTATTGATCAGCGATTCCGTCTCCCAGATTACCTTGAGCTTTGCCGCCTCTTCTGGATGGGCTTTCTGAAAGGCCCGCCAAGGGGGCGGCCAGGTAGCCCCTGCTGCGCTCTGCCCCAGGTAGACGTTCATAATCGATGATTCCTGGGAACCGACATACCGGTTTTCAATATCCCTGCTGATGTTGATGCCCTGCCGGTGCAGATACCACTGGGGCATTATGCAGGCTGCAAGCGCAGTGGGCGAGGGGTAGCTGACGGTTTTGCCTTTCAGGTCATTTGCGCGTTTGATACCGCTGTCTTTTCGTACAACAAATATCCCCTTGAAATCCTGCGGCTCTCCGGCAATGGCAATCACCCGGTAGCCGGATTTGATCGCCTGCAGGGTCTGCCAGGGATTGGGTAGAATGAACTCGGGGGTGCGTGACCGGTATTTCTGCTCAAAGCTGGCATAATCCCTTGATGACTCCAGATTCAGTCGGATGTCCGGTAGCCGTTTGTTCAGATAGTCTATCAGTGGCTGGTACGCCTCGGTCAGCCGGGCAGGATTGTGCAGCGGATGTACCGCGACATGATAGGTCTGTAATGGCGCTTTTTCCTGGGGAACGTCACCGTACTGCGGACCGGCGGCCTCCTGGCGCTGGTTGCAGGCAGACAGGATGACGGACAGCAGCATCAGGGCAGTTAGTAGAAGTATCCGTTGTATAGGGCTGTTTAAGGCAGTGGATACGCTGTCTGTGCTACCAGAAGGAACGATCATCTAAAACCCTCCGCCAGGCCATCCGGGTCAGTATCAAAAAAAGAACCGTACAATCTATAAGGATACTAATATGTTGTCAGATTGCTGACTAACCCCGTCCCCACCCTGACCCTCCACTTGAACGGGAGGGGATTCTCGTCTTGCTGCCTCCGCTTCAACGAGGAGGCAGGGAGAGGGATGGGGTAGTGTAAGGTGGTGCCAGTTGAATGTAACAAAGTAGCAATAACAATACTGCATAAAAGAGATATGTCCAGTATCGGCAGGACAAAACATGGTTGCTCTGTCCTGCCGGATTGTTCAGGTAAAGATGTTGCGACTGATCTGTTGCATTGATGCTGAATATTTTACTTGATTTTTATGGTGGATTCGCGTAGATATCAAAAGTTAATTTTCGCCTCGTTTTATCGCTGCCTGACCCCCTTCTGCATCCGGTTTATTTCCCGATTCTGCAGCACCGCGTTTGGTTTGCGACGATTGATTCCGGTAGCATGTTCAAGGCTGTTTTATGCGTCTTGACGGGGAATCTGAATGAGTACTGCCGGCCACACGTGGTGGTTTCGCTGACCTTACTGGGACAACGGTTGTTCCGACGCGCCATCCACACTTATTTTCTTTTGTAAACACGATTCGACAGACCGAAAGGGCGATGCCGGCAGGTTTTTGCTCATGTTGAATCAGGAGAATGTATGTCGTTTGTTGAACTGAATCTGCACGCTTCAATCCAGAAGGCGATCGCCGCTTGTGGCTACGCCACCCCCACTCCGATCCAGGCACAGGCTATTCCCCAGGCGCTGGCAGGCCGCGACCTGATCGCCTCTGCCCAAACCGGCACCGGCAAGACCGCTGCCTTTATCATCCCGGCCCTTGAGCGTCTGGCCAAGCCGGGCCCGGCAGGAATCGGACCTCGGGTGCTGGTTCTTACCCCGACCCGTGAACTGGCAGCCCAGGTTGCTGATTCGGTAGCCCGTTATGGCCGTTTTTTACGGATGCGTTATGGCTCCATCGTGGGTGGTATGCCGTATCCTGAGCAGGTTCGTCTGCTGCGTCAGCCGGTTGATCTGATTGTTGCTACTCCAGGTCGCTTGATTGACCACCTTGAAAGCGGTCGGATTGATCTGTCGCGGGTTGAGCTGCTGGTGCTGGATGAGGCTGACCGGATGCTGGATATGGGCTTTACCGACGCCGTTGACCAGATTGCTGCTGCTACGCCCAAGCATAGGCAGACCCTGCTGTTTACCGCCACCATGGATGATCCGATGGCCCGTCTGGCCGGTCGTTTGCTGAAAGAACCGTCGCGGATAGCCATATCAAGCCCTAAGGCCAACCATGATTCCATTGAGCAGCGTATGCACCTGACCGATAATCTGGGGCATAAACATAAAATGCTGCAACGGTTGCTTGAAGATCCTGAAATCACTCAGGCGATCATCTTCTCCGCCACCAAGCGGGATGCCGATACCCTGGCCCGTGATCTGTATGACCGTGGTTTCTCTGCAGCAGCATTGCATGGCGATATGACCCAGGGTGCCCGTACCCGTACTCTGAATAACCTGCGTCGTGGCAAGGTCCGTTTTCTGGTGGCCACCGATGTAGCAGCCCGCGGACTTGATATCAATGGCATCAGTCATGTCATTAACTTTGATCTTCCCCGTGCCGCTGAGGATTACGTCCACCGGATTGGCCGTACCGGCAGAGCCGGAGCCACCGGTATCGCCATCTCGTTTGTTTCTCCTGCCGATGCGGTCTATCTCCAAAGGATTCAGCGCTATACCGGTCAAACCGTACAGATGCACACCATCCCCGGTCTGGAGCCGGTCAGCACCCTGCCGGTACCTGGGCGTGGTGGCAATGGTGCTGGTAAAGGCCGTCGTCCCTTTGTACCAGGTGGGCAACGTCGGCAAGGTGGTGCAGCAGGTGCAGCACCCAAATCAAAAACCGGCTATCAACAGCGAGGCCGTAGTCAGCGATAACCTGCCTTTAGTAAATACGATGAACCAGAACGCCCCGCTTCGGAGATCCGAAGCGGGGCGTTCTGGTTTTTATTCTGCAGAGATTTTTGATGGTACTGTCTGTTTTGCCGTTCGACGGCTCAAAATCCATCGTCGAATGAGCCATATTCCTGTAAAACAGACGGTAAGCACGCCGAGCAAGGCCACGCCGTAGCCTTTCCCCATGATCCGCTCATGCGCATCACCAAGCAGGTAGCCGCAAAGCGCAAAACTGATTGCCCAAATGGCTGCACCGGTCAGGTTGAGGAGTATAAAACGTGGTGTGGAAACCTTCGTGATGCCGAGGACGAAAGGGGTAGCGTTACGGAGTCCGTAAAAGAATCTGAAGGTGAGCATGATCAGGTTTTGGTGCTTTTCTATATGATACATAACCCGGTCGGCAGAAGGTTGCCAACGGGGGAAGGCATCAAGGAGGGCTCTTCCCTTCCAGCGCCCGATGAAGTAATAGAGCTGGTCACCGGCAGAACTGCCCACAAAAGCAGAAAGCATGACCATGCTCAGGTCAAGCGATCCGAATTGCGCTGCAACACCTCCCAGAATGAGAATAGTTTCTCCCTCAAGAAATGTTCCGATGAGAATACCGTAGTAGCCGTAGTCCTGAAGTAAAGCTTCAAAATTCATGTCCAGTGTTATAACGAAAAATGCCGGATTATGGAAGCGTAAACGCCCCGCCTCGGATGATCCGAAGCGGGGCGTCTCTGCCAGGAACAAAAGTGCAGGGTTA